>VTLG01012167.1_pt1 | contig 13563 bp, 6 predicted proteins | sample 4694571 | NCBI WGS metagenome assembly VTLG01 (sample SAMN12604809, study PRJNA352737) | marine metagenome | biome: ENVO:00000447; feature: ENVO:00000209|ENVO:00000569|ENVO:01000036; material: ENVO:00002151; isolation source: viral sequences binned using virsorter ...
GTCTTCTTCATTCGAGCTTTTTGCTGCTTCTTGAAGTTCTCTTGGGCTTTACGAACCATCTCGTCGTAATCAGCTTTGTCTTTTATGTATTGTTCTAAGGCCTTTTCTCTTTCCTGCTGAATTGCTATCATTGGACTTCCGCTTTCCATAAGTGCGAAAGCTGAAAGTCCTTGTGTATTTATATAAGAGCCACTCGTGGGTCTTTTTGGATCGTTGTAAACGAACTCAGGACGCAAGCGGTTTTGCATAACTCGGTCACCTCTTTGATAGCCAACTCGCCCACCGCTGTTCAAAGCATCGAACAAGCCACGACCATATTTGTTTACAGAGGACTTGCGGATAACATACTCGCCGCCCTGCATCATCGCGGGAACATCATCGCGAACGCCGCTTCCTTGATTTACAAAGCCGCCAGCGTTGTAGCCTTTGATCAAACCACCTTTTGCTTTACCCACCCCGAAAGCACCGCCAACTGCACCAAATATAGAGTCAACACCCATTTCCAAAGAATTGTCTAATATGTTGTCGAGTATTTTGTCAAACATACTAGCAAAAGCTTCTCTTAGTGTTGCTGTTCCGCGAATAGCTTCACCAAACGCACCTTTGATTCCGCTTTTAAAATTATCTGCTACTCCTAAAATTAAATTATTGCTTTGATCTCTAAAAGTTGCTGCATTGTATTGGAATCTAGTGCCAAGAGCGTTACCTAAAGCTTCGGCGTTTTCAGTTGCATCACCCAGAGTCCCAGCAAGAGCTTCATTCGCGGCTGCTTGAAGTTGCGACTGAGTTACAAGGTTGTTGTCAAAACCTGATTGTGAAGCGGCAAAACTTTGATTGGCAACTTTAGCATTAAATTGAGCAAGCTCTTCTGCGGTAACTACTCCATCTTCTATTATTTTCGAGTAAAATTGTTTTAATTTTCCTGAAGCTTCAGCTGCTCCTGCGATGTCTCCCATTTGAGCAAATTTATTACTTACGCCCGTAATCCCGTCGAGCATTGTCTTCACATTTTCCATGCTATTGAGTAGTTCAACGTTTGCTAATTCACCTTCGATGGATTCAAGGCTCATTTCCCCAATGGAGCGAACAGCACCTCTACCAGTAAGAGCACCAAGGTTTCGTGGATCATTAGTTCCGGGTAGTATTTGTTCACTTAGATTACGTCCTTGTGATCGCGATATTTGGTTTTGCAAAAGATTTGTGAGACCTTCTGCACTTGCACCTTGGTTTCTTGGATCGAACCGCAAAAATAACTGGAAGCTCTCAGTAAAACTCTTCATTCCATCATTAAAGTCTTGAATCGTCAACTCTCCAGCTATCAAAGCCTCACTCATAGATACTAGATTTCTTTGAAAAGTATCTGTCACTTTGCCATTATCGCTAAGACTAAGATCAGCTTCTTTCAAACTTTTCGCGAAGTCAGTACTTGATTTCTCTACAGCTTCTGCGATGCGTCTTCTTCTCTGTAACTCCGTTTCTTCAAACTCAAGAGGTCTTTTTTCGGGATTTTCCGATCTTAGGGTGCTAGGTACTATTACTCCCTGTTGTATCAGCGAGTTATTTATTATGTCTAATATAGCTTGATTGATTCCTTGGTCAGTTGGGCTTACTATTGTCTCAATTGCATTATTTACTAATTTTTGTGACTTCGCTCGGTTTTCTTCTAGTTTGTCTCTAGCGTCTTGCTCGTTTGCCTCTTTTTCAACTTGAAGTTGTTGGGCTCTTTTTCTTTTCTTTTCTTCCTCCGCGGCTCGTTTTTTGTCTAAAGCCTTTTGGGCGTCGGTGGCAGTCTTTGCTTCTTCTACTTTAATTTTCTGTGCTGCAAGTGTTGCTGTTAATTTCTCAATTGATTTTTTGAGTTCTTCTTGTTTAGCTAAAAATTCGCGAGCTTTTTCATCTTCGATAAGAGCTATTTTCATTTTAGCTTCTTCTTTGCCCCGAATACTCCTTAACCTATCTTGTTGTCTGCCTACAGCGGCTTTATTTATTTCTATTGCTCTTCTTCGTGTTGCGAAATCTCTTTTTTGTTTTTTAGTCTGGAACTGAAATGGCACCTCCGCCATCTCTGCATTTAAAAGGTCTTCATCAAGTTGAATCTCTTTTAGCCTCGCTGGGATTCCAGCGCGTTGCTTTGCGATGAAATCGAGCGTTTCTTTATATGATGCTCTTGTTTCATCATCTAATAATTTTGCTCCCTTCGGTAGTGTGTCATCTAGACCTGACTGTAGTCTTTTTATTTCATCTGACGTTTGACGAACGTTAATTTGAGCTTTTCGTTGATTCGCCAATGCTGACTCTGTTGCTGTTAATTCTTTTTTTGGTTTTATTCCTGCAGCTTTTGATATTTGATCTTTAAAGTTTTGATCACTTTCATTAACCTTTAAAGAACTTCCTGTCGATACGTCTGATAAAACCTTAGATATGTCTTTGAGCCTTTCTAATTGTTGTACTTGAATATCAGGCTTTGTTAAAGCTCGCGCTTGTGCCTCGGCAATTGCTTTTACTCCTTGTCCATCTATGCCTGATATTTTTACAGAGTCAAAAGCTTCCGTAGGAATCCTTAATTCGTTTAAAACTTTTCTTAAGTTACCTTCTATCTGTACAGAAGCTTGACTTGTTACTGCTTTACTGAACCCGCTCAAAGTTCCACTTTCGTCAGCTACTTGAAAATTTTTAAGCTGTTTTATCAGGCTAGTGAGACCACGGGTAGCTTGCGACCTATCTCCAGTAAGGTCTGTACCGACAGCTAAATCTTTTTGGTTTTTAGCTAAATCACGCAAAAACTGCTCTGGATTAAGAGCCGCATCGCCGCCAAAACGTAAAGCTTGTTCTAATTGGAGTTGTTCTAGTTGAGCTTTTGCTTGGAGTTTCGCTGTTGCTAGTTCTTCTTCATTTGTTTTTGAAATTTTTTCTAATATACTATTAGTTGTAAATTGGTTGTCTCCAAAAGTTCTATTTAGCTTTACAAATAAATCTCTTAGACTAGTTGCTTCAGGGCCAGCACTTGGGGGATTAATATTTTGCCTTTCTCGATTAACTATTTTCTGTAAATCAGACCCACTTGCTCCTTGTTGAACAGCTATCTGAAGTTTTTCAGTAAGTTTTTGCATTGAGTTTAGCAAAGCTGGCTCTTGATTTTTTAATTGTGTTTCTAGACTTTCACCAAAATCTTTGACTGAATCTAGCTGCCTTTGTCTGGCTTCATCTTGAGCTTCAAGTATTTTGTTTTGAGTACCCGACTGAATACTGGCTATACTGTTTTCTAAATCTACTTGTATAGCAGAAAATTCTGAACTTAAATCTTTTAATATTTTTGTGTTGGAATCTACTACTATTTTTCTTCTTTTTTCTTCTGCTTCTCTTTGAATTTTTGCTAATTCATTTCCTAATTTAGAGAATTTTGATAATCTTTCGAAGCCATCATTCATCTTCTCCAAGGACTCTCTAGCTTGTTTATATTTATCCACTGCAGTCACAGCACCAGTTAAGGTTATTTGTTTATTTAATCCACCTAATTTTTTATTAGCATCTTTTGCGACTCCCCCAATGGCACCCAAAATGTCTTGGGTCTTATCCATTTGATTTCCTGTGTCAAGAATCTTTCTGAGAATATTTGGCTTGCTCATTGCAAGAAGTGCGGCTTGAGCTTGTTCAAGCATCGCAGCATCTGTCACGAATAAATCCATAACATTAGCAAGAATTTCTCCTTGATCGAAAACTTTTGCTCTTTGACTTTGAAATGCTGTGTCCTCGACATCAAGAGCCGCAGCCTTGTTAAGCTCGGTTGTAGCCTGACTTCTTTGAGTCTCGTTCATTGCGCCGAGAGCCTCTGCCAAAGCTGTTCTTACTATAGCTAAGTTCTGATCAGCTACTCCTTGTGAGGGGTCTTTAGCTATGGCAGATATTGCATTAACTAGTTTTTCTTGGTTAGCAAAAGATTCTTCTTGTTTTTTTAGTGAAGCTTGAAAACCAGCCAAAGTATTTCCAACCTTACCTATATCTCCCGTATTTAATTCGTTGATAAGCTGATTACCTTGCTCGGCAGACAATGCTCCAGTGGCAACATTTTTTCTGATATTGGTTGTTAATTCATTTTTTAGTCTTTCAGCTTCTGCTGTGTTATTTTCTTCAAGTGCTTTTTGGAGTGCTGTGGTGTCTGCAGTTAAGCCTTGTAGGGCTTGGCCTAGGCTTTGAAATTTATTTTTTGTTTCTAAAACATGAGTGTTAAATGATTCTGTAGATTTTTGAAATTGTTTAGCGGCTGCATCTGAGCTTCTATTTAATAATTTATATGCTGCAAATGCACCACCCAAAGCTAAAACGGCTGGACCAGCAGCTGCTGCAGCCCCTGCAGCTTTTCCTACTAAACCACCACCCGCAGCAACTCCTCGCAAGCCAGCCCCAATTCCACCACCGGCTCTTCCAAGACTAGCTTGACCGGGCATAAGTGGCCCTTGTATTAATGCTCCTCTACTTCCCCTTTTAAACCTATGTGCAATGCCACCTATTCCTCCGATTGAACCGGCAGCACCTAAAGTTGTGGTTCCAAGCAATGCTGTTCTAAAGTTTTTCAAGGAACCAATACTAGCCAAAACCGTTCCTTTTAAATTTTTTAATTGTTCACCAACATTGTTTCCTTCGACACCTAAAGTTTTTAAACCTATCTCAACTGTTGGCATGTACATGGCCATCGCGCCACCCAAGCTAAGAACTTCACCACTAAAGCTAACAATTGAACTTTCACTTTCTTTCAGGTTGTCACCAAAGCTTGATAATTGACCTCCAACTAATATCAAACCTGCCATTGCTCCAAGGCCCATTTCTGTGGTCTTGTTAAGGTTTTCGGTGGTTTTAGAATTTTTTCTTGTTATTGTTGTATTAATTCTTTGTTCTGCAGCAGCCTCTTTTGTTGTTTTGGTAATCTCTTCCATTGCGGGAGCAAGTGTGCCGCCGCCAACACTGCTACCCCCAAATTTTGGGCTTCTTTTGGATGCGCCTTCGAATGTGCCACTGCCAGTTTTATTTAGAGCAACAGTTAGGTTGTCAAGGGCACCGAGGCTTGCTTGATCAAGTCCAAAAGTCCCTTCTTGTCCAAATTGAATCCCCGGAGCAAAGTTAGGAACATGACCATTAGCTTTACCTTGTCTTTGAATTTGAAATTTGTTTCTTCCCGCCGCCATGTGCATATTGATGGCGTTGCCCAAAGAACCCTCGTCAGTATTGTAAACGCCAAGACCACCAGAAGCTGCAAGGCGACGATCATATCCTACTCTAATTTTATCACGACGCACACCAGAACGGTCTTCACGTTTAATTGCATCACTTACTGCTTTAAGCGAGAAGTTAGGAACTAAGCCAGAAGCTAAATTTAATGCACTAGTATAAGGAAGTTTGAAGTCCCTCATCAACGTTCTTTCAGCACTATCTTCGCTGGTTATGGCTTGGTTGTAAGACTTTTTAATCAGTTCTCTCACGGACGATGCGCTTGAGGTTCTTTTGGCATCAGCTTTGATCAGCGCATTTGGATTAAATCCTTTATCGCCATAAAAAGCATCTCTAAAAGGTTTACCAGCACGATTGGCTTCTTCGAAATCAAAAGCCGCCTGTTCATCCCCTCCAAGTGAAGCTATAAATTGACCGGGGTCTTTTGTAATAAACCTAACCAAACTTTCAAAGATAGCACCTTCTGCTCCAGTAGGAAGTATTGAATTTACATTACCTTCTAATTTCTTTTTTAACTCAGAAACTCCCTCCGACTCATCACCCAAAATTGGCTGACCAATAGCAGTTGCCATTGCTGCAAAAGTATCTGGCATATTTTGATTTAGGGATTTTCTAAAGTTATTATAAACACCAGTAGTTTTTCCTTTTGCTATATCTTCCTTGGCATTATCTAAAGACCTGACTTGAACATTTTCAAATGTTATAGGAGCATCTGACAAGAGCTTTCGTCCTTGCGAGTTATACCCTGCTACTATATCATCAAAAACTGCAAGCTGACTAATTGAAGATGTAGTTGTCGCATTTGGATTATTCATTCCCCCAAGCAACGAAAGGATTCCAACCTTTTGTTGCATGTCTATAGTTCCGCCTTTTCTTACTTCCGCTCTTTGCTCTGCGCTTAACTCTTTAAGTTTTCTTCTTTGTTGTCCAAGAGGCGTTAAAGCAAGCATCCTCTCCCTGACAGCTGGGTCGCCACCCTTCGCCCTGCCTAACTTTTGCATCTGCTGTTTTTTGCTGCTATCAGGCCCTGTCATGCCTCTAATTATTTGGTTTAAGACAGGATCAGTTCTCATTTCATCAAGGCTAATCTCATTAACTTGACGACGTTTAACTGCAGAAAAGTTAGGAACAAAACCAAAAGCTGCCCCTTCGTTATAAGGATCAAAGCCTATAACACTTTTAAATTGATCTCTATAGTCTCTGCCAGCTTTAGATAAAGCTGGGGGCATGATTGCAGGTTGCTGCATACCCGGAAACTTTTTGACATCTTCTTTGCCATTGTACGTAACAGGCCCCATACCGGGCATGTTCATTCTGCGAATTTGCCCAGCACGGTAACCGCCTTGGGATGCAGCTTCTCTTTCCGCTTCTGCGTCAGCCATTGCAAAGTTGGGAACAAAGTTAGGAATTAATCCTTCAGCATTTGTTTTTTTTCTGCTTGGCCCTCCAAAAGTTCTTTGTTTTGCTGCTAATGAAGCAGCAAGATTATTTAAATTTTGATAATGAGCCTCTGCCATTTTAAGCTCGTTAGCAAAAACTTTTGCGGCATCATTTTGACTGATTTGACCAGAAAGTATTCTTTGCATAACTTCTGGTCTTTGTGCAAGAATATTACCTATTATAGTTTGAGTACGGGCTTGTTCTTCTGCTTGTTTGTTCAAACCCAAAAACGATGCGCCAGATTGGCTAACAAACCTAAGTAAATTACCACCAAGTTTTGCTAGTACAGTAGAAAGTAAGATTATGCCCGGACCACTTAAAACTTTACCTATGCCTTCATAAACGCCTTTACCAATGGTTTCTCCTAAACCAAAGAAATTTGAAGGCCCAACCAAATCAGTAATTGTGTCTAACCCTTTTAATATATTATCAATTGCTGGCTTTATTGACAAAGAACCAATTTCAGAAGCAGTTTTTGTTAAATTAGCTGTAACAGCGTTAACAGTACCTTGGGTGGTAGAAGTTAAAATCTTTAAACGATCAGTGGCTTCTGTAGTTGTTTCATTTGCTACTCTTAAAGCAGAATCAAATTTACCTGTACTTGCTGCTAATTCTGGAAGAAACGCTTTAAGGATATTTATTTGACGACCACCAGCTATAAGAGCAGATGTATTAGACTGAACCGTTGGCGTTAGATTGTCGTAAACTGCGCCATACTGTTTTAAAATTTCAATAGCCGGTAAAACTTCACCACTTTGTTTTCTAACCTGTACTCCAACTAACTCTAACTGATTTAAGACTTCAGGTCTTTGTATTCGTGTGAAAATTGTTTTAAATGCGTTACCAATAACAGCACCACCACGAGCAGTTCTCTCTTGAGTAACTGTTACCGCAGCAAGAAGCTCATCAAAGCTAACAGAGGCATCTTTTGCTGATGCACCAGTTCGTTTTATCGCTTCGGCAAGGTCTTTTGAGCTTACAGCAAATTCAGCATCAACCTGAGCTAACTTATTTACAACAACCGCCGAATCATTAACTTCACCTTTAAAAGTATTAAGAGCAGCAGTCAAGGACTCCGTGGCATTCACGGAATCCATCATACCCAATTTAGAAAGAGCTAAGGCGGCATTTGTTCTTTTGAGAGTATCTTCGACACTTAAACCTTGACGAGCAAATTCATTTGCAGAATCTGCGACCTCACCAAAGGCTGTCCCGGTTTGTCTAGCAACTTGAAAAAGTCCATCGCTAAATCTTTTAAACTGTTTATCACTTACATTTAAAAGTACATTAATATCAGTTAACTTTTGCTCGACAGTAATTGTAGTCTTGACAAGCTCTGACATCGCTTTCTCTACAGCGAAAATAGCACCAGCAGAAGCACCGAACGCTAAAACACGAGCATTAGAAGCTTCAAGGGATTTAGTAAATTCGTCAGCGGCACCTGTTATTCTACCCAAGGGCTGGGTAAAGTTTTTGGCAATAATTGGGTTTCTATTGAAGTTTTGGGTTTGCCGCGTTAAACCCTGCAGCGAAGATTGAAGAGCCGCTGCGGCCTTTGAATCGTCAAAGGTTAACTCTACTGTTACTTCTGCTGTTTTTCCACCTAAAGCCATTTATTGTAAAATCCTTGTACCAACCTATATTACACTTAAAAAAGCACTATGAGTGTAATTTCATGAGGTCTTCCATGGATAATTTACCGCCTTTTTTAGCGGCTTCTGCGGCTAGGCTTATTCCTTGTTGTGGCTCATCTGCGGGGGCTTTTAGGCCCATTCTTTCTAAATCTTCACTGGTTGCGCCCACGACTGTGCTGGCGTCAGCATTTTCCATAGACTCTTTAATTTTATCTGCATTTTTTCCTACATTATATAATTCTATCAATTTATCAGGATCATCCATAACATCTGGATGGGGCTTGTTTTTCATCTCAGATAAAATATGTTTAAAATACCTGCCATAACTAAACAATTCGCTTTGATTATACGTTAATTCGACAACAGGTTTGCCATAGTAAATTTGAGGATTATCTTCGCATAGGTAAAAATTATTTAAAAAGAAACCAGACAATGCTATCCTTTTAATATTTTCTTCTCCTGCTTTTTCAGAACACTCATTATAATATTTAATTAAAAGGGTAATATCTCTTTCTTGTAATTCTTCAAATTCTTCTTTGCTGAACAATGGCTTTTTTAATTCTTTATCTTTATAAGATGTATTTAACACGTAAAACTCATTAATTTTTTTGCCAGAATAAATATCTGATGTGTATCCAATTAAGTTGGCCTTTTCAACCTTTAGTCCGTTAAGCTCTTTTTCGGTGTCTTGTATTTGTTTTTGTAATTGATCAATTTGAGCTTTTAACAAAATTTTAGATTTAGTGATTTTTAAGTTGGTTATCATTTTTTCTAAATCAGAAATCTTACGCTCCTCTTCATCTGTCCATGATTCGTCCTGTTTGAGTTGTTCTAGCTTTTCCTTTGTGGATGGCAAGCCTTGTTTAATTGCGTGGTTTTTATATTCTTCTCCTTTTTCGTCAATTTCTTCTGAATCAAAATTATCAATATGCTTTATATAGAAATCCCCATATGAAGTATCAGTAACCTTGGAAAATCCTCTCAGGATGTCCATATACACTCTTCTTAGTAGGTGTTTTTCTAGTTTTGGCATTTGTATAAAAAAAGCCCCAATTAAGGGGCTTAGGTGGGTTATGGTTTTAACCTAGGCATTATTAGACTCTTCCACAACCTCTGCCTCGACTTCGGGGCTTTCTGTTTTGGATTCTTGTTTTGGCTTTTTACTAGCCCTCTTTTTTCGTGGGGTTTTTGTTTTTTCTTCTTTTTGTTTTTCTACTGCCTCATCAATAGCTAACTGAGCTTCATCAGCAGCCCCAGTTTCTTCAAGGGCTTTTAGAACTTCTCCAAACTCTTCTTCTGTTTGGGCTTGGCCTACATACCAATAGCTAACATAATAAACTAATTTTTTAATTACTTCTTCTTCAAATTCACTGCCATCTTCTTCAATTAAATCATAAGAAGCTAATTTTTCAGCATAATTTTCGCCTTTAAAAATCTGCTGTACTGTACTATTGTCTTCTGGGTTTCCATAATAAGACATGTTAAGAACCCACCACAAAATTGTTTTATTTCTGGCTCTGTTTTCGGCTGTTTGATCAAACAAGCTTGCTTGAGCCATTTCAAATTCTTGGATTTCCCTTTTGACAACACCGTTTTCACTTAGCAGTTTCGCCATCTCTTCTTTTTCGGCATCAGTTCTGTCTTTCTCTTTTTTGGCTGAAGCTCTTTCAATAGCATTTTGATTTTCAAAAAGTCTGACATAAAGATCAGCGTACTCTTCTTTGTCAGGGTTACTCATAACCCCGCCGTCGTTAGAAAACCTTTTTGCGAGAAGCGCACGGGTTAGAAGCCCCGCTTTGATACCTTCAGATAACTGTACTCCATAGTAAAGCTCTGCCTCGTCGAACATAGAGCGAGTGGGCTTTCTCAAAAAGATTGGACGATCAACGACTTCTACAGAATCTTTCGTAACGGTAACTTCATTACCATCTTTGTCCTTTGATTTTTCTTCTACCTTTTTAGTTACAGTTTCTGAGATTGTAAACTTATATAACTTCTTCATATAAACCTTTATTTTAACCTGATATCAAAGTTATTTAAATAATCTTCGATTTCCCTTATTGTATCATTACCTTGGTCTAAGACCCTTTTACGACACCTTTGATACATGTCTTCATCAATATCATAGCCTTGAGCTTTTAAATCTTCTAAAATAAATAGGAAAGATTTGTAAAGAGACACGACTTTACGTTGTACTTGGAATTGAAGAAATTCCTTTTCCTTTTCCCCTTTCATAAACCTTTTACCTTATAAAGATTTACACGATTTTAAGAACAAGAGAACAAAAAAAGCACCCCCGAAGGGGTGCTTTTATTATTTAATATTTATCAAATGTTAGTTAAGTTTTAGACGTAGATACCGCTCATAAAGAAGCCAACATCTTGCTGGGCAGGTCCACCAACTTGAGCGGAGAAACCAAGCGATACAGACTTGTTGGAACCAATGTCTGAGCTATACTCTTGACTGTCGATCTTACACTTCTTGAGGGTGTACATTGCCATCCGCTGAGTTTGTGTGGCTGTGCCAGCACCCGGAGCAAACAATTCAATGTCTACATCCATAGCAGCATCAGAGTCAATAACGTCAGCCAAACTACCATCGGCAACATCTCCAAGGTTTGCATCAACAGAGAGCGACACGGTAACTGGGAAGGAAATTTCACGAGCAAACGCGAATTTCGAACCAAGCTTCTGAAGCGGGTCACGGGAAAGGTCAAAGCTCATTGTGTAGCTTTGAATCTTAGCGTCAGTAAGAACAACACCAGTCAACTGGCTTAATTCGGTTGCGCTTCCGTTCGGATACCAGCTTAGAGTAATATCGCCCGGACGCAATGCGCTAACACCAGATTTGTTGGGTAACGGATGCGGTCCGACTGTATCTGGGTTCGTGCCAGCATCAGACATACCAGAAGGCAATGCGTATTTTCTAGTTGCATCCTTAGTTCCGTTGGCGGGGTCAACAGCAGGAATAAAGTTACCAGAAACACCAGCAACAAAGTCCATGTTGAGAGCCTCAACACTCACAGAAGCAGTTGGGAAGTCGCCAACAGCACCTTCAGTCGAGTAGGAAGTAATAAATCCATTACCAATTCCAATCACGCTAGGTGGTGAAGTTGTTGCAACATTACTGTCAGCAAGAGCATCACTACCCTCTGCAACAGTTTTAATAAAGTAATTTCTTTCGTCCTCGGTTTTATTCAAGATACCCGAAAGAGCCGATCTGCGGTCAGCAGAGCCAGATGGAGTAACATAAAAACCAAGGTTATGCTCATTAACCAAGCTACCCAGAATATACGAGAAGTCCAAAGAAACAGTGGGCGACTCTAGGATAACGCGGTCAATAGCAGCCAATTCTCCAAACTGGTTAACGTCCTGTCTGGTGATGTTGAAACTGTAGTTAGCAGTTTGTATTCTTTGTAGTTGGTTCACAAAACTTACGCCCATGAGACCAGCCCCAACCGAGTCTACTCCTGTAGCAGCGATTGTGTTTAATGATCTTTGGCCCAAGTGGAATCCAGTTGCCGGTGCAGGACCAGCATACAAAGCCTCACTTTGATAAATAATTCTATTTTTTGCCATAGGTAAAATCCTTAACTATATGTCTTTAATTACAATTTTTTTTACTAAATGGGAAATTTTTTATTATGGAGTTCTTATTTTTTTAAGTTCAAAATCAACTAAAGCACTATAAATATTAGGGTTTACATTGTTAATTCCAGCGAATGAAGCACCCCCAATTTTACTAATATTAACATTATCTATAAAAATTGAGTCATTTGTGCCAATTTTAGAATTTGTAATCCCTGTATAGTTGTAGTTACTGTAATTGGTAAAATCTCCTAAATTATTAAAAGGCATCTCAGAAGTAGATAAAAGACCAATATAGTCTTTGCTTGTGTCTCTAAATATAGAGCAAGCAGCATCTAGCATAAATTGATTATCCGCTATGACTATGGCTCTGGTGCGTACATCTGTTTGTTCTTCCCCACCAAAGGCGAATGGCTCATTAGTGCCTCCCATATTTTTTAAGAAAATGGCTGGATAGGTTAATGAGTCAGGTGGCAAACCAGTGGCTGAAACTCCTATTCTGTTAGAAATAGTGAATTGAGTTTCAAACAAAAGCCTTTCTTCTGTTTCGTTAGTTAAAAATATATTAAAATCTTTAATCGCATAATTGCCACTTATCGGGGTAGATGCCGTATCGACACTACTCGTGAAGTAGACTTGACCTTGCCCATAATTAATTCCAGTAAAATTGGACTCAGTTCTTTCTTTTTCTACTCCATCCAAGTAAATCTCATTAATTACATTAGCTCCGAAATCATCGCCAGTAATAGAGCTATCGGCAACAAATTGTCTGAATGGTGAGCCGTAAGTGTGATAACCTTGATATAGGTTGTTAACAGGATAGAATAAAGAGCCATAATTTGTAAAAGCTTGCCCCTTTTTTAAAAGGGTGTGATCGACCCACAAGTAAAAGCTCGACATAACTGTATTGTCAAATTGTGGTATCATTTTTTAATCTTTTGAGTTTTTCCGGTTTGTAGTTGTTTTAGGTAAGAGTTTATTATAGACGACATATACTTCGAAGGTCTATAGGTAGCTCCTCTAAGTTTTTTAGACGCTTGAACACCTTGTCCTGATCTACTTTTTGGAGACTTACTGAGCAAATAAAATCCTAATCCTGATATTCCTTTTTCTATTGCTCTAACCCAGCTTCTGCCAGATTCCCAAGGCATGGGTGTTACTGACTCTAATTCTGACATGTTTGGTGTATCAACTTTATATTGATAAAAAATCTTTCCACCAGAAGTTAATTTTTTTGGTGTTTTTCTTATTTTTCCAGACATATTAAGATAGGCTCTAACTAGACTTGCTGGCTTGTCGTTTTCATTAAAACCAATAAAACCAAAAAGGGAACCTTCTCCAAAAGCAATTCCGTTTAAATTTCCACTAAAATTAGCAGTATTTTCTGGACCAGCTTCAAGCTCTTTGGTTATTAAACTTCCTTCAAAGTTTCTTAACATTTCCTGCTTGGCTTCTTTAGCTCTTTGCTCGGCAACTTGAAATGCTTTATTTCTTACGCCGACAGACTTACCAATCTCTCTGTTAAGGTTTTTCTTGAGAGAGTTTTTATTTATATTAACGCTTTTTACTCTAAATCGCATTAATCAGTTTTCTCCAGATAAAAAATGTAATATTTAAGTCCTATATAATCTTGAACTTTATCATCAGTAATTTTATTAAAAGAGCTTCCATCAACGTGG
>VTLG01017002.1_pt1 | contig 13562 bp, 6 predicted proteins | sample 4694571 | NCBI WGS metagenome assembly VTLG01 (sample SAMN12604809, study PRJNA352737) | marine metagenome | biome: ENVO:00000447; feature: ENVO:00000209|ENVO:00000569|ENVO:01000036; material: ENVO:00002151; isolation source: viral sequences binned using virsorter ...
CATCGGATCCAGCAGCAGATTATGAAAATGAATATGCTCCTATATTCATAATGAATGCGGATGAAACGAATAGAATTTACTACTATTGTAAGAATCATCCAAATATGTCTGGTTCTTCTGGTGATGAAGGATATATGATTATCAGTACAGATACTTCTGCTGAGATACTAACCAATAATTATTATATTGAAAATTATTATGGATCTGGTGGAACTTTAGATTATAGTCGTCGTAGTGATGGACACTCTAAAATTCTTGGTATGTCCTATGATGGATATCCAATTTATGGTCCTTGGGGATATAATTCCAGTGGTACTGCTGTAAGGCAAGTATCTTCACATCGATTAAGAACTAATGCAGAACTTCCTGGTGCAAGACCTGCTGTAAATACGACTGGTACAACCACTTATACTGTAACAGTTTCTAATGGAGAATTTTTATTTGGTGGTTCTAGACCTAATTTCTTATCTTTAGGTAGAGGAAAAACTTTTATTTTCAATCAGGATGATGCTTCTAATAATGGTGAGTTTTTATTATTTTCAGAAACTGATGGTGGATGGCATCCTTCTAATAGTATTGGAACCACTTCATATTTGTATGAATTAGGTGTTACATATACACTAGATGGTTCTACAGTAACTTATGCTGCATATATTGCTGGATTTAACGCAGCAACTCAAAGAAGAATTCAAATTGTTGTTCCAGCAACAGCACCTGATGCGTTATACATTTTTGGATATCAAACTAGTGGTTTGGGATTAAGAACTGTTCAAAGTGGTTATATTTTAGGTGATTTGGTACAAGATTATATTTACGATTCTAGTGTTGGAACTCTTGATGAATTTAATGGAAAGTTTGCAGTAACTCCAGACTATCCAAATGGTACATATGCATATTTTATGACAGAGGATAGCAGTGGAAATCCTGTTTATCCATATGTTATTGGACGTAAATTTTACGGTACTCCATTATTTGAGGGAAATTCTGTTCCAGAAGTTCTATCAGATTTTCCTGATGGTGCTGCTGGAGACGTTGTACTTAATGATAGTGGACAAATAGCTTATGTTAAGATGACTAAGAATGGTGATAATTATTATAATACTACAAAGGCAAGAATATTAGGTGGTGAAGGATCTGGTGCTACTGGAACATCTACAGTGCAGACAGTTACAGGTTTAACATTATTAAATTCTGGTAGAAGTTATAGTAGTGCTCCCACCATGGTTTTTGAAGGAGGAGGAGGTCAGGACGCTCAAGGATCTGCAAAAATCGATACTACTGGAAAGATTACTTCAATTGCTATTGCAGATCCTGGAGAATTCTATCAAGAAGCACCTTATATTCTTATATCTGGTGGTGGAGGTATAGGTGCAAAAGCAGTTGCTACAATCGATCAGGGTCAGATTACAGGTATTACTGTAACTGATCAAGGTAGTGGGTATACTACTCCACCAAATGTAATATTTACGAGATTGGTAAATCTTAAACGTAAGACTAGAGCTCGTCAGGCAAATAATGCTAAAAATATTTACTTGACTGGTCTTACTAAAAATGTAACTACATCTGCTAGTGAAATTTATGTATCAAATACTGGTGCTTTTCCTGGATCTGGTGAATTTATTTTAGACTATGAAACTATTTCATATACTAGTAAAACAGATGAAAAATTTGCTGGTATTACTAGAGGTGTAAACTTTAATTATGACCAGAGGGTTATTCTTGATGATGGTCAAAATGATGATAGTGGTATTTCTACATATAAATTCAATATTGGTGATCGAGTAATTCGTAGAGTTGAAAGTGCTAGTAATAAAGTTGCTAAAGTTTATGATTGGAATGCCAGCACTAGAGAACTACTATTAACATTTGAAATTGACGAATTAGCATTTATTGATGGTGGTATTCCATCTAGTGAAGAAGCTACAGTTCAATTTGATGCTGGTGTTGCTGGTGCATCTGGTGCTCTTGATTCTCCACATGTTGTTCTTACTGTATTAGGATCTACAATTATAACTCTTACAAACCCAATTTCAACTCTTCAGGATAAAGAATTCCAAGATATTCTAGAAAATGAGGGTGCTGGTGATGGTATACCTGATCTAGTTAATACATCAACTGAGTATGAGAATCAAATTAGTTTGGATGGTGGTATTTACAGTTCTCTTTATGGTATTGAAGAAACGCAAGGTGGAACAAATACTACATTATTACAAGTTGGTGATAGCGTCAAAGATGCTAATGTACCATTTAGATATGCAAATATTGCCATAGCAGGTGGACTTAGTGAAGGAAGAGAGCACAATGCTCTTGTTAATATAACTTTGGATGCTTTGGATGGTAATGGTCAAAACTTTAGTGTTAATGAAATTGTTACTGGAGATACATCTGGTGTTAGAGGAACAGTAGTTTCTTGGGATTTATCAAATAAAGTTCTTCAGTTAAAGGATGTCACTGCATTCAACACTGGTGATGTTAATGTTGGAGAAGCTGGATATCTATATAAATTTGCTGAGAATAGCACGATTGTTGATGTTGTAATTCAAAATGCAGGAACAAACTATTCCGCAATACCAACAGTGGCATTTGAATCTATTGGTGATATACAGGCAACAGGAACAGTTACTATGACAGTTGCTGGCGACCAAGTTGGAGGAATTACCATTACAAATGGTGGATATGGTTATGTGCAGAGTGTAGACAACTCATATAATATACACCCAACAATTACATTCACTAATGCTGGTGGAGATACCACAGGTTCTGGTGCTGTTGGATATGCAATTATGGGTGGTGAAAAGGTCTCTGGAAATAACGGAGCACAGTATAGAATTAAGAGCATTGAGTATTTATCAACCGTTCGTTCCAAATAGGCATAAATAAACAAGAGGACAATAGTACCTAGGACATGGCAGCCCTATTAACTGATCAATTTAGAATTTTTTCAGCGAGGAAATTCATCAAAGCACTTGAAGGACCAGATGCAACTCAGAGCGATTCTGCAGCTGGTGTCAATCGAGATAGACTTTATGTTTTTATTGGAAGATCCCAACCTTGGGATAATGAGAACGCACCCCCACAAGCAGTGGATTCATTTTCAGAGTTTTCTAACTCATATGATGACATGATCTCTCTTAAGAGAGTTCTTGCTGCAGATACGGTTCAGGTTGTTCGTAGAATTGATTGGGTTTCTCCCGAAGAAACTACGGGTGGTTTGGGTTTTACTTATGACATGTATCGTCATAATTATTCTCCAACTAAAACTGCTTCCTCTGGTGCTACCAAATTATATGATGCAGACTTTTTTGTTGTGAATTCACAATATCAAGTATATAAGTGCATTTATAATGGTACCTCACCCTCTGATCCTAATGGTAAACCTTCTACAGTTGAGCCTACTGGCACTAGTACCTCTATTATTACTACTGGCGATGGATATCGTTGGAAGTATATGTACACCATCCCTGTTGCTTCAGTCCTTAAATTCTTCTCTAATGACTACATGCCAGTCTTTACCAATACTGCGGTAAAGACTAATGCTGTTTCTGGAGAGATTGATACTGTTGTTATAAACGCTGCTGGTTCTGGATATAATAACGGAACATATGATAACGTTGCTATTAACGGTGATGGTACTGGAGGTCGTGTTTCTATCGTTGTTGACGGTGGTAAGGTTACTTCTGCTACTGTGACATCTGGTGGTACAGGATATACATTTGGTCAAATTAGTATTACTGCTATTACTGGTATTGGTACAGGTACTAGTGGAGAAGTTGATGTTGTTATTCCACCTCCAGATGGACATGGATTTGATTCTAGTATTGAACTAGGTGGTTTCCGTGTAATGATTAATGCTAAACTCTCATATGATGAGGGTGCAGGTGACTTCCCTATTGATAACGATTATCGTCGTATTGGATTGGTAACAAATCCACTCAAGTTTGGTACATCAGAACTTCTTGCAGATTTGACAGTTTCTGCTACAAAAGCAGTTATTTTCTCTCCAACTTTCCAAGGAAACTATGTTCCTGACGAGATTATTACACAAACACGAGTTGTTGGAGGAACCAACGTTACTGCTCGTGCAAGAGTTATTTCATGGAATGCAACAACTAAAGTTTTGAAATACTATCAGAACTCAGTTGATGGTATCTTCCCTGAAGTTACTGGTACACAGAATGAGTTTGATGGATCTAACGTTATAAGTGGAGCAACTTCAGGTGCATCTGGTCAACCAGACGTAAACTTTCCTGCTGTTCCTAATTCTTCTTCAAGAACTATTAACAACACAGAGTATGATTTGGGTATGAGATTTACTAGTGGATATGCAAAAGCAGAAATTGAACCAAATAGCGGTCAGGTTGTTTATATAGATAATAGGAGAGCAATCAGTCGTGCAAACGACCAAGTAGAAGACATTAAAATCGTAATCGAGTTCTAACTCTAATGGCACAAAATACTAATCTAAACGTAACACCGTATTACGACGACTTCGATAAAGAAAAGAATTTTTATCGGGTGCTGTTCCGCCCTGGATTTCCTATTCAGGCAAGAGAACTCAGTACGATGCAGAGTGTTCTGCAGAATCAGGTAGAGTCTGTTGGTACTCATCTATTTAAAGATGGTGCAATGGTTATTCCAGGTCAAGTAGGTTATGACTTGGATGTACAGGCAGTTCTTATTCAAGAATCTTTCTTGGGTAGTGATGTTGAAACTTATAGAACTCAAATAAATGGAACTATTATTGAGGGTCTAACTACAGGTGTTAAAGCAAAAGTCTTATATAGTATTTCTGCCTCAGAATCAGAAAGAGGGTACATTACATTATATGTTAAGTACATCGATTCTGGTGATACTACATCTGATACTGGTTTAAAAACATTCCAAATTAATGAGCAGTTAATTACAGATAAAGAAATTACATTTGGTTCTACTCTGATTGAAATTGGAACTCCTTTTGCACAACTTCTTCCTGTTAACGCTACTGCTGTAGGTTCTACTGCATATATTAGTGAAGGTGTTTATTATATTAGAGGTCATTTTGTAAATGTCTCAGACAAATATTTGATTCTTGATCAATATGGTAGTAATCCTTCTTACAGAGTAGGTCTTGAGGTTTTAGAATCTATTGTTACTCCTGAAGATGATGAATCTCTGAATGATAATGCTGCAGGAACTTCAAATTATTCTGCACCTGGTGCTCATAGATTTAAGATTCAAACACAGTTTGTAAAACGATTAATTACTGATGAAGCGGATAAAGACTTCATTGAACTTTTAAGAATTAACAATAGTAGAGTAGAAAATTTTGTAGAGAGAACTGAATATAGTGAGTTAGAAAAATCACTGGCTCGTAGAACTTATGAAGAGTCTGGTGATTATGTAATTGATACATTTAACGTTACGATGCGAGAGCATCTTAATGATGGATTTAATAATGGTGTTTATGTTAAAGGACAAGATTCCGATCAAGGTAATCCCGCAGATGACGCTAAATTAGCAATTGAGGTTTCTCCTGGTAAAGCATATATTAGAGGATATAGAACTAACTTTATCAGTCCACGATATCTTGATGTGGATAAACCAAGAGATTTTGAAACTCGTGAAAATGGTATTATCAATTTTAATCTTGGTAATTTTGTAAAAGTCTATGATGTTCATGGTTGGCCAGAAATATCTGGAGATGGTGTTAGTGATGCATATCAGACTCTAAATCTTTATGATGATTGGGCACCAAATGCAACGTCTTCTGTAAAGTCAGGTGCTGTTAGAATTGGTAGATGTAGAGTAGTTCAGTTACAAAAATCTAGCAGTGCTTTAGCTGCAACATCACCATTTGGAATCGAACCATCTATTAATGGTGGTGTTTACGATCTTTGGTTCTTTGATGTTCAGATGTTTACAGTTCTGAATATTTCAAATCCAGTAACTTATACTGCAGGTACTAAGATTATTGGTAAAACTTCTGGTGCAACAGGTTATGTTGCAGATACTGGAAATAATACACATTACATTTATATTGAGCATGTAAGTGGTGAATTCACCAATGGTGAAATTTTGTCTGTTAATAATAGAGATTCTGGAACCTTAGAGGCAGCACATACTTATCAATTAAGTGATGTTAGATCTTCCTTTGGTCTTGATGGTTCTAGTGCTGTTAGGTTTGGTGCAAACTGGATTCTTAACGATTCTCGTCCTATTGAATCTTCTACAGTAAATATTGATGAAACAACTGGTGATGTTCTTACTGTAGATACTATCGTTGGTGGTAGTGGATATTCAAATGCTACAGGTGTTGCCACTACTGGTGGTAATGGTAGCAGCCTAACAGTTGATATTACTGTCTCAGCAGGTGCAGTTACAGGGGTGACGGTTAACAATGCTGGATCTGGTTACGATATTGACGAAACCATTACGATTAGCGGTGGTGGTGGTAATGCAACTTTTGATGTTGCTAGTGTTGGTCGTGAAGATATTACTGGTTTCCGTACAAGATTTGAAAAGGATTTGAGACCAGGTGATGTAGTCACCCCAACACTTTCTGATTTGGAAGGTACAAATACTCTTCGTGTTAAGAGAGTTGATCCTACTGCTATTGCAACAACTTCTGGGAATAGAAAGTCTACAGTTTTAGCGGGAGATGCAGTCTTCGATTACAGTGATCAAACTACAAGACTTGATAATACTTTGAAGGTTGGTACAGTTACTGCTGGTCAATATAGCGAATTAGTTAGATTACGTCCGTTCATCTTCCAGAAAGATTATCAGAACGGAGAACTTTCTTTTGACCTCCCAGAAGATACGATGAAGTCTTTGTCTGATGAATCATTCTTTGTCTTTAGAAACTTTGCATCCAAGACTGTAACTTCAGGTTCTATTACATTTACTCTTCCTGAGACTGAAGCATTTGGTGCATTATCTGGTGATAATTATATTCTTACAATTATTGATAAGGGAACTTCTTCAATATTTACTGATGGGGAGAATGTAGATATTGATGCACAGGTAGATGCTGGTGTATTATCAACATCTTTTGGTTCTGATAATCAGTCTTTCTCAATTAGTGGTCTTACTGGTATTGCTACAGTAACTCTTACAGCATTAGTTTCTAAGAATACTGTTGCTAAAAAGATCAAGACTGCTGCTAAGATGAGGACATTGAAAGTCATTAAAACTGATATAGATGTAGAACAGCAACCAACAGGTCTTACTTACAGTACTCTTTATGGAACTAGAGTTGAAGATTTAGATATTTCGTTTGGTGTTAATGATGTTTATAATATTCATGCAATATATGAATCATATGATGATAATGATGCATCTGCACCATATGTTGTTCTTACTGAATCAGTATTCTTTGCTGCAAGCACATTAATAATTGGTAAAACTTCTGGTGCTAGAGGTCGAGTTATTTCATTCTCTAACGCAGATTTAAAACTATATTATGTTGGTCTTAATGATATTCCATTCATTACAGGAGAAACAATTACTGGTGAAAATACTGCTGGAGATGCTATCACAGGTATTATTGATGATACTGAGGGTTCTATTTTTGCAGGAAGTAAAGTTATTACTGATCAGTTTTCTCTTGAATCAGGACAGAAAACAAACTTCTATGATGTATCAAAACTAATTCGTCTTCCTTCTACTGTAGCACCTACAAGAAGGTTACTTGTAGTTTTTGACTTCTTCGCCCATGAAGCATCTGGTGATTATTTCTCAGCACAATCTTATAGTGGTATTCTTTATAAGGAGATTCCTAACTTCAAGATGGATGGTTCTATTAAGTATATTAGAGATCAGATCGACTTCCGTCCTGCTGTTAAAGAATTGAGAAATGGTTCTGGAACTATAAGTGATCCTTACTATGTCAATTGTAGTACTTTCGATTTTGTTTCTAGGGTATTTGATACTAGTGGTGGTACTAATGGTTCAACCATCTTTGATATTATGCAGGTTAACTCTTCGTTTAGAGCAGACTATGCATGGTATCTTCCAAGAATTGATAAATTATATCTCTCACATGATGGTCGATTAATTATAAGCAAAGGTGTATCTGGTTATTTTCTCATCCCACCACCAAGGGTTGAAAATGCCATGCTTTTGGCAAATATTGAGTACAAACCATATGTATTTGATCCAGAAAGAGACATTCTGATTACTACAGAAGTAATTAGAAGATATACGATGAAAGATATTGGTGATCTTGAGCAAAGACTTACTCATGTTGAATACTATACTTCACTTTCAATGCTTGAATCTCAAGCAGAAAACACCAAGACTTATGACGAGAATGGATTTGATCGTTTGAAGAATGGTTATGTTGTAGATGATTTTACAGATCATACAACTGGTGATATTCTACATCCAGATTACAAATGTTCTCTTGACTTTAGAGAGGGTCAACTACGTCCACAGCATTACACAACAAACATAGGACTTCAGTATAATGCAACAGATTCCACAAATATTGTGAAGACTGAAGGTAATGTATTGATGTTACCTTATGAAGATGTTGCACTTATTACTCAACCATATGCATCTAGGACAGAAAATGTAAACCCATTTAACGTGTTTACTTTCATTGGTCGTATTGACTTAACACCTGCATCTGACGATTGGATTGATATCGAACGTGTTCCTGCTCGTGTTGAAAATATTGAAGGTGACTTCTCAAGTGTTTCTCAAGATATGGGTGTTGATCAAAATGGTTTTGCACCTGTTCAATGGGGTTCTTGGCAGACTAACTGGACTGGTGAAACATTACAATCAACTTCTCGAAATAGATCTGCTTCAGGTACATTTGGTGTTGGTCGTCAGTTAGGTTCTCTTGGTCATGGTCAGCGTCGTCAAGGTCTATTCTATCTACATGAACGTCGTACATTCCGTGTTGTAAACAATCAAGCACGTCAGGGTATTCGTTCTAGGGTTGTTCCTAAGATTGAGCGTAGATCTTTAGGAGATAGTGTTCTTTCTAGAAGTGCTATTCCTTGGATTAGATCTCGTAATATTGGTTTTAATGTTGATAGATTGAAACCACGCACAAGAATGTATGCATTCTTTGATGGTGTTGATGTAACTAATTACCTTACTCCTAAAGTAATTGAACTTATTAAGAACTCTGCAACTGATGCTCGTACTAATGAGACTCCATTTGTTGTTGGTGAAACTGTACTTGGAGAAACTTCAGGTTGTCAATTGAAAGTTATTGCTCCTGATGATGGATATAAGACTAATCCTTATGGTAAAGGTACAGAAGTTCTTCCTACATCATATGCTTCTCAAACAGCACTTCTAAACCATGATATAACTGCTATATCTGAAACTGTATCACCAGATTATTTTGGTAATATGCAAGTTGGAGAAATTTTAGTTGGTCAGACTTCTGGTGCTAGAGCAGTTGTTCAAGATCGTCGTCTTCTAACTGATAATGTTGGTAACCTACAAGGTACATTCTTTGTTCCTTCTCCTAAGAACGATGCTAATCCACGTTGGGCAACAGGTACTCGTGCATTTAGATTTACAACATCCGATTCAAATAGTAAAGCAATTGGTGCAGTAGATTCATCTGCTGATGCTACATATGCAGCAACTGGTACATTACAAACTGTTCAGGAAAATGTTTTGGCAATTCGTAATGCTGAAATTGTTAGAGATACTGTTTCTGAAGATAGAGTTGTAGAAACAACTAGAACTGAAACACGTCAGATTGGTTGGTATGACCCTCTTGCTCAATCATTTATTGTTGAGGAAGAAGGTGGTACATTCCTTTCAGGTGTTGAAATCTTCTTTAACACAAAGGATGATAATATTCCTATCTCGATGCAGATAAGGACAATGGAAAATGGTTATCCTACAAAGACAATTCTTCCTTTCTCTGATACTACTATAACACCTGATCAGGTAGAAATTTCAGAAAGTGCTGCTGTTCCTACTAAGTTTACATTCAAAGCACCTGTATACATTAAGTCTTCTGTTGAATATTGTTTTGTTCTTCTGTCAGACTCTAATGAATATAAGGTCTGGATTTCTAGAATGGGTGATGTTGATGTAAGTGGTAATAGAACAATCTCTGCACAACCTTATGCTGGTGTTTTGTTCAAATCACAGAACGCATCTACGTGGACTGCTGATCAGTATGAAGATTTGAAGTTTACTGTATATCGTGCAAACTTTACTGAAACATCTGGAACTGTTGCTCTTAACAACACACCACAAGGTAAAGGTAATGGTGGTATACACAGGTTAATTGATAATCCAATTCAGACTATCAAACCAAAACTTGTCCTTACTGCTGGTCCTACCAACACTCAATACACATTTAGTATTGGTGCTCGTATATCACAACTTACTTCAAATGCTGCAGCAACTGTAGTTTCTTCTACAACATCCAACTCTGCTGCAGATACTATTACAGTAACTGATGCATCTGGTAATTGGTTACAAGGAACGTCTACTACTTTCCTTCTAAGATCTTCTGAAGCAATTGCAACTCAGGTTGTTGGTAGTGCATCTGGAACTCTTGCTGTTGGTGATACTGTTACTGGTGCGACATCTGGATCTGTTGGTATTGTTAAGACTTGGAATGGATCTAATGCATTGGTACTTCATTATATTACTGGTGCATTTACTAATAGCGAAACTATAAATGAGGCTGGTGGTTGGTCTGCAACTGTAACTTCTTCTACTGAAAGTGGTGATTCTTATGGTGCATATCTTTCTACTGCACCTACCTATGCAAGTGATGAGAAAGAAATTCTTATATATCATAGAAATCATGGTATGCATCAACGTACAAATAATGTTAAAGTTGAAGGTGCGATTTCTGAAATTGCTAATACATCCTTAACAAGTGCATTAGCAGCAGCGGCAACATCAATCACTGTGGAGAACGCAAGTTTATTCCATCAAGTTGTAAATGGTGCTGCGATTAGTAATGCAAATCCAGGATACGTTAAGATTGGTGATGAAATTATTACCTACAATGCTATTTCTAGTGATGGTAAAACTATTACTGTTGCTACTTCTGGTAGGGGTACTAATGGAACTACTGATACAACACATGCATCTGGAGCAATAGTTGAATGTTATAGTCTTGATGGTATTCCTTTAATCGATATTAATAAGACTCATACAAGTATATCTTGTCCTTGGTTGGATACTTATATGCTTCATCTTAATGGTGTAGCAAACAATGGTATTCGTGCTGGTGGAAATCAAATTTATGCTTCTCAGAATACACAATTTGAGACTCTAACTCCTACTGTTTCTGTAATGAATTTGCCAGAAACAGATATCACTGCTAGAATTAATACAACTACAGCAACATCTATTGGTAATGGAAGTGCTGTTGTTGATCAATCATCCTTTGTTAATGATGGTACTTATACAGCAATAACATTGAACGATTTAAACTTCTTCCCAGATCCTAAGATGGTTTGTTCGGAAGTTAATGAGAATGCTAAATTAGATGGTCAAAAATCATTGACTATGCTCATTGATTTGTCTACCACAAAATCAACACTTTCTCCTGTTGTTGACTTAGATAGATGTTCGTTAATTACAACATCTAATAGAATCAATGCTTGGCCAGGTGGTACTTCTCCATACGGTCAGCAAAGTGCAATTGATACATCACAAGATGTTTCTGTTCTACCATTAGGCGATCAAAATGATTGTGTATATATTACAAGACTTGCTCGTTTAATTAGAGAGTCTAGATCAATTAGAGTTGATTTCCAAATGTCTCGTCCACCAGAGGCAGATGTTAGAATTTACTACAGAGCATTTAGCACTGGAACTGGTGATGATATCGATTCTATCGGTTGGACACAAATGGATAAACCTCTTCAGTATGATGATTCTCCTAGTGAAGAAATTCTTTGGAAGGATTATTACTACGAAGTAAGTGGTTTAAACTTTAATGCATTCCAACTTAAGATAGTTCTAAGATCTTCTAACCAAGCAAGAGTTCCTTTAATTGCCGATTTACGTGCTATCGCACTTGCAACATAATGATAGAGGATAATAAACCACATCCACATGATTCTATGCCAATTGCTAATGGCACTAATAGATACGCACCCCCTGAAAAAATGATTGAATTAGAAGAAAATCCAAGACCAGAAGAAGAGATAGCAGATGATTGGTTTGAAACTGATACTTATGCTTCACGACATGAATCAACTCCTGAGTTTGAGAAGGATGCTGAAGAGATTGTGACTATACATGAGAAGATGTATAGAATGGCAAGATCAAAGTACAATCCATTTTCTGTAGGAGGATCGGAGAATATCCATGACTTCGATTAAAGATGATTTGCCAGAGTTGATTCCCGTGGAGGGAAAGGATGGTCTTTACAGAGATGTATCCTCTACTGCTATTGTAAAAGATAACCAAGATGAATATGATAAATATATGGCATCTTACAATAAGAGGCAAAAGGAAGCAGCAGAAAAGCGAGCTTTACAAAATGAAGTTTCTGAGTTAAAATCAGAGATGAGTGAGATCAAATCACTTTTACTAACGTTAGTTCAAGACAAAAATGACAGATGATGTACCAGCACCTGTAGAAAAGGTGTCCCAAGAAACGATGCTCCAACAGTTTAGGGAGCGTTTCAATGCGGCAATTGAAGAAAATAAGCAGTTGTCAGAAAAAATTAAACAGAATGAAGTAGTTGCTTTGAAACTTCAAGGTGCTATTGAAGCGTTGGAGTATTATAATGAAAATCCTCCAACTCCAGATATTCCTGCTGATGATGTAGCAAGTGAATCCGCAGAGATTGATAACCTTACAACATAAAAAGAATGGATCTTAATTTTATTATAATAGATAATTTTTTAGATGATCCAGACAGGCTAAGGCGTGATGCATTATCCTTAGATTTTGATAGGATTCGAGAATCTGTTCCAGGTGTCAGATCATCTTCAGCTTTGGTTGGTGATCATCAGACAGAGGTAGAGACCAAAATAAAGACTATTCTCGGAGGAGATATATTATGGGATTGGACACAGGATAGTTTTTATTTTCAATCATGCCAAGAAGGAACAAAAACTTGGATTCATAAAGACAGTCACAAGGAAGGTCAAGGAGAGTGGACAGGAGTATTATATCTGACTCCCAATCCTAATCATGATTCTGGAACTGCTTGCTATTTGTCTAAGGAAAAGTGTTACCAATATTATTTGGATCATGATATGAACCCAACAACAGCAGCTGAAGAGTTCAATCATAATGCAATTCTAGATATGGGTTCAGGAAATGTTTATAACAGACTGGTTCTATATCGTGGTAAATATTTGGATCATAGTAGTATTCTGCCTGGTTTTGGCGACACGCTAGAAACAAGTAGACTCACACAAACATTCTGGTTCAATGTCAAATAAAAAGGAGGAGACATTAGTCTCCTTTTTTAATGGCATAAATAACTTGGAAGCATGTTCTCATAGAGTTGTCGTAACAAAATGGCAAATAGAATTCAATTAAGACGTGGTAATGGGCAAGAATGGCAAAACTCTAACCCTATCCTCGCTCAAGGCGAACTTGGTATCGAACTTGATACAGG
>VTLG01006513.1_pt1 | contig 13559 bp, 25 predicted proteins | sample 4694571 | NCBI WGS metagenome assembly VTLG01 (sample SAMN12604809, study PRJNA352737) | marine metagenome | biome: ENVO:00000447; feature: ENVO:00000209|ENVO:00000569|ENVO:01000036; material: ENVO:00002151; isolation source: viral sequences binned using virsorter ...
ATAATAAATGAATCACCTTGTATTGCGTTTACGAACCGAGAAGGTTTAAACCATGTTCCATCTTCTTTGTTATACTTAGTATCACCTAATAGCTTAGCTGAGGGATTCATAGTATCACCAAAGTTAAAAGAATAAAATTCTTTACTGGTTATACCAGCTAATATCTTACCGAGACTACTCTTACCACAACCTGACGGTCCTGTAATAAGAATATTCTTACCTCTAAATATGTTTCTTAACATAGTATAGAAAGTCATATTGTCTGCGAACTTAAATTCTTCGGGCACATTGACTGAGCCTTTCAGCTTAGACATTATAGTGTCTCTTTCCACTTCAACAGGTGGTTCCTCTACTGGCATGGGGTCTTCCTCAGTTCGTCCTGTGTCGAACAAACTGTCTAAACCCTCGTGTGTCGGTTTTTCTTCCATTTCATCTCCAGATATATCATCCTTTATAAACTTATCGGTCTCTGAGCTGAGGGTCTCCCCTTCATCCAGTCTCAGTTCGTGTGTCCACGCTGGGGCTGTCCCACGTGTCCATCTCTTAGTTCCACGTGAATCTCTCTTCACGTGCCATGTTTCACCATCTCCACCTGTCCTCTCAGTCCACTCATCATACCATGTGGCAGACTGAGACGGGGATGGTCTGTCCTTTGCATATCCTCTACTCATACTTAGTTCGGTCTCCTTCTTCTAATGAGAGTTCGGTCAATCCTACTGCGGTCATATCCATATGTTCTCTCTCCAGATATACCACCGGACTCACCTTTAACTTCATATTTCTTTAGACAATAAATAATCTTATTCATGTCGTAATCTTCAAGTGTGCTGAGGGAATCTACGAATTTACTGAGGTGTTGGCTAACACTCCATGCGTTATCCTCTACTCCATCGTAGATATGAGCTAAGAAATCCCTCAACACGTTAAAGCGTTTATCTTCTATTGAACCCACACTTAACAAAGGAACTTTGTCTGTGTGTTGAGTCATATAGTTATTAAACTTAGAGACTGCATCCTTCATGCTGAGACCTCCTTTGCTACTGGAATCCAATAACCACAGTCTTTACAGACGTAGGTCATGTCTCGGTCTGCTACTCTATCGCAGACACATCTCTTCATTCTCCATTCGTGGTGTAAACCCGAATCCATTGAGACAGTAAATACTATCATTCTAATACCTCTCTGAACTGAGTGAATGTATCATACTTATGTGGGTATAATCCTTCTGCCTTTACTCGGTCAAAGTAAGCCTGAGTGTGGGCATTCCTCTTAGCTCGGATTGTAGAACCGTCTCGGTTCGGTGTTGCCATTAACAACCTTTGTAGCTGTTTGGCAGTCATGCTCTCTAATGCTTTTGCTATTGTATCTATGTCGGTCATAGTCATCACTACTACATCATTCACGCCCTATTTAAGCGTTTCCCTATATAGGCTGAGAAGCCATGCTCAAATCATATACTGAGAAAAAAAACGGGGTGGTTTTTCATGCAAAATCTTATATAGTTCGTGTTCCCTATATTAACTATATTAAGATATAGCTATATTATGCTATTATATAGCAGTAAGTAAAGAGATTAGTAAAGCTATGCTGAGTAGAGCTTAATGTCTTAGTATAGCATTCTTAGTAGAGCCTTCTTAATATAGAGCATACACATATTATATATACAGTTTCAGCACGAACACATTTCATGCTAAACTGAGAATATAATACAATTAAAGCAATAAGCTCTACTAATCATTTTCTCATTACAGGCAAACGACGTGCTTAGTCGGGCTTAGCCCAACTGAGAACTGGTTTCTCACCACGCCTACCCGAGTTGGTTCTGGTTTGAACCTGAACTGAGAAGTTTCTCACTGAGGCGTAGCGATGTTGTTTCTCACTGGGGGCCCAACTGAGCCCACGTTTCTCATCTAAGCTCTACCGTGCAGACTGAGAGGTTTATAGAGCTGAACTGAGGCCGGCCCAACTACGTGGGCCAAAAAAAAAATAGATGAGCCCCTGACTTATATACCACCGGTGGTAAAGCATTCCTTCCTCGATGTTTTTGCATTCGATAACGGAAGTCAAGGGGCGTCAATGTCATACGTCAGTTCGGAGGGTGTCCTCAATTTGAGGATTGGGCGTCCCACTTTAACACCCTCCTTTTCATATCGACGTTCATAATGTAAGGTGGGTAGGAGGGTTTTGGTGACCTCCACGCCTTCCGGCCACTACCATTGTAGTTAACGGACTGCGACCACTCCCGCATTCCTCAAGCACTTGCTCGTTGGTTTGCGTTGGTGTGCCTTAACTCGTGGCTGAGTTTATTAGGCTATACCCGATTACGGAAGAGCTACTTCCATAAACATAAGGTGAGCAGTTTTCTGACTTACTCAGGTGCTTATTAGTTATCTATTTCAAAAGCCCAGCTTTCTTCATGGCTTCTTTAAGGTCTGCTTCCGACATCTTTCCAGATTGGAGAGCTAATACCACAGAATCCACAGAAGGTGCTTTTCTGCTTTTCTTTCGCTTATTTTGTAAGTGATGAGTCCTTGAAGCAACCATTGATGCCATTTCTTCAGATGAAGAAACAACATCACATAGTGCGACGAGGGTGTCATATTTTACACCAGTAGGATATCTTCCAGATTTTCCTACACCAGCGAAGCCAAGCATGTCTAAAAGACCGCTGACTAACTTTTCATCCTTTGGTGCCCAAAGGTAATCCATGTTTGCTTTGCTCATACTATACCAATAGGGTTTGCCTATTTAAGGTTTACCCTCTGCTGACAATTTGTCTTAGTTTGAGATTCTCAAATACTTCTGGGTTTGATAACTGAAGTTCAGTTGCCATTTCCAAATGTCTACCTCTTCGACCAGAGCCGACTGGTATCATTTCTTTGTATAATCCATACTTACCGTATGGAGTCGTGCCGACTTCTACGAAGTATTCGACATCCTTACCGGCAGATTGCCAAGGCAATCCACTCTTAGTTTCTACTAAGCTCATAATATAGTATAGTCAGAGCGACTTAAATCATTTGCGGTGGTATCTCACGACGATGGGGTATTTTTTCTAAGTGGTAGTATATAAAGCGGTGTCATTCCGGAGCGACCACGAACGTGGGCGAGGTTTTTGGGCATGTCGCAAATCAAACCGTTTCCAGTCAGGATTTGCGAGTGTTAACCAGATAGCTAATTAAACACAGTTTTTAGAAGTGATTACATGATACATAACGGAGGGAAGTATCGTGGTTGAGGATAGTTTTAGAGAAGGCTCTCAGTGAGTATTTAAGACGCCACCTAAACAAGTTACTACCCGCAGGGTGCCAGAGGGACATGTGCGCGTTGTTCAAGGTAATATTCTAATCCATAGTATTTCAATTGCGAATGATTAATCCATGCCCGTCTCTTAAGAGAGTTCAAGCTTTGAACTATAATACCAATAGGGAAGGACTATAAAACCCTTTCCCCATAGGTCACGATATCCTGAGCGTATACGTCGCCGTATTCCCAAGAATCGTATGTCATAGGTGATTTAACTGCACAAAACCATCGTGTGTAATTAAATTTACCCTCTTTCGCTTTTGCGAAATTCTCGTCTTCTTTGGCCGGTGTTTGATATTTCTTTAACACTCGCCATTCGAATCCTGATAATTCATTTCTCCAAATCTCATAGGGGTTATCTACTTTAACAGTTTTACCACATGGATTTTTTCCTTTGCCTTTTGCGTAATCTTCTCGGGTTATTCTCCCGCAGTGACCTTTTGCCATACTTACCAATAGAGTCCCCCTATTTAAGAGTTTCTCACGTCCTCCGCTAATCCAAGCTCGATGGCTTTAAGTTGGTCCAATACTCCAGAATCTATTTGATTTTTTTGTATGGTTCTGCGTGGTGCTCTCCTAAATCGAAAAGCATTTCTCATTTTGTCAGAATTGATTTTAGTCATATTATACCAACGAGTCCTGCTATATAAAAGGTTGGGTCCTCTTCCGTGGGCGAGTTGGGGGCCGAAGCCCCCTTATGCAACAAACGACTTAATCGTAATATCCTGAGGCAGATAAAAATCTGTGCAGGTCAAAGTGGTCGTTATGTTTATCGCATTCATTAGCGAAGTCCATAATCATGTCCATCTCTGCTCCGTGTTTGTTTAATAGGTTGGCTATTGCTTCAAAATGTTTTCTTGTCATACTTTACCAATAGAGAGCCCCTATTTAATACTTTGCGTAAGGGTCATCTTGCTCGTTTTTCAACACAGCAAGACGAGCCTCAGCAAGAACCTCATCATACCAATCTGCGGTATTCTCATCACGCCAGAAACCTTTATGTTTATCTAACTCATGGCGTATAGCCTGAAGGCCAGCAATCACTTGACTTCTTAACATTTACCAAAACCTCACGGGGTGACCTTCATAGTTTTCCCATAGCTCCACATCAATAGCGTGTCTGCTTTTAGGGCTTCTTCTAATTCTTACAGAGTAATTGTCTGTATCAAATTCTCTATTGCGTAGTCTTCGGCTTACGTCTTCAGCTTCTGATGGTTTGCATTCTATCCAGTCAGGCATGACGTGGCCATCAGATAATCTAATGACATGAGTTAATACTTTACAGCTGTAAGCATCATGGCCTACTCTTCTTTTGCTGTGTCTCATTCGTCATCACCTGTCCAGAATGTCGCAAACATTTCACCGTCACAGGTTTCACAAAGTCCACCATACAAATCTCGAACTTCCAGACCGCAGTCTTCACACTCGAAACTCATAGGTCACGTCCCATGTCACCACTGATGACATCATTACACTTAGAACATATGTCCTTAGGGTCACTATCACTATACATGATAGTTTTACAAGCTATATTTATACATTTGAATTGTCGCATATTTTACCTCTAATATAGTATAGGGGAGCTAACTTATACCACTTTCGGTGGCCCCTATCGTCGATAACCTCAAAATCCTATATAGGGGTATATAAAGGGAAAAATCCCGCTCGCATTTTTTGGGCCCACATCTGCGGGGGAACTGGCAGAGACGTCGGGATTCGAACCCGAGTCCAGAGGTCGAAAGCCTCCGATGCTGGACCACTACACTACATCTCCACAAGTATTATAAGGTGGTGACGGGGACCTCGGTAGCCCCTCAGGATAACAACAGACTTACAACTGCGTCCCTTCTTAGAAACCGACCCGACTCGCATCGGGGACTTTTACAGGATATCTTTACACTAAGGGGATTATTTTTCCCTTCGCCCTTCTTGTCAGGCATCACCTATTGTAGCTATTAATAGTGTGTTTATTAGACACGTCGTGTTAATGCAAATAACACAACAAACTAAAGCATATAAACCGTGTTCAACGCACGTTTTAAATACTCAGCTACTCATGTTGAATCTCATGGGCTGGCTCGGGATTCGGCCCCTGAAAGCCAGCCTTAAGTGTTTTTGTTTGCTTATGCGTATTGCCTTGATGCAATGCTCATGATGACCATTACTTCAGACAAGTATGTTTGGTATTCGTCCATAATATACCATAGCCTACCAACATATATAACTATGGGTGGCCTACATCGTCGTGAAGCCTGAAATCCTATATTGGGGTATATAAAGGGTCTCAGTCCGCTCACGGTTTCTCTCATAGCGGGCCACACAAGCGGACCTACTTTCCATGTTTGAGAGAGCTGTTATCGAATCTCTCCCAGCAGGTCTCTTGTCCATTCTCACCCCATAGGTATTTACTACCACCTTTATAATACACTAATCGGTAGGGCTGACCTCTTGCGTCAACCCCTTCATGTATTACAGTATATCCCTTAAACTTTTTACTCATTTAGTGGTCTCCATCTTCTATGTAGCTTTGTATTTGGTTTTCGATGTGTTCATCTACCATGTCCAAATATTCAATATATGCTTTCATATTTTCAGGTGTTAGCCAGTTTGGTTCTTTCATCATTCTTCTTCACCCCCTTTGTCTTCTTCTTCTTCTTTTCTTATCAAGTATTGATAATGGAATGGTCTTCCATTCTTCTTAAATTCTTCTGCTAATCTTCTCCATTTTTTGTTAAATTTTAATGCCATGTTTTTAGTCTCCTTTATTTGCCCATTCGAACGCTTCAATTATTGTGATTATCCACACTGCCATAAATACCCCTAATATTAATCCTATCATGGGTATCCCTCCGGCACTACTTCACAAAGGCAGTTTTTACAAACTAAAGCATAACGGGTTTCTATTTCAGCTTCTGCCTGTTTGCATACTTCACATATATCAATTTCAACAGGGGCCTTTTGCCCCTGTTTTAGTTTGATGTAATCAGCTCTTTTAAATCCGAGTCCGGCAGGGGTATTGAATACCGGTTCTACTCCGAACTTTTCTTTTACAGCTAATATACATTCTTTTTCTTTAACATCTATTTCGGGCCATTGTTCAACGGTATATTGCCAGTCTGTTATAACTGTCATATGTAGGAATTTATTAGATACTGCATAAGGTAATTGCTTAACTTCTGCTATTTCAGTTTTACAACCATCCTTAGCCCATTCATTACTTGATTGATGTTTGCTTAATCTGTCAGAGGGCATACAATAAGACATACCGATATATCCTATATATTGATAGCCCATATTTAATAAATCACTGAAAGACATATATTCAATTCTTAATGAGTTATCACCTATTTGTGATTCTGACCCCATAGTTAAAGCGTATATGTAACCTACTGAATTATTATTCTTAACCATATTTATAACCTATTAAGTCAGCATCTATTAAACAGTCTTCACAATAAGAGTCCCCTACAACATTTATGATGTAGTCCTCTTTAACTGAGTCGTCACAACATACACATTTTATGTATGTGTCATTTTTTGCTATTTGGTATCTTTCGATATCAATGTCTTCAAAGTCGTTCTGCATACCATGACAGTATGAAGCGAGTATATAAAGATTTTAACTTAATCCGTGCTTAGGGTTGTGTTTTGTAGAGCTTTTTAATTTCTGCTTAATGTCTTTTATTTTCTCAGTTTCTCTTATAGTATTTTCTCACTTTCTCAGTGTATACCTCCCGTCTAAAAATAAAGTCCGCATCCCGTAGTTTCTCTGACTACCCCCTTAAACAAATCGAGCTATTTTTTGAATCCCTATTATAGCTATATATAGATATAGTAGAGTACCACTATTAACAACAATATTAAGCTCTACAAAGCACACCTCAGTTCAGGACACAGGAACCTTTATATAGGGTTGATGCGTAAAAATAATTGTATGACAAAAAGTACGCAAAACTCCATTAAATGGACATGTAATGAAATCAGGGATTTGCTAATTAGGAAGAACCAAGACTATGGTGATTCAGCAATTGAACCTGATAATATTTTTAGTAAGCTCGATAATGCACAGGCTATCTGTGCACGTATTGATGACAAGCTCAGCCGTATTAAAAACAAAGGGCTTGATGATAAAACTGAGGACACCTTAGATGACCTTATAGGTTATTTAGTTCTACTCAAAATCGCGAGGAGCAATGCGACAGCAAGAGCCACAGTATGGACTAGCTGTACTTGTGAACATGGGATGCATAACTGTTCATGCGATACAGGGTACGTGCCTCCATGGAGCTTAGAGCTTCCAAAGGATGCAGAAGTTAAGGTGTTCGTTTCTGACCCCGGAGACGAAATGGAGCCTATTGCTAAGAATACGGAGTTGTGTGACAATGAGTGAAGATACATGGACCTCTAGCCATATGAGGCTTAGTCCTTCTAAAATAAATACTTATATGAAGTGCCCCCGCGAATTCTACTACAAGTATATAGCCAAGCTCCCCGAAAAGAAAACCATACATTTATTTCGTGGTACACTGGTGCATAAGGTATTAGAAGACTTGTTTAAACAAAAGTTTAGAACTTTAAGTCAATGGGAAAAGGGAGTCCCAAAAATATGGGTACAAGGTGAGTTTGAGCGTCTATGGGAAGAAAAGATAGCCAAACACAAATGGTTATGGGAAGTACACACTACAGAAGAAATGGATGCTATGTATGTAGAAACAGAAGCATTACTACAGAACTTCGTAGACTCTGTTAATAAGAAGCTAGGAGAAATGGTAGAGTGGAAGATATTCAAGAATAAACAACAAGCATGGAATGCAGTAGCACCCAAGTATGCTGAGAAGTGGGTTAAGTCCCAAGAGTATGCTATAGTAGGAGTTATAGATGTTGTATGTAATGATTTTGATGGTGGAACTACTCTATTAGATTACAAGACTTCAAAGAGATATGGACCATACTTACCAGAAGAATACTATCGTCAACTTATTATTTATGCTTTCCTATACACATTAGAGATGGGTGAGATGCCTAACTTTGTAGGAGTTAATTATTTACGTTTTGATGATACCTTCTTTGTAAAGATAACTCAATCAGAACTTGATGAAGCACGTGACTTAATTAAATTTGTACACGATTGTATTAAAGAAAGAGAAGAGTACGAAGATAGATACGAACAGAAACCTCAGAACCTTTGTAAGTGGTGTTCATTCTATAAAGGTAATGGTGGACCTTGTGATGTAGAACTACCTAAATGGAAACCTAAATATTCTAAGCGTAAAAAAGAAAACTACGCAGATGTAAGTAATAAATTAAAAGGTACCCTAGATGTAGAGTCACAATCTCAATTTCCTGACTTTGATTAGGGTAATCTTTATATAGGCGCGTTGTGTAAAAAATAACATGGCGCGCGATGATTATGGAGCCATCTCTGTAATCTCTGAAGAAGAAAGAGAGATTTTAGGGATTAATGGTCCAAGAAAACCTCAAGATGAAGAGGAGGAAAAACTATTCGAAACTATCGGCAAAGCTGCGGATAAGATTGGGGAAACCCAAATAGGTAGAAAAATAGGAACTATAATCACCGTGATTCTATTAGCGCTCTTGAGTGGGGGGGCCAACATGTCTATTATTCATGAGTTTATGAATGGAGATGATGAAGGTCCCATCGGGGGCTGCTTAGAATCAAACGCCACTAACTATAACCCTAAAGCTACCTTTGATGATGGTAGTTGTAATTTTGTTGTGATAGTGTATGGTTGTACAGACCCTGACGCAGTTAACTATGACCCTCAAGCTACACACGATAATGGGAGATGTAATATTTTAAATCAAAACCCTAATGGTTCTACTAACGAAACTCAAACTAACGAAACAGTTTATGGGTGTATGGATATAGATGCAAATAACTATAATGATAAAGCCACTGACGATGATGGTTCTTGTGAATACGAGCACGAGGAGAATCATTGTAATCACACCGATATGTATGCTTGGGAAGGTTTATCTCACGGAAACATATCTAGACCATCTAACTATAGCACAGATTTCTATATGGACTTTGATACCAATTGTGATGATGATGAAGACCCTTTACCTATATTAGTGTATTATGATTTAGTGCACGTGTTGCTTGATGCAAATGATACAGATGGAGATGGCAACCAAGTCTATTATGATAACTACGTTTACACAAAAGTATTCTTTAATATATCAGGATGGAACGAAGATTACCATTGGTTTAAATATGATGAGTTATTCGAAATCCCATTCGAAGAAAACTTTAATGATATTTACGAAGGTTACTGGATGTATTATATACAGTTTTATGCAGATTATAATGGAGATGGTAACTATCACGGATATGAAGATAGTGAAGGAAACTTTACAGATGAATGGGTTGGATATTCTTCAAATTGGGCCGAAGGTGATTTAGCAGATTGGGCTTGGGTATTAGAAAAGGAGGAAGAATGAAAGCTAAAGATATGCTTATTTTAACAAATATGTTAAGTAAAATTATAGACGAAGTGGATGATTTAAAAGCGGTATTAAAGGAATCAGTTTCTAAACGCTTTGATGAAAACTACGAAGGAGATGATGGAGAGGAATGATAGAATGGATAGACGTATTAACAATATTGGGGGTAGTGATGGCAGGACTAGCAATTGTAGTTGCTTTCGCGGTACTTGTGAATTTTGCGCGCCAAGCATTAAGACAAGTAAAACCCCAAGCAGTCAAAGTAGTGAAAAAGGAAATAAAAAAGGAGAAACAACAAATGAGTAAAGAGAAAGGAGAAGGAGTAACATTTAACGATATTTTTATGTTTATGATTGCTGTACCTTTGGTTTTACTCTGGGTTGGGTTTGCTGGGTTTGTTATACACAGTGGACTTAATGATGCCGCAGTTCTTGAACAGATTGAAGGATACACAACTTTGATTGCTATATTAGGAGGCCCAGCTCTTCTTATTATCAAAGATGCTTTAGATGTTTGGAAACAAGAACAGGCTGAGAAAACAGCATTTTATAAAGTAAAAGCACAAGCTGTGATTGATTATAATGACGCTGCTCAGAAACAACACCAGATGATAGAATCAAAAGCTCAAGAACAAGAACATAAAATGGAGATGAAAAAATGAATGACTTCGAAGTAAGAGACTTGTTTAAACAAGTCCAAGAGATGGAAGTGCGTTTGAATGCACTAGAGAAATGCAACAACGAATGTTGTAAAACAGAGGAAGAATAACTATGGTAAAAGACCCACAACTTAAAGGTGAGCATTTTCACGGTAACAACCCTGATATGAAATTGGATTTTGCTAAACCAACTAAGGCTGAAATAGATGAGATGAATTATAAGAAACCTATTACTTCTTATAAAGATGTAAAAAAGACAGACCCAGCTGGTGAGAGACCAATTTATATGGATGGAGCTGATGTTATGCCTGCACCTAATTCCGATTATGTAGCGGACAAAAAGAACTATGCGAAAGGTTCATTTCGCAATACTCAGTAGGTGATTAGATGGCTAGTACACCTTACAAGAAGAATAAAAAAGAAAACATAGATAAAACTCTAACCGTTCGAAAGAGTGGTAGTGGAGTTAAAGTTTTCAGTCATGCAGGAGGAAAGACTCATGCATTAGAAAAGAAACCTATATCTAAAAAGACAGCTGTTAAACAAATAAGAGATGTCACAGAGGTAGAACTTAAAGAAAGAAGTAGACACCACAAGAACATAGGTAAGAAACAACATACTAAAAATAAGTATAAGAGTAAATAATGGCCCCAAGGAAAAAGACAACAGCAACTAAAAAGAAACAAGCAGCTGCACGTAAGCGTAAGGGTGGCTCTAATGTAGGAAAGTATAAGAAGGGAATAGCATTTGCTGGACCTTCAGGAGGCGCGCCAGCCGGAAGCTTTCCTATTAATACATTAAAGAGAGCTAAATCAGCTCTTAAGTTAGCCCACAATGCTCCACGTCCTGCTGGAATTAAACGAGCTGTTTATAGAAAATACCCAAGTTTACGTCCTAAAAAGAAAGGTAAGAAGTAAGCTTTATATAGGTAGACATTCTACTTATGTATGGGCTCTCGCAGTAGGGCCATGGCATCACAGGATACTTATCGCAAGTGCCTTGTGAGAGTCCCCAATATGGAGATATCAACATATGAATGAAACAAATAATAACACAGCAGACAATAGCACAGCACTTGAGTCAAACAACACAAGTGAAGATGGAAACATCACTGCATTATTAGAAACTGTAGAAGAATCTGGAATGTTAGACGCTTTAATGGATGAACCATTACTTATGGCATTAGCTGCATTAGTATTAGGTATGGCAGGTTATATTGCTTATACTGTACCAGCAGTTAAAGAGTTAGTTTTTAAATATATAAAGAATAACGAAGCTGAATTGATGGACATGTTAGATAAGAATTTAACAAAAGCACAGATGAAAGCTTTTGAAAAGCTAGACGAAACAGCACAAAAGCACGTAAAAGACTCTTTAGTTCGAAATGTATTGATAACAGCATGGGATGAGAAAGACGACGAACTTGCCGCATTAGTCAAGTCTAAAGTTAAATCAGCCCTTGATGAAGGCAAATCACTTTGAACGTAGAGAAATACGAGCAAAGATTACGTCAGCGAGTCGGAGAAGCAGAATATGGACGTCATAAAGAGCTTGTCCGTCTTCTGGCGCGCAATCTTGCTCTTGAAGACCTTTTGTGGTCGGAAATTCTTATATGTATTCGGGATGTTAACGCTCGAACAGAGCTCTTGCGCCAAAGAAATCAAATCGTTCGTGACATACATACAGAATTCAGAACATTAAATATAGAAGTACCTACTGCAATAGAAAAGAACACCGAAAGCTTTGGTGCATTTTTAGAGGAATTAACAGATGATAAAGGAACAAAGCCACCTAAAGAAGATACTGACAGGTAAAGGTGGATTGGATTCAAGGAAGTTAGAGAATATATTCAAACAGTGTAGACAAGATAGAAGTAAAATGAGGAAATTACTTCGCGCTTTTTGTTCTGCCTATTTGATAGATGGTAAACAAAGACCATTACGTTTAAGACCTCTGCAAGAAGATATTGTTCTGGAATGTTTAATGGAAAGACAAGATGGAAAGCAAACTAAATTAGCTATTTTAGCTCCACGAGGAAGCGGTAAATCCTTTGCTTTATCAGTAGCAGTAGCTATATATATGTTCTTTAATAGATTTAGAGATTTAGTATTTATATTGGCTCCTACAGAAGACCAAGCTGCTTTAATCTTTAATTATGTATATAGACATTTTGCAGATAATAGTTTTCTTAATGGTTTAGTAGCAAATTATAGATTCCATAATAAGCCCAACATAACACTTAAGGGGGGCACAATTATGAGGAGAGCTCCATTGGCGCCTAGTAACCAAGGACAAGCTATCCGAGGACAACACCCTACGTTCCTAGTAGTTGATGAGTCTCCTCTCATCGACGATAAACTATTTATAGACAACGTAGAACCAGCGATAGTTTCAAATAAGGCCCCGTTCATAAATTTAGGTACACCAAAGTCAAAAGACAACCATATGTATAGATATTTGTATGATGATGGGTATGCTGATACCTTCAAGAGATTACATTATACATGGAGAGATGCAGTGAAAAAAGGAGATGCATATTCAGCTCCTTATACTGATGTAGAAATGTTAGATAAAATGACGGAATGGGGGGAAGATTCTATCTACTGGAGGACAGAATATGAATGTGAATTTGTAGAGTCGGTATCGAATGTATTTAATCCAGAAAAAATAAAAGGATGTTATGATGATTACGAACTTACTGGACTTGATGGGGGAAACCCGGGAGGAGCAAATATTAATGTTGGGGTTGACATTGGCAAATCTGTTAACTCTACTGTTATTAGTGCATGGTCCCTTGAAAAGACTGATGCTGAAAATATTGCACGACTTATTTACATTGAAGAAATTAATGCCAGAACTGGTGGACACGATATTCCATACCAACGTCAACGTATTATGGACGTTACCAATCAGCTTGGGGCTAATAGGCTTATTGTGGATTGTACTGGTATCGGTGGTGCGGTTGAACAAGATTTACGGTTGGCGTGTTTAGATGCTGGCGTTCATTTTGTACCGTTTGTTTTTACCGGTGGTCCAAAAGGTACTAAAACTCAAATGTATAGAGACTTTGTTTCATACATCCAACAAGGAAGAGTAAAAGTACCCAACCCTGATAATTTAGAACCCA
>VTLG01008315.1_pt1 | contig 13559 bp, 13 predicted proteins | sample 4694571 | NCBI WGS metagenome assembly VTLG01 (sample SAMN12604809, study PRJNA352737) | marine metagenome | biome: ENVO:00000447; feature: ENVO:00000209|ENVO:00000569|ENVO:01000036; material: ENVO:00002151; isolation source: viral sequences binned using virsorter ...
TGTTGAACATTTAATTTTTTATATCTAGTTACACAACGGTTTCCTACTAATTCATACTTGATAATTTGTTTAGTTCCTTCTTCTACTTTTGTCCCAACTTCAGGCGCACCATCGGGAGGACAATCTTGTGGCTTTGCTTTTGGTACTTCTGGTGCTGGAGGGGTTTCTGGTTGTTCGTATCGTTGAGGTTCTGATTCTTCTGTGTAAATAAGTTCTTCAGGGACATAATTCATTGCGTCATAAGACGGATATTGTGCATCACATAGAACTAAATTCCCATCAGGATCATTAGTAACTAAATTTTCATTTTCATAAGATCGTCTTGCTTCTACGCAGCCAGGAATATTAACAACAGGAAATCCCATAGGTAACACCACAGGGACATTAGGAGTATTAATTGTTGGAGCGTTTATAAGATATGTTCTGACTGGTTCTATCCCAATAGAATTAATTCCTATTTTGGGTATTTCTGTCAAAACTTAGGAATATCAAAACCACCAGCCCCACCAGTAGCTTTAGGCTTTGCAGTAGGAAGAACAGGACCAGAAAGATCTGGCATTGTTATCGCACCCATTACTTTTTCCATTGCTTTGTCTTGAAGCATCTTCTGGTTGTCCTCATTGGTAATCCAGAGATAACCGAAAACTCCGCCACCAGTAATACCTGCCACTAGAAGGAAAGATATTACACTAATAATGTTGAGAATTTTTTGCATGATAAAAGACGCAATTTTAAAAGCTCTTGCTCACACTAGCCTAATTGTAACTATTGGGCTTCTTCCTCTGTTACCTCTGTATCTTCTGTTGCAGGATCGTTCTTTTCAGACTCTTGAATCATCAAATTTGCAAACTGTAAAGCACCATCAGTCACTTTTATTAGATTATCTGCCTCAGAAACAATAGCAAGGGCTTGTTCTTTTCTTTCTTTAGCCTTAGCTAAATCAGCCTTTAAGCCTTCTACATATTTCTTAAGGGAGTCAGTTGAAACTGTCATAAATAAATATTAATTGTTCTCTAATATAAATTAATCTCCGAAAACTGCAAAGTAGAGGTCTTCCACTTCTTCATTGTTATTACCAGTATTTCTCGACTGTATTCGATAGCTGCCAACAGCAGGAGTTCCATGACCTGAGAAAACTCTAGCTCCTCCGTCCGAGTCGGCTCTACAAGCTCCGCAAACCATGTAATTAGTATTTCCCATATTGCTACTAAAATTAACTTGATATTTTGAGTAAGATAAATCGGTCAAAGAGGAAACATTGAAGCTATCATCAATCGTTGTATTGTCACCGTTCATGTGCAGCCATACTTTACAAAGTTGTTGAGCATTGACCGAAGTAGTTGAATACCCTGCTCCATTAGTAAGTTGATTATTATTCGTTATGTAGTTTGCGTTTGTCGCTCCAGTAAATCCAAGATTTCCTAAAGTTAAAGTCCGAGTTCCATGACTGGTTATGACACCATCCGTCATGTATAAATTATCAATAATGGTCGCACCAGAAGTATTAATATCTGAATCGGTTCCGATAACGGTATTACCGCTACTCGTTACATAACCTGCACCATTTGAAAGCTGGTTATTGTTAGTTGGAATAGTCGGTTGACTTGAAACCCTTGACCAAGGAACGTACCCAGTGGCACTAACTACAGTAACACCATCAACTTCAAAGCCGCCATCGGCTCGGATCATTCTTGGTGTATAAATATTTTTGTTTGTTTCTTGGTTAATTCTTAGATATGTACTATCTTCACAACCAATTTCTCCGACTCTTGTAGTGCCGTTATAAAATTGAATATGATCTGACATATTATTATCGGATTTATAAATTCTAATTTCGTGGTCTGAGCCACTACCATTACCAACATCTAAACGTGCATTAAGTTGTAACTCACCTGTCATCGTTCCGCCAGCACTCGTCAAAACCGTATTGCCGTCATAAGTTAAAGCTGCTGAAGCACCGTCACAGCCGAGTTTCTTTGTCTGTGAACCAAAAGCGATAAAACCTTTATTACTGTCTTGGTTTCCTTTAACTCTCAAACTATTTGCCGCATTATAATCTTCAATCCATACGTCATCACCTATTCTTATTTGATCTTGTAAGTATATATTTCCATTAACAGTTAAGTTACCTGAGAAAGTATCTGCTGTATCTGACCTTAAGAACGAGCCAGAAGTAATACCATCCAAAGTATCAGCATCTAAACCACTGCCAGCACCATCATTACCAGCGTGCCACACCTTATTTCCACCCAAATACATTTGGCTAGTACCGTCAATTCTTGCTATTTCGGCATAGCTTCCAGATGCTTTACTTTTAAAATACCAACCTTCGTTACTGGCATCTGCGTGTTCAACAAAAGTCGTTTGATGACCGCCAGTAATAGATAAACTACTTTGGTTCGCAACACTTCCTCTTACAACAATGAAGTGATTATCATTAGATGTATAGCCTTTAAATACTCCATAACCTGATCCACCTTCAATAGCAGCATCTCCTTGAAAATCAACTTTGCCACTAAAATTACCAGTTCCACTAACTGTCAAATTACCTGACATTGTGTCACTTGCATCCGATCTTAAAAATTGAGAAGAACCGTAGCCGTCTAAAAGATCCGCATTTAAGCCTGAACCCGATCCATCATTCTCTGATGTCCAAATCGTATGTCCTCGCCACTTTAATCCTGTTGAACTTCCTCCAGTAATTTGAAAGACATCAGCACCAGATCCGTTCCAAGCTCTTATATTTGTAACAGATGCGTTGCCACTATTACCACTAGGATAAAGATGAATGTAATTAGTCGTTCCAGAATAGTACCCTTGGTAATAATGAGAAGAAAGCTGTAATGAGCTGCTTGTGAAAGTTGCTGCACTAGAGGCGGTTATATATCCAGCACCATTCGTTAGTTGATTGTTATTCGTGACGTTGGTAGCACTCGCAGCGATTCCATCAAGCTTTGATTTCAGCGTATTAGTAAAATTATTTTGAGTTAAACCGCCGTCTCCTACTGAATAAGTTGTATTGGTATCGGTAGAAACTAAATCAATCGTTCCATCACCGTCTTGATAAGTAGCGGTAATGTTAGTTTCAGTATTTCCAGTAAACATTCCTCCGACAATATCTTGTACTTGTTCGGTGGTTAATGTCGCCGTTATATATCCTGCTCCATTTGTAATTGCATTATTATTTAGTGAAATATCTGCCGATCCATCAAAAGAAACACCTGCAATAGTTCTCGCTGTTGTTAATGTCGCAGCCGATCCAGTTGTGTTTTGGTTAAGTGTGGCAACCCTAGCTGCTGCAATCGTTCCCGAACTTATATTGCTTGCATTTAAGGCCGTTATACTCGCACCCGATCCGCTAAATCCTCCTGTTGCTGTTACCGAGCCGCTAAAAGTGGCGTTTCCAGAACTAGCAATTTGAAGTCGATTGTTAGCTTCAGTAGTATCTCTAATATTGAAAACCCCACCATCCACTTTAATAGCAAAATCACTATTGGAATTTGTATCCGTAAGAGAGATAACAGGAGAACTACTCGAAACTGTTACTTCTGGTACTGTTAAAGCACCAGTTAAAGTTCCACCAGCAAGGGGAAGTTTGGTTGCTATTGAGTTGGTGACTGTTGTTGAGAACGAAGCATCGTCACCCAAAGCAGCCGCTAATTCATTAAGTGTATTTAATGCGTTAGGGCTGGAGTCGATCAGATTTGCTATTGCTGTATCTGTATAAGCTGTTGTCGCAACTTTTGTAGAATTATCACTTGCTGATTGGGTCGTTGCTGTTACTCCGTTGGTTAGTACACCAGAGCTAGAGGTCAAACCACCAAATAAGGTATTTCTTGCTGCAATATCAACTCCATCTACTGTTCCTGTAACTGTGATATTCCCTGTTACATCAAGACCTTGACCTACATCCAAATTATTTACAACAGTAATATCTCCATTGGAATGTATTGCTACTCGATCAACACTATTTGTGATGTCATGGACTTTTAATATTCCATTATTGTTATAAACTTTGAAATCATCGTCATGGTTGCTATCAACAAAAGAAATAGCTGGTTGAGTTCCATTAATTGTTAAATCACCAGTTAAAGTTCCACCGTTCGATCTTAAAAAATCACCAACACCTAAGCTTTGAAATAAATCTGCATCTAAACCCGATCCTGTTCCATCTACAGTTTTAATCGCAGTAAGAATTTCGGCTGCTGTTTGATCTGCGGTTGCCCCAGCTTCCACGTTGATCATTGTCAAGACATCAGACGGCAGCAATTCTTGGACAACTCCTGCTCCTGCTCCGTCGTTCCTACCTAAGAACCTATTAGATGTCGATATATTTTGAATTTTGGCATAAGTGACCGCATCATCATTAAGGCGATTTGTGACTATTGAACTTGTGGCAATTTGATCTGTTCCTACTGCGTCATCGGCTATTTTTGCCTGAGTAATTGCATTGTTATCAATAGTCCAAGTCGCTCCACTACTTGAAACCGTAATATCTCCCTTGTCTCCATCTGAAACTCCACCACTTCCACCACTTATTTCGGCAACCGATCCATCATCCTTTTTCGTAAATATTTTTCCCTCATCCGTTCTTATCGCTAATTCTCCTACTGAAAGATCGGAAGCACCTGGATCGCTACCACTGCCTCTCTTTAACTTGATTGTGTTAGCCATTGGAAGTACCTCCTATCTAATTGTGTTTAGTATGTACCTCCATCAATGGTGATACCGTCAATCGTTCCTCCATCAATATTAACTGCTGTATGAGCTTGAGTTGCCATTGAACCAAGTCCTAAACTTGTCCTTGCTGTAGCTCCTGATTCAAGTACAAAGTTAGAACCATCTCCTACGATAAAACCTCCATCTGTAACAGCCAACCCTGCTACATCTGCTAATTGTGCGTCATAAGCTTGAACATTTGTTCCGATAACAAGTCCAAGTGTGGTTCGTGCTGCTGCTGCATCAGCGTCATCAACTATTGACCGACCAAAAGCAGTGAAATCAGCAACCGCCGCCGCACCTGATCCAGTGAAATAAGGAAGTTTATTAGCTGCACTTGTTAACCCTGCTATTGCTGCCAGCTCTGCATCGTAAGCTTGGACGTTTGTTCCAATAACAAGTCCTAAATTTGTTCTGGCATTAGCGGCTGTACTTGCTCCCGTTCCACCATGAGCAACAGCTACATCCGTAGCAGCCCAAACACCAGTTCCAATCGTTCCTAATCCAGTAAGACTAGAACTGACGATGTTAGAACCAAGCGTCGTGCTGTTTAGAACTGAAGTTCCATTGATGTAGTAAGCCTTACTAGATGCAATATTGATATGCTCAGAAGATGTCCAAGCATCTGTTGAGTCAACCCAATTCCAAGTCTTATCTCCGTCTCCTGAATCAATCGTTATACCACCGCCATCTGCTGCTGCATCATTTGCTGCACCCTTTGCAAGTTCTAAGTTTTTATCAGCAATCGTTGTGGTTGTAGAGTTAACAGTTGTAGTCGTTCCTGAAACCGTTAAATTTCCACTTACAACTAAATTCTGGGCACAAGTAAAAGTTTGAACAGTCGCTCCACTTAAATCTATTGTTCCTGTAAAAGTTTTGTTTCCTGAAACAGTTTGAGCAGTAGATAATGTTGAATAATAACCATCTCCACCTATCGCTTCAATAGATGTAGCGGAGCCTCCTGCCCCACCTGTTCCCGTTCCGTAGTACAGAATATTGGTGCCTTCTGCATACGCTAATTCTGCATTTTCAAGACTGGTAGGAGCTGAACTTCCAGTGCTTCTTTTGATCCTTATTGTGTTAGCCACTAGAAGTTGCCTCCATCAGTGAGTGTGTTTGTTGTCCATGTGCTGTCAGCCTTATAAGTTCCAGCAGCACTATCATAATAAATTATAGACTTATTCACCTTATTATCATCTGTTATAGAAAATCCTGCGTTACCTTGTGGTCCCTTCGTCGATACTGTTATGACTGAACTATTACTTTCGTCAACAGTTACAGTGTTTTTATTAGTTGTGATATTTACAGAAGTCATGCGGTGTATCCTTGATCCATATAAATAGTACCCTCTAACCAATATTCTTTCAGCCCTGCTGGATTTGTTAGCAATACATCGTACTTGTATTCATCAAGAGTAAGTAATGCTGTTTGAGTATCTGTTAATTTCCAATCAAAAGTACCTCCTGAAGCACTTGTAACAGTACAAGTTACATCTGCTGCTTTGGTTGTCCTTTCAGTATTCCAAACTTGAGATGCCAGCGTATAGCCTGTAATATTTACAGCAGCATTATTCGAATCTTTCAAGGTAACAGAGACACTATGATCCGATCTCCGTTGGATCGTCATGTCATACGTTCCAGGTGCAATAGCCATGATCTAACTATAAGGGCTTGACCCTAGAATAGCTGTATTCCATTGCGCTTTTAAAGCATCTGTATCAGAAGCAGCCGCAATAGCTGAATCGGCTGGAGCATCTCTTAATGCTTGTTTTTTAGAAACAATAGTCGAAGTGTCAGCACTTGTTTCTTGCGCTTTTTGAAATTCAATATCCAGTTCAACAAGTTTGGGTGTTCTTGCTGTTCTGATCTTTTCTTTATGAATTTCTCTGGCTTTCGCCATGTCGATTCCGAATCCCATAATTAATTAAGGAGTAAAAGTCCAAGCATTGCGGAAACTTCTATCAGTAGGAATTTCCGATTTATCTACTATTGTAGAAGTCTTTCCACTTGGAACGTCTTTTGCTTGAATTTGTTCAACAGTTAAGTCACATTTATCCGCAGGGACAACAATGCAACAATTTCCATCATCATCTGTGTAAACAATCCGTTTGTCGGAATTAGCCATAAATCAAACAAAATTAATTTTAGTTTAGCGTTTAATCACCAAACCAAGAAGCACATACTTCTTGAATTTCTTCATTGGAGTTATTTGCGTTACGAGTTTGCAATCTGTATCGACCTACTTCTGGAGTACCTTTACCAACAACTATTCTTGCTCCACCTTGTGAATCCCCTCTTCCGTGAGAACTTGTGCAGTAATTAACATTGGCAAAATTATTTGTAAAATTTACCCAATAACTAGCTGCTTCTATATCAGTCAAGGAAGAAACATTGTAGCTATCTCGGATAGTAGGAGTATTTTGACCGTTGAAATTCACCCAGGCTTTAGCTCGACCTTGAAAAACAGAAGCAGCAGTACTTTCATTTGACCCTGCTGACGTTCTGACATTTGCAGCATACGTTGAGTCAGTAACCGTGCTTTGATCTGCTGGAGTATCCCAACTTAAATTTCCCGATCCATCAGTTTTTAAAAATTCCCCTGTCCCTCCATCGGTTGTTGGGAGAGTTAACGTATAGTTTGTACCAATATTGCTAGGAGCCTGTATCGCTGCATAGTTAGAACTGTTTGCATCGTATAAACGTAAATCAAATTGGGATTTAATATTTAAACCAGAACTATTAAAATAAGCCCTTTCAGTTCCCCCAGTCGTTACAGATAACGTGTCAGCAGCCGATCTATACAGTCCTAAATTTGTATCTGAAGCAAAAGTAAGTGATGGAGCTGAATTTGAACCATTTGTAGCTTTTAAAGGAACTTGTGGTTCGCTTCCATCGGATTTGAAAATATGAGAAGAAGTTCCACTTGCAGAAATTCCTAATTGATTTGCTGCTGCTCTATATAGTCCTGTATCTCCATCAGAAGAAAAACTAAGTCCTGGTGTGTTTCCTGTCCCGTTAGCGATGCCTACTGCACCTGTAAAAGTAGGACTTGCTAACTTTGCTAATCCTAAATTTGCTACTCCTACATCCCCTACTTCATGCCAAGTCGTATTAGTAGAAGCATCTCGCATATATAACTTATTAACATCTGTTCTTACTTGCCACTGATAAGGATAACTATTCGCACCAGGGATAGCACTGGCATCACTAGAGTTTGATGCTATTACAGATAAAGCATTATTAAGGTCAGTTCTTACAGCACTGCCAGAAGCATTTGCGATATTTAGATCGTGAGTGGTCATTTACTCCCTACCTTTTTCATTAGTTTAACTGCCCTTGCCGAATCCTACAGCCGTATAAGAAAAACTCCTATTAATAACAGCATTTGAACTGTTCTTAAAGACTACTGTAAAACCTGTACCTGTCACTCCTGAAACAGTAAAGTAATCTCCTGAAACCATGTTGTAGGCAGTGATTCCAACACTAGGAACATAAGCTGTAGTACTTCCTCCAACTGCTGACGTTCCAGTGAAGAAAGCTTTCTCAAATGTAATAGTTTTAGAACTACCGCCACCAGTAGGATCACTTGCTATGGCAGAAGTTGATTGCTCTGTCCTTCTTGTAAACTTAATTTTAAAACCAAGTTGATCTACAAGAATATTTTGAGCTACATCGTCTGTAGTTAATGTTGACCTAAACTTAAAAGCTCTACCTCTAAATGTTCCGTTAGCAAAAGGTGCAAACGATCCATAGTTAGTAGCGTCGTCAGATGTTGCTACCTCTAAAATTGCATTTACTTTGTCTGGAACATCACCGTCGAAATCAGTCCAAGTATCAATTAAACCTGATCTGCTATCAATTAAATCTGAAGGATATAGACCTCTAGTTGCAAAAACCCTTTCAAGATCAACATTGAATATTGCTCCAAGGTCTAAAGGATTTTGAAATGCGTAAGTTCCTGTTGCATTAGTTGCTGGATTTGTAAGTTTTAGTGCGTCATAACTAGAGTCATAAGCTGTGTTTGATTTCGCTCCAGGGAAATTACCTGTATCTTCTCTTTGCGTTAAACCAACTAATAACTCATCAACAGAAGGAGCCGAAATAACAATACTTGCTTCTCCAGAACTTAAATTACCTGTGTCATCAGCGAATTTGGCTATATATTCTCCTGTTAAAAGTGGTACGACTGCTTGTGTACTATTGCCTGCTAAAGAGTTAATTAAATCAGTTGAGTTAGACCATGTTCCATTTCCATTCGTTAATGAAGAATGTCTTATAAATACTCTTCCTCCATGTAGAACATCCACATCTGTTGCTTTATCCCAAGTCAAACGTGCTGAGTTTGCATTAATTCCTTCAAATGAAAGATTAGTTACATCACTTGGAGGCGTTGTTTTTCCTACAGCAGTAAATGTAAGATCACTTGTTAAATTTGAAGGAGTTAAGTTAATACTAAAAGCAGCAACTTTAAATTCGTACTCACCAACTTGGCTGTTATCTATCTCATAAGAAGAACTGGCTACTGTAAAAGAATACCAAGTTCCTTTTTCAAATCGGTATTGTAATTGATATTGAATAACACCGATAGAAGGCTTCCAACTTACAATCAATCTCGATACTGCTTTACCATTAATAACAACTAACTTTTCTACAGCTTTAAGATCAGCAGGTGGAGTAGCTGGATTATTTAAAACAGAAACATTCCTTGCAGGCAAAGCAATACCCGTCTCAATATTTGCATATTTACCCTCTATATAAGGAGATGCAGTAACTACATAATTTTCTCCTTCTCCCTCTTCTGTAACAGATAAAACTCTCCACTGCTCTGCCTCTACAGTGTTGTTTTCAAGAAGCCAAATGCTTCCTGCTGACGGAGCCTGACTAAAAGCACTAGCTACTGTTATTGCCGTCCCAGTGATGCTATTTATGTCTCTTTGCTCTGTTAACCCGTCAGGTAAAATTACACTTAATTTTGCATTATTAGAAGCAGTTAAATCTGTAGCGTCTTCATTATCAACGGTAATAACAGTTGTAGAAGCAGAAGCTATCCTGCCTCCTCTTCTTAACCCACTTCTTACAGGGTCAATAATATCTACAACCATTCCAGGTCTAACGATTGCTCCACTATTTATAGATGTTTTAAAAGTCACAACTTCTGATTCTCTTTGTTCTGTAAATGCTAAGTATTTCCCAAGACGTTGAGCTTGCGCTCTAGAAGTACAAGCAAAAGCCTTAACTTGTTTTATAATTGATCCCCACTTTGCCACATTTGCAGTGTCTTCATAAGTCTCATAATCAATATTAATAGACTCCATATTGAAGTAACTGACTACAAAAACCGTATGTCTAGTTTTTAAACTTGTACCACTATATGTAAACCCTTCAGGGCTTACATTAGATAAATTAAATAAATAAGACGTTGTAGTTGGTTTATCTTGCGTAAGCGTTATTGATCCTGCCCCCCAAAAAGGCATACATCTCATAACACCCGATAATTCATTAATTAAATCAAAGGCTTGAGTAGGACTTTGAATAGACACATTACAACTAAATCTTGCCTCTTGGCCTCCTTCCCCATCACTAACTAATTCATTAGCGTAAATACTTGCGGCATAAAATGAAAACTTATCAAGCCTAGAAGCATTACCATTAAAACTACTTTTTTCTGCTGAAGTTAATATCTGCTCACCAAATCCGTAGCGTTGCGAACATAATAAATCGTAGAGTATCCAGCTTGGGCAACTGCACCATTGAGCAGCTCCAAACGTACCGTTCCACACGCCAGAATAAGTAACCCTTCCTGTATTTGAGTCTACACTTGCGTTGTTAGGTAATCTTATCTTTATTCCCCTTAAGCGATATTGCCTTGTAGGGATACTTGAAAACTGTTTACTGTCTACTCTAAGTGCAAAATAAGCAGAGTTTAAATATGCCTGTTTATCATCAATAATTGTCGTAAAAGATGTAAATGTGAAAGCGTTAGTTATTAATTCATCATCACTATCTGCTGTTACTCTTACAACTTGAATGTAAAGAGGAAAAGCATTACCACTATTTTTAGTTTGATCAATGTTGACTAAATAATCTTTTTGATACGGATCTGTTGTTCTTCCGCTAACAGTATCGGAAATGAGATCCGTAAAACTTGTTTCACCGTTGTATTTTATCTGTATTTTCAAAGATACACTTGAACCTCTTAAATCTCCATCTGTCTCTGCTTTTTGAATAACAGGCCAAGTTAAGGTAATTCTTACGGCATCTGGATCGGGTGCGCCTGCTCCAGAAGCTTGTATTTGACGACTAACTCCACCACTGGACTGGGTAACAGTTACTCCGACATTTGTAGGACTAGCAACACTATCTTTTAATCCTGAAATGTATGTTTGATTCGAAGTGCCGTATCTAGGTGTAAATTGAACATCTTTAAAGTTATAGTCAGAATCTTGAATATCAGTTACGTCAGCATCTTCATCTAAAATTGGTGTTCTATCAAAAAATATATCTTTTAAAGCAGCATTATCATAATTAGTTGTATCTCTCGTATAAGCCTTAGCAGAAGGAAACCCTTCTATCTCTCCCTCAGAAACTAAATCTTGAATTGTAGCGAACTGTCTTGAGTCAAGAGTATCGGGTTCTCTTACTGGTTCTTTAGGTTTTGGAGGACCACCACCTGCTCCTCTTATAATTTTTGTCATGCCACTACCTGTTCAGTGTCGATTGCTGCACTAATTATGACCGATCCAGTGAAGATTTCTCCATAAACTATTGGCACTGGAGTACCAGCTCTTGTCGTATTTTGAACCCCTCCAAATGAATAAGATAGTTTTGGGTCTTGCTCAAATTCTGGATTTTTAGGTTGTGGTGAAAGCATGTTTGCTATCCCACCAAGGACTAAACTTGCACCTATATAAGTAAGACTTTGAGCAACCCAAGCTCCTCCTAATGCCCCTGCTTGGAAACCAAGTCCAGCCGAAGCTGTCAAAGTAACACCACCAGATGCAACAGCTAAACCAATCATTGCGGCTCCTAAAATAATTCGACCAGTATTTCCTCCTGCTCCACTAATGACAGGAATAATTTTTACTTCATTACTTGCTGGATAGTGCAACTCATCTTCGGCTAAATCAAAATCTCCAGTACTTATTTTGTAATATTGTTCTGCCATATGACTGTGAAGTTCAGGCCAATTAGCAATTAAAAATCTGACTGCTTCAGCAGGAGTACTTATATCAGCTTCCATCGTTTCTTCTCCACCACGTTCCACTACAAAATCAGCTAGTGGACCGTAGAGTTTAACTTTGCGGAGCATAACGATACCTCTTACCAGTACATTTTAATAGCCATTCGTCTAATAAGTCTTCTGTACTTAGTCTTCCAGCACAGTGATGTAAGACTTTTTGTTGAGGAATATAAACCCCAACATGATTTAGACCTGGGTGCATCATAGACATAAGTAGAACATCCCCTTTCTCAAATCCTTCTTCTGGTCTTAATTCCCTAAAACCTGCCTCGGTTGATAAAGATTCAAATAACGGATAATCCAAAAAATCAGCAGGTGTTCTAGGTCGTTCCCAATCTTTTAAAACAATACTTAATTCCTCTTTATACCAATCTCTTACTAAAGTCCAGCAATCAGAAACACCCCAACACCAAGGTCTTCCCAATAAAGGTGCTTTGTATCCATTGGGTTTACATTCTCCCCATGTTTCAGTATTTGGATTAACAATATGCCAAGGTAATTTACTTACTTCACAACTAATTAAGTCTGCTTTACTTGGAGTGGGATAAGTAACAGGATGAGAATGAACAATCGACATTATTGTTCCCTTGTCAGACCATTTTGCATAATCAAGAGGATCTAGTAAAAAAGTTATTGTTGGATCGTCAGCAATATTGTTACAACGCTTGTAATGCTCTTTCCCCTTTATTAATACGACTAAACCTACAGCCTCTTTTGGGTCTTCCTCCTTTGCGTGAAGTAACGCAGCTTCTTTCCAACTCATGCGAAGAAAGTACCAACACCAGGAAATTCAGATCGTAGGCACTGTCTTTTAGGTCCACGAACTCCTTGTAAATCTAAAGAAGCACTTAGCTCAAAAGATACAACGTCCCTTGACTCAACCGCTTTTCTATCAACGATCCATGTCTCTCTAGGAAATTCAGCATAAGGATCTGGTGTTCCTAATGGGTTGCTGCTGCCAGGGAAATTAGCTGCATCCAAATATCTTGCAAGTGTTCTTATTCTTACTAATTCTGATCCTGCTAAATCATTACCAGGAGTAGTTTCATTTGCTGTTTGAAGTACCGACGTAACAGTAGATAAAGCATTACTGATAGATAATGTTGGTCTTGGCACTTGCCCAGACTTATATTCAAAACCCGAAGCCTCTATAGGTAGACGAGTAAAAGAATTTGATTGCCAAGCTACATTTCCATTTGAATTCAAGTTTGTTCCTGAGTGAAATCTATGCACTGTTGTAAGACTTGCAGGATTTCCCGTTGGATAATGTATTCCTTCTTTTAAATGTAATTCAAATAATTCAATAATTGCTGATGGAGCAAGTTTTTCAATTTCTTGATAAACACTACTAATTGCAGTCCAAGTAACACCACCATCTATAACAGTACTTTCTAGTTTACGAGGCCAAACAGGTTCAGAAGAACTACTTGTCCCTGCTGTTGTGACCTTAAAAACAAAACCAGTATCTTGTACGCTGGTGGCTCGTCTTACATCACCAACACTAAAAGATGTACTGGCTGCCCATGCTGCTACTGCTGACATTAGGGTTCAAATACCTCCCTAAATGTTGCACTAATTGTTGCTCTATTTAAGTATGGAAT
>VTLG01006514.1_pt1 | contig 13554 bp, 14 predicted proteins | sample 4694571 | NCBI WGS metagenome assembly VTLG01 (sample SAMN12604809, study PRJNA352737) | marine metagenome | biome: ENVO:00000447; feature: ENVO:00000209|ENVO:00000569|ENVO:01000036; material: ENVO:00002151; isolation source: viral sequences binned using virsorter ...
AACCCGCATTAATGCAGGAGATCCAGTAGATGCAGATATTGTTCATCCACAGGATAAGCATCATCTTAGTCTGTATGTTACAGAAATGAATATTACTTCTGGAAATCCTATATCCTTTTCTAACTTTTATTGTACTGGAGGAACTTATTGTGCTGTTATGGTTGCGGGATCGACTGCTGCACTATCAATAGGCTGGGCTCGGTGTGGGTCAGGCCAGAGTCAGGTGGTAACAGAAAATGGTTCATATCCAGAAGGTGGGCCACTTCGCTGCATTGGTTATCTTTGCAATGATAAGCATTATCGTGACACTTATCCAACAGATGATGATGAAAATGTTGGTAGAGAATCTTGGGGTACTTCAAAGTTGGGTACTTCTCCTGTTTCTGGTAATCCTATAGGTTGTTGTGTTGGTGGGCCTTATGCTACGCATGCTGCATACTGTCTAAAAGGTGGTTCATATCAGACTGCAACATCATACTATCAATCATTGGCTTACTTATCGTGGTATTGCAGAGCTATTTGTTTTAATTTTTTTGGTGGCATTTATCCTGGCGATGCAACGCCTTCAGCTGGATATAGATGGTATTATAGACATAATGGGGCAGGTATAGAGACTAGTTATTGTCTAATTTATATGCATTGGGATGGGAGAAACGTAATAACGGAATAATTAGGATTATGCATGGAACTGAAAATAAAGGACATCAAGATATCTAAAAAAGATCCTACGGAACTCGATCGAATATTGGGTCGAGATACCATTGAATGTGAAATATCTGGTTTTGTAGTTGAGACTAGACATGATTCTAGTGGTTCGTTTGGCCAAGGAACATCTAACTATATTACTTTTGAGCCAATGGATACTACTGATTATTATGGTTATAATTTTAAGCCAACCAGAGTAATAGTACCACAAGTTTGTATGGCTGAAAGGTTCGTTGTGGTTAGATTTGTATATGATTATAAAGTATTATCAGTTATACAGGGAGTCGGTGGAGAAGATATTATTGATCGTAAAGAAGTTGAATGTCATCCAGAAGAGCTACCAGATATTCGTATAAATATGAGTGAGTTTAATTGTAACACACTGGATGAATTTTTTAAAATAGAGGATTTGGACAATATTATTGTCACAAAATTAGATAGAATTATAAGGGGAGAAATAAATTATGGCAGAACCGATTAGTTTAGAACACGATGAATTGACAGTAGTAAATACGCACGTTAGTTTAATTCAAAGAGCATACCGTAAAGTAGAATCGCAGCAATATGCATCGCGAGAATTAGAAAATGACTTTCGTGATTTCATTAATAATTTAGTAAGAGAGAAGGGTGGCGATGTCAACCTTCAATATAACCTAAATACAGATACAGGTACTTTGGAACCAGTTTCACCAGAACAAGCAGCTGCACAGCAAGCAGCACAAGAAAATGGTGCTGGTGTAATAGAACCAGAAGTAATACAAACAGAAAGTGAAGAAGTTGATGGTGATGAAAATGACGAATAGAGGTAATACATGGCCGTTCCAACTTCAAGGGCAACCTTAATATCTTATTGTAAGAGACAACTTGGTGATGGTGTAATTGCTTTAAATGTTAGTACAGATCAGGAAAGTGATGCGATTGATAATGCATTGCAGTATTATCAAGATTATCATTACGATTCCATTCAGAAAACATATGTAAGTCACCCAGTAACAGAAACGAATATAGACGATAAGTATATTACTATCGATGATTCTATAACTGGAATAATTAATATATTTCCAGTTTCATCTTCATCGACTACTAATATGTTTAATCTTCGCTATCAAATACGTTTGAATGATCTATTTGATTTAATGCAAGTATCGATGACTAATTATTTTTTAACAGAAAGTCAACTAGCAACGATAGATAATATTTTAGTGGGATCGCATCCCTTTGATTTTAGTCGTCATATGGACAGACTTTTTATCCGTATGGATTGGACTAATGACATTAATGCAGGTGAATATCTTATTATAGAATGTTATAAAATAATAGATCCTGATACTCATAACCAAGTTTATAATGATAGATGGTTAAAAAGGTATGCAACTGCATTGTTGAAAAAGCAGTGGGGTCAAAATCTCATAAAATATGATGGAATGACTTTGCCTGGCGGTTTAACTTATAATGGTTCGACTATCCTCGATTCAGCTACTGCAGAATTAGAAACTTTAGAAACGGAAATGTCAATGGCTTATGAACTACCGCTAGATTTTTTAACAGGATAGACTATGGCCACAAATTCATATTTTTCTCATAATACTTCAACAGCTGAGCAAACTTTACTGGATAATTTAGTGGTGGAGTCTATTCAAATTATGGGGATGGATATTAATTATTTGCCCCGTACTCAAAATAATATTGATACTCTTTTTGAAGATGCGGAGAGAAATAGCTTTAATACATCTTATACAATTGAAGTCCATATTGGCGAGGATACCCTGCAGGGTTTTGGTGGAGAAGGTGATTTAGTCTCAAGATTTGGAGTTGAAGTTAGGGATACTGTACAGCTAGTTATGGCCGTGAGTCGATTCACTTCTGTTATAACTTCACAGGATGCTACTTTGACCAAGCCCAGAGAAGGTGATCTAATTTATTTACCAATGTCTTCACAGTTATATGAAATTACATTTGTTGAAGATCAAATACCCTTTTTCCAGATAGGTAAAAATTATGTCTATCAGATAGAATGTTCATTATTCCAGTATGCAGACGAGGAAATTGCTGTTGGTATCGCAGCTGTCGATGCAGTCGAAACAACATATTCATATGCAATCGATTTAACAATGGCAGCTGGTGGTTCTGGTACATTTACAGCGGGAACTAATATATATCAGGGTACTTCTTTGACAACAGGTACAGCTAGAGGTGAGGTTGCTTCGTGGGATAGTAGTACTAGGATATTAAGAATTATTAATATTGACGGTATTTTTACTGCTAACGTGGTAGTCACCGATGGTACTGCTTCTTGGACATTGAGTTCTTTTGACGATCTCACATTACCAACAGATAAGTTTGCACAAAACTTGGAAGTTGAGACACTCGCAGATAGTGGAATAGTAGACTTTACAGAATCCAATCCTTTCGGTAACTTTTAATGCTAGGTAAAACTTTTTATAATCAATCAATACGAAAGATTCTTGTTGCCTTTGGTACTCTTTTTAACAATATCAATATAGAGAGAGAAAACACAGATGGTACTACAGAGAGTATTAAAATACCATTAGCATATGCACCAAGAGCTCGATTTGTTCAGAGATTGAATCAGACTTATGATGCGACTGAAGTACAGACCACTTTACCTAGAATGAGTTTTGAGTGGACTGATATTTCTTATGATTCTACTCGTAAATTAAATACGATGCAGAAAATGGGTTCAGTTTATATAACTTTAACTTTTGTAGCTGTAGCTAGTGGTAGTTTTAATGTTGGTGAAAAGGTTACAGCTCCTTCTGGTGCATTGGGCTATGTTGTAGATGAACCTAGTACGACTACTCTTACTCTTAGGGATACTTCTGGAACTTTTGCTAATGGTGAAGTAGTAACAGGTGTAACTTCTGCAGAAACGGCTACTCTAGCTTCCTCTGGTGCAGTTAGCACAAATGCAACTAGAGTTAGTTATAGGTATCAGCGTGTACCTTATACTATGACTTTGGGTCTAGCAGTCGCAGCACGTACCACTGAAGATGGTTTAAAAATTATAGAACAAATTTTACCGTTTTTCACTCCAGAATTTACTGTAACAGTCAGAGATGTAGTATCTCATGATATGCCAGTGGTTCTAACAAGCGTGTCACAGGAAGATCAATGGGAAGGTGATTTTACTGAAAGAAGATTTATTATATGGTCTTTGGATTTTGAAACAAAAGCATATCTATATGGCCCACCGAAAGACAGTAGTGTCATTACTAAAACACTTACTCAATTATATACAGGTTCTACATTAAATTCTACGGATCTTACAATGATCACAGGCGGTTCTGGTACATTTAGTGTCGGAGAAACTGTTTTTCAAGGTGATAGGCCCGATGTTGCTATAGCAACTGCAGTAGTTACTTCTTGGAATAGTACTACGAGAGTTTTACAAGTTACTTCCTTGACTGGCACTTTTCTCGTAGCCCTTAAGGTGCGCGGTGATGATAGTGGTGCAGAATGGACGTTGGATACTATTTCCAATCTCTTTGAGAGTCCGACAAGTACTCAATTTGAAAGAGCAGCTGTAAGAATTACTCAAGTACCAGATCCAACTACGGCTGATGCAGATGATGATTATGATGTAACTACAACTATTTCGGAGAACTTATGAGAGATTCTACAATAGACAGAAAACTAAATAATACTTTTGAAATAGAAAATGTACCAACTGCGGAAGTTCAGACAGTTGAAGCCGAGCTCGTAGAGCGTGAAAAAGATCTGCAGAGTGATTATGAAGCTTCCCGAAAGAATTTTTATGAATTAGTGGCAAGGGGTAAAGAAGCCATTGATGGTATAATGATAGTAGCCCAAGAGACTGAACAGCCAAGGGCATATGAAGTTGCTGGTCAATTAATAAAAACAGTAACGGAAACCAATCAACAATTTATGGATCTTCAAAAAAAGGTAGAAGAAATAAAGAATATGGATAAAAAATTGGGGAATACCAATATAGAAAATGCATTGTTCGTGGGTTCTACCGCAGAATTACAGAAGCTATTAAAGGATAAGAGAGCATGACTTCAGTAAATTATCTTGGTAATCCTTTATTAAAGAAATCTAATGTTCCTATTAATTTTAGTCAGCCAGAAGTTGAAGAATATTTAAAGTGTGGTGAAGATCCTATTTATTTTATAAAAAATTATGTTAAGATAGTCACGGTTGATGAAGGCCTGTGTCCATTTGATTTATGGGATTTCCAAGAAGATATGGTCAGGAAATTCATAGATAATCGCTTTGTTATCTGTAAGATGCCCAGACAGACAGGTAAATCCACTACAATTATTTCTTATTTGTTGCATTATATACTTTTTAATCAGGATGTCAGGGTTGGTATACTAGCTAATAAAGGTGGTACAGCTCGTGAATTGTTGAGTAGGTTACAGTTAGCATATGAAAATTTACCATTGTGGTTACAGCAGGGCGTAGTAGAATGGAATAAGGGTAATATAGAACTGGAAAATGGATCAAAAATTCTTGCTAGTTCAACTTCATCGAGTGCGATTCGTGGTGGAACGTTTAATATTATATTCTTGGATGAATTTGCATTCGTTCCAGATCACATTTCAGAGGAATTTTTTAGGTCTGTTTATCCTACTATTTCATCTGGTAATACCACAAAGGTTTTGATTGTATCTACTCCAAATGGTATGAATCAATTTTATAAAATGTGGATAAATGCGCTTGAAGGTAAAAGTGATTATGTACCGATTGATGTTCATTGGTCAAAAGTGCCTGGTCGCGACGAGGCCTGGAAAGATCAAACAATAAGAAATACTTCAGAAGATCAGTTTCGCGTTGAATTTGAAACGGAATTTATAGGTTCGGTGGATACTCTTATTTCACCAAGCAAGCTTAGAGATTTAGTATTTAAAGATCCAATATACGAAAAGGATGGTTTACAATTATGGGAACGTCCAAATAAAGATAGGGTTTATTTTATATCATGCGATGTCGCGAGAGGAGCTGGAAAGGATTATTCAGCATTTACAGTAATGGATATTACTGATACTCCATATAGAATGGTTGCGAGATATAGGGATAATCAAATATCTCCATTATTATATCCAACTGTCATTCATACGGTAGCTACAGATTTCAATGAAGCAATTGTTTTGGTGGAAGTTAATGATATAGGTGGTCAGGTTGCTGACATACTTTATCACGATTTAGAATATGAAAATATACTATCATCAGTAGTAAAAGGGAGAGCAGGACAGGTATTATCTGCAGGTTTTGCAAGGGATACTTCTTTTGGAATAAAAACAACTCCGCAGGTAAAAAGGATAGGATGTAGAACTTTAAAAAATCTAATAGAGGAAGATAAACTTTTAATAAATGATTTTGATACAATTGCAGAGCTTACCTCTTTTGTTGTCAGGGGTAAAGGTTATCAAGCAGAGGAAGGGTCACATGATGATTTGGTAATGACATTGGTTCTTTTTTCATGGGTGGCCAATCAAAGATATTTCAAGGATTTAATGGATCAGGATCTAAGAATGAAATTATACAAAGACCAGATGAAAGCTATTGAAGATGATTTATTACCATTCGGAGAAATGTGGGATGGTACGGATGATACTTTTGTTGATACGGATGGTCAGCGTTGGGCATATGCAGAAATGTAGTCGAAAGTTGCAAAAATATAAATACAATTAGCAAAAGTCCATTCGATTAGTTTTATAAATAGATCAAAGGAGAAATAACATGGCATTTCAAATAAGTCCAGGCGTAAATGTATCGGAAATAGATGCTAGTCTACGAGTTTCGCCTGTTTCAACATCTGACGCAGCTATCGCAGCTGGATTTCAATGGGGCCCAAGTAATAAAATTACTACGGTTTCATCTGAAACTGAGTTAGCTAAAGTATTTGGTAAGCCCGATGGGGATACTGCAGCAAATTGGTTGACTGCAGCGAGTTTCTTGGCATATTCAAGTGCATTACAAGTAATTAGAACAGTTGGTACAGATGCAAAGAATGCAACTTCTGGCGTAGGTACAACTGGAGCTATTTCCAGTGTTGATTTTGCAGCTGCTAATGCAGCATGGCAAGCAAGTCAGACTCATACAGGAATTACAGTGACTGGCGGTGGCGGTGATGGTCGAGTGACTATCACGACAGATGCTCAGGGTGATGTTACAAGTGTGGTTGTCACTACTGCAGGTACTGGTTATGAAGAAGGGGATTCTTTTAGTCAGGTAGATCCAGGCTCCACTTCCAGTACAGTTTTGATTACAGTCGATACAGTTGTATCTACAGGCACTGCACCCCCGACAGTTGCAAATGAAGATGCATATGATGCTGGTACGTTGGATGCAGAAACAGATGCATTTATTGCACGATATCCAGGCATACTCGGTAATAGTTTAGAGGTCAAAGTGTTACATCAACCGGCAGCTGGTTTAACTGGTTGGGATAGTTTATATATGCAAAATGGTAAGCAGACAAATGTTTCTTTTGAAGCACTTTTTGATCGTGCACCTAATACATCAAACTATGTGTTAACAAAAAATGGAAATGTAGATGTCAATGATGAAGTTCATGTTGTGGTTGTAGATGGAACTGGAGATATTTCTGGAATCGCTGGTACAGTATTGGAAAAGTATGCTCATATTTCACTAGCTACTGACGCAAAAGGTGAAGAAGGTAGTAGTATTTACATCAAAGATGTTATTAGGCGTGAGTCAAAATACATCTATGCTACTGGAAATTTCACTCAAATTCATGCTGGATGGAATACTGACAATGCGTCAACAACAACAACTGCATTTACGGATGTTACAATTCCATATTCTGTAAGATTGGCTGGTGGTGCTGGTGCTAATACTACTGTTTCAACAGCTGGTAATGCAGATGCAGCCCGTTATGATCTTACTAATAATGAAGGTTATGCATTACTTAGGGATACTGATGTAGTTGATGTCGGTATAATTATTTCTGGCGATGCCAGTATAACTCTCCAACAAAATCTTATCGATAATGTAGCCGAACATCGTAAAGATGCTATTGTTGTTGTCAGTCCAGAAAATGGTACTGCAAAAACAGCTATTATTGGTACAGGAACAAATTCAACGAAAGCATCTGCTCTTGATGTATGGGTAAATTCAAATAATTTGAGTAGATCTACATCTTACGCAGTAGCCGATAGTGGTTATAAAAGAATGTATGATGCTCACAATGACGTATATCGTAACGTTCCTTTGAACGGGGATATTGCAGGGTTGATGGCCAGAACAGATCGAACCAATGATGCATGGTGGAGTCCAGCTGGTTATACTAGAGGCAGTATCAAAAATGTGGTCAAACTACATTTCAATCCAGATAAAGCTTCTAGGGATACCATTTATAAGATTGGTATTAATCCAGTAGTTTCAATGCCAGGCGGTGGGGGTACAATTCTCTATGGAGATAAAACTCTATATGCCAAGCCGAGTGCATTTGATAGAATCAATGTTAGGAGATTGTTTGTTGTTCTTGAAAAATCTATTTCTCGTGCAGCTAAGAATTTACTATTTGAATTTAATGACGAATTTACGCGTTCCTCATTCAGAAATATGGTAGAACCATTTTTGAGAGACATTAAAGCTCGTCGCGGTGTTTATGACTATAAAGTTGTTTGTGATTCCACAAATAATACATCAGAAGTAATCGACAGGAACGAATTTGTTGGTGATATTTTCATTAAGCCAGCACGTTCTATTAACTTCATTCAGTTGAACTTTGTTGCAGTAAGAACAGGCGTAGACTTTAGTGAAGTTGTAGGTACTGTCTAATAAAGGGAGAAAATAAATATGGCTTTTAATATAAACGAATTTAGAGCTAATTTGCCCGGCGGTGGAGCTAGACCAAATCTATTTGAGGTTAATATTCCAGTTCCTGCAACTTTGGGTGGATTTCAGAATGAAGCTCGTAAAATAAAATTCCAATGCAAAACTGCTTCTATACCAGCTGGTACAATTGAACCAGTAGAGCTTAGTTATTTTGGTAGGTTGGTCAAATTTGCAGGAGGTAAAACTTTTGAAGATTGGGAAACTACTGTAATCAACGATGAAGATTTTGCTGTGCGACGTTTTATCGAAGCTTGGCAGGAAAAAATCATAGGGAATGCAACTAATAGAAGTACTGCTGCAAGTCCACAGGATTATGCTGTTGATGCGAATGTCATTCAATTTGGTAAGAATGGTAATCCTATCAGACAATATGCTATGATGGGTGCTTGGCCATCTGTTGTTGCCGCTATTGAACTTGATTGGGGAACTGCCGAACCAGAAGAATTTGCTATTACATGGACATTCGATTGGTGGGAAAGTGTAGAAATCGATGAACCAACTTTCACTTTTGACGCGTCTATTAATATACCAGATTTCGGTTCGATTGGTATTGGAGCTACAGCCTAAATATAATAACATATAAATATAGTTAACTATGGGGGTAGTTTATCTACCCCGTTAACTATATTTGAGGTATCCATGGCACAATTTTTTGGTTTTGATATTACAAGAAAGAAGAAAGATTTAAAGGCTTTTTCTGCACCCGAAAATGTAGATGGTGCAGTAGATGTTTCTATTGGTGGAGCTCTCGGTCATTATATTGACATGGAGGGTAAAATAAAGAATGAAATTGAATTAATAAACAGATATAGATCTCTGTCTACTGAATCTGAAGTCGATGCTGCTATTGATGATGTAATAAACGAAGCAGTAGTGATAGGTTCAGAGCGTGAAGATGCTATATTTTTAGATTTGAATGATTTGGGTGCAAGTGGTGCAATAAAAGATAAGATTCATGATGAATTCACACATTTAATGAAGTTGTTGAGTTTTAATAAAGATGGTTATGAAATTTTTAGAAATTGGTATATTGATGGTCGTCTATACTATCATATGATTATTGACGACGCGAAACCAAAACAAGGCATTCATGAATTAAGATTTATTGATCCGCGGAAGATAAGAAAAGTAAGAGAAGTAGAAAAAGAACGTGCTGAAAATGGTGTGGATATAGTTAACAAAGTCAACGAATTTTATGTCTATAATGATAAGCTTGATAATCCACAGACTGAAATAACAAAAGGTATCAGAATTCAACCCGATGCAATTGCATATATACATTCTGGTATGTATGAAAATAAAAAAGGTCTTGTACTGAGTTATTTACATAAGGCTATCAAGCCGATGAATCAATTGAGAATGATGGAAGATTCTGTCGTCATATATAGAATTAGTCGTGCCCCCGAAAGACGGCTATTCTATATTGACGTTGGGAATTTACCCAAAGCAAAAGCAGAACAGTATTTACGAGATCAGATGAATCGTTTTCAGAATAAATTGGTTTATGATGTTGATACTGGTGAAATTAAAGATGAGCGTAAGCATATGTCGATGTTGGAAGATTTTTGGTTGCCTCGTAGGGAAGGCGGTCGCGGTACAGAAATTTCTACATTGCCAGGCGGTCAGAATTTAGGTGAGATGGAAGATGTAATATTTTTCCAGACTAAATTATACAGAGCATTAAATATCCCGCCAAGTAGATTAGAACAAGCTTCTGGTTTTTCACTAGGTAGAGAATCCGAAATAACCAGAGATGAATTAAAGTTTTCAAAGTTTATTGGTCGGTTACGGAATCAATTTACAACTTTCTTTGATCAGTTACTTAGGTCACAGCTTATTCTAAAAGGTATCATACGCGAAGAGCAATGGGATGATATAAGTAGTGAAATACAGTATAAATGGGCTGAAGATTCGTATTATAGAGAAACTAAAAATTCTGAAATGTTGATGGCTCGTTTGGGATTATTACGAGAAGTTTCTGATTATGCAGGAAGATATTTCTCTATGGAACATATCAAACGCACGGTATTACAGATGACTGATGAAGAAATAAGAGAAATGCAAAAAGAAATTGATGCTGAAGTTACGGGTGATAAGATTCACAAAGATGCTACTATTGAGTGGGGTGCAATGGGCCCACAGCCTGAAATGCCACTAGAAGAACCACCTGTAGAAAAATCGCCTCAAGAGGAAGAAATGATTCTTGGTAGTGTTGAAGATAAGAAGTTAAATAAAATTTTTGAAATGATGGGGGAAGGTAAGAATGGAAAGCGTAACGAATCTATTGGATAAGATTGCCGATGGTGATGCAGTCAGTACTCAAAAAGAATTTGATAAGGTTTTGGCTGATAAAATAGCTGTTGCAATAGATAACAAAAAGAAAGAAGTTTCTAAAAATCTGTTTGATGATCCATTAGGGGTAGAAGCAGAAGAAGAAACAGAAGATGAGGTAGAATAATGGCACATGGTACTGCAGTAAGAATTATTTACGATCAGGGGTATATCGGTGGTCGTGTTATGGCACTGATTACAAATATAGGTGCTACTGATTTATCTGCAACGACAGGATTGATTGATGCATCTGAATTAGCTAATCATGTTTCAAGCCCAGTGTTATCTATTGAGAAAATTTCATGGAATACTGGTGGAATTACGGCGGGTAGATATTTTAGTGTTATATTTACTGGTAGTAGTGATTCTACTGCAGTTTCTCTTAGTGGTAATGGTCATTGGGGTAAATCACATACAGCTGGGTTAGATGCTCCCATAACAAACGATGCAGGAACGCCAACAGGAGATGTTGCTATTACAACTACAAATTGTGATAATGCTGCAGACACAATAAATGTTGTTATAATTCTCAAAAAAGTATCGGGTTTTACAGCTAGACCAGATTATAGTGGATAGGGGTTAAAGTAATGAAATTAATCACAGAACTTGTAGAAGATTTGGATATTGTTACCGAAGCTGATTCGGACGGTAAGGAAAGTCTTTTCATTGAAGGGATTTTCTTACAGGCCGAACAAAAGAATCGTAATGGTAGAGTATATCCATTGGAAATTTTAGAACGTGAAGTTAGGCGTTATAAAAAAGATTATGTTAAACAAAACAGAGCCTTTGGTGAATTAGGACATCCAGATGGCCCGGCTATTAATTTAGAACGCGTTTCTCATATGATAACGGAATTGCGGAAAAGTAGTACTGATTTTGTTGGTAAAGCAAAAGTATTGAATTCTACTCCGTATGGTAAAATAGTCGAAGGGCTACTTAAAGATGGTGCTAAATTGGGTGTTTCTTCTAGGGGAATGGGTTCATTAGATGAATCACAAAAGGGCACTAAAATTGTAAAAGACGATTTCTATCTAGCGACTGCAGCTGATATAGTTGCTGATCCCTCTGCACCACATGCATTTGTACAGGGTGTAATGGAAGGTCGTGAGTGGATTTATGAAAATAGTATGTTTCACGAAGTGGATTTAGATAGTCTTAAAAAGACTATTGATAGTTCAAGTCGTGGGGAACGAGAACAAGAAATATTACATGCTTTTGAAACTCTTGTTTCAAAATTGTAATATGTATAAATAGTTACCAGAATATAACAAAAGGAGAAAATCAATGGAAGCTTTGGAAAAAGATTTTCAAGACCTAGTTGATTCAGAAGAAGTACTTCAAGAGGATGAAGCAGACGATACTAGTCCTGCTGATCTTTCAGACGAAGTTTCAGCTGATGATGAATTAATCGACGAAAAGTCTGCTGCACAAGATATTGTTGATAAAGTTTTATCAGAAGAAGATGATGATATTACCGATGAGCAACAAGAAATTATAGAATTCTTATTATCTGAACTTGATGAAGAAGATCTCGATCTCATCAGTGAATTAGATGATGAAGAAGATTGGGATGCTACTTTAGATAGCATTTTTGAAAAGAAAAGTAAGGCTGAACGTAAGAAAGCTGCTAAGAAAAAGGCCAAATGGTTGAAAACTGGGGGTGGTAAAAAGTCACTCAAGAAGCAAGCCAAACGTCAAAAGAAGGTTGCATCAGGTGCAATTAAAATTGACAAGTCACGTTCAAAAGCAATGCGAAAAGCGTCTAAATTATATAATACATATGATCCTTCTGTAGATGTAACTGCCCTTGTTGGAGATTCGGAACTTTCAGAAGAATTTAAGACAAAAGCTTCGACTATTTTTGAAGCAGCAGTTAATAGAGAAGTTGAATCTCGTACAAAACAATTTGATGAAAATCTCAATGGTATATTAGTCGAGTGTACAGAAGAAGTTATGAATGACTTGACAGAAAAAGTTGATTCATACTTGGATTATGTCGTTGAAGAATGGATGCAGGAAAATGAGATTGCAATCGAAAGTGGAATCCGTGCAGAACTTACGGAAGATTTCATTGTCGGCTTGAAAACCCTCTTTACCCAGCATTATGTAGATATTCCAGATACCAAAGTAGACGTTCTCAGTGAACTGGCTACGAAGGTGGAGGAATTAGAAGAAAAACTTAACACTCAGATAAACGAAAATATCGAGTTGAAAAAAGAAGTTTCTTCAACTAAAAGGGATGAGTTGATCCGTGACATTTCTACGGATTTGGTCGAAACAGAAGTTGAGAAATTAAAAGAGCTTTCAGAAGGTATTGAGTATGATGGCGACGATGAAGAATTTACTTCCAAGCTTCAAACATTGTGTGAGAGTTACTTCCCGAAAGGAAAAGTATCCTCGCCGGTTACTAATGAACCAGTAGTGTATGAAGATGAAGATTTAAGTGTTTCAATGTCAGCATATTCCAACGCTATATCAAGAACTAATCAAAGCTCCAAAGTATAACATAGAAATAAAAGGAGAAATATAAAATGTCATTTTCACAACAATTAGCAGAAAAGTGGAAACCAGTACTTGATCATGAAGCTCTTCCGAAAATTGAAGATAACTACAAGCGTCAAGTCACTGCGATTCTACTTGAAAATCAAGAAAAGGCCCTTATAGAAGAAC
>VTLG01008316.1_pt1 | contig 13554 bp, 10 predicted proteins | sample 4694571 | NCBI WGS metagenome assembly VTLG01 (sample SAMN12604809, study PRJNA352737) | marine metagenome | biome: ENVO:00000447; feature: ENVO:00000209|ENVO:00000569|ENVO:01000036; material: ENVO:00002151; isolation source: viral sequences binned using virsorter ...
GCCCAATTAGTAAAATTATCCCACCAACCTTCATTTAATTGTTGCTCAACAATTACTTCACGTATTAACATAACGTACCTCTATTAAGATTTCGTTGCAAGTATTTATTCTAATAAATAATATTGAGGTTGTATGGAAATACGAATTGGAGTAGCAAATGCCTAGAATTAGTTTATGGCGACCAAATAAATCAAACGATTTTAAATATTTTGATCGAGCCGCACAAGAACAGTTTGAAATGGGCGGTACTGGAATATTTGTCCACAAATATATTGGTCCTGAAACAACTGACGGTGAAGCAGATGGCGAGCTCACTATTCAAGATGTTCTTTTCCAAGAAAATAGAACTAGAAAATACACCGATGAAGTATATGAACTAAGAGGATCATATCAAGTACAAGATTCTGACTTTGATCTTACTCAGTTTGGTATATTTTTAACTGGTGATACTCTTTTTATTACGTTTCATTTACAAAGTATGGTTAATCTTATGGAACGTAAATTAATGACGGGTGATGTATTAGAATTACCACATTTAATTGAAGAATATGGATTAGATGTTGATGCTGATCCAATTAAAAAGTTTTATGTAGTGCAAGAAGGAAATAGGCCAGCAGAAGGGTTTAGTCCAACTTGGTATCCCCATTTATGGCGTGTAAAATGTACACCATTAACAGATTCACAAGAATACAGAGATATATTTGAAAAAGAAGATGGTGCGGTTAGTGTTAGAGAAACTTTAGATGCGATTGCTGAAGCAAATGTATTAGATGCAAGAGAAGATAACCCAACTGGCAAACGATACACAGGGCATTTGGAATATACTGGCATGGCACACGGTCCGGTAGACTCTACATATACACAAAAAATTCATTCAATGACAACATTCCCTTTAAATGCTGGTGAGGGGACACGAGTTATACGGACAGACATGCATCCACAAACATTATATGAAAAGCAAGGAAATGTGTGGGTACCAATTGAAGTAAATGCACCTACGCCAAGTCCAGAAAGTGAAATGTTTACTGCATCAGATTATATTAATGATAATAGTACCATTACTAATAATGACGGCACTACGTTTGAAACTGTCCAAGGACTTAGTAATGTTATAAAACCTAAAACGGATGTATAATGGATTATTGGTACGACGCACAACTGCGAAAGTTTATAAAACAATTTATGGCAATTTTTAGTACTTTTAGTGTTAAAATTTCTGAAGATTCAGCCACTCAAGTAATACGAAAACTTCCTACAGTATACGGCGGTTCATCGCGAATGGTACAAAGTATTATTCGTAACAATTCCGAAAATATGGCAAATACTGTTCCAATGATGTCATGTTATGTTCAAGACTTACAACCAAACTCAGAATATAGATTAAACCCACACGGTTCTGATACTGTATATGCAATAGAAAAAGAATTTGATGAAGATGCTCAAGTATATAAAGATGAGCCTGGCAATAGGTATGCAATTAAAAGGTTAATGCCAGTTCCATATTTGCTTACAATGAATTTGGATATTGCAACAAGCAACACAGAACAAAAATTGATGATACTTGAACAAATTTTAGTATTATTCAATCCTTCTATTAATCTGCTTAGTAATGATAACATATTTGATTGGGCATCACTAACGTATGTAGAATTAACTGGTATAAGTTGGTCATCAAATGCCATTCCAGTTGGAACAGAAGAAAATATAGATATTTCAACATTGACTTATACAATGCCTATATACTTAGGTGCACCAAGTAAAGTTAGCCATCAGAAACTCATTCATACCATTATCGCAAGTATTGCGGCGGCCGCAAATAGTGATGAAATAAGTGAATTTGTAGCAAACCAAACAACACCAAGTTACCCCGCCGGAACAACTGTTATAACTGGTAAACACATGCAAATAACTTATGAAAATGGTAGAGTTACTTTAAAAGATTCAGTTAGTCTTGGTGGTGCAACTTTAGCATGGCTAGAAGTATTAAAACAATATGGAAAATTTGTTAGCGGTGCAAGTCAACTTAGATTAAGAGTGGGTGATGACCCAACTGATGACTCAGCAGATATAATTGGACTTTTAACAGATACTGGTGATGTAAATTCATTAGCATTTGCGGCTGATGCAGACAGTTTACCATCAAACAGTCAAGGATCAGTAGATATGTATATTGATCCAAGTGTAAATTATCCAGGTGATGGAACATTACCAGCCAGTGTAAGTGGACAAAAATATCTTGTATCTGCTAGTGTAACCAACGATTCAAATTGGGGCGGGTTAACATGTAGTACAAACGATATTATTGCATTTACAACTTCCTGGGCAGTTAGTTTTGATGCAAGTGCAACAACATCTGGCATTGAAACTGTTTACAATAGTGCAAGTACCCAACAATTATCATTCAATGGAACAACTCAAACATGGGCGATTACCGGTCAAGGAACATATAGTGATGGCTTCTGGAGAATCTACTTATAAAGAAGCACTAGGTGCAATGATCGTGTCAGCAAATACTCGTAGAATGTTATTACAACTACGTTCACGACATAAAGTCTGGGGATTTTTTGGCGGAAAGAAAAAAAGAGACGAAACAAATAAAGAAGCCCTTACCCGTGAAATTATGGAAGAGACGGGTATTAATGCTACCGAGCATAAGATTGTTCCAATAAACTGCTACACAATAGAAAACAAAGACTTCAAATATCACAGTTTTGCAATTATCGTTGATGATGAATTTACGCCTAAATTAAACGGGGAGAGTGCAGGGTATTGTTGGGTTAAAATTGATGCATACCCCAAGCCACTTCATGTTGGTGCTAAACTTGTTCTTTATGACAAATTAAACAAGCAAAAAATAAAAAGTCTTTTATAATATTATACTTCTGCGTCAAATGTAAAAAAGTCTGCTAGAACTGTTATATCTGAAGGTGTAATACCTGTTTTTATTGATTCTGGAAATGGTATTTTACCAACACCATCAAGTTCAAATTCAATATTTTGTAATTCAGCATACTCATCATTAAAGTCTTTTTGTTTATCATCTGGAATATTATAGTTGCCCTCTTCATCTGGTGTACTATATTTGTCAAGCAATGTTTTTTTAACTTCCATATACGTATTCATTTTTTCAGTTAAGCCTTTAGCAATACTACTAATTTTATATGCTTCACCTATTGACAACTGTTCTGAATTTAGTACTTTATTAAGTACATCAAAATATCCCTTATTTTCATAGATAAGGTTTCTTAATTTAATATTTCGCATAACTTCCTATTTTCCTTTAATTTAATGTTTTTATGTATTACGTACCTCAATAATCAATTCATGTTCTGGAAAATAAAGGTATTCTAAATCACTATTAGTTAAAGACAACATAGCATCAGTAATTGTTTCTACAAGTGGTTCACCACCAAGGTTAAAAGATGTATTAAAAATGATTGGAACACCAGTCTCTTTATAAAACTGATCAATTATTTCATAATAAATTGGGTTTTGGTGTTTTTTAACTGTTTGAATACGACAAGTACCATCTATATGAACGATTGCTGGAATCTGTTTTGCGTATTTTTCTTCCGAACAATTCATTGCGTACATCATATGAGGTGATTCTTCCATTCCCCTCATATCAAACCATTCGTGTGCGTGTTCGTGAAGAATTGAACCAGCAAACGGTCTAAAATACTCTCTACGTTTAACTTTATTCACATAGTCTTTTCCATCAAGTGTGCGTGGGTCAAATAGAATAGAACGATTACCTAATGCTCGTGGACCATTCTCACTTTTACCTTGGAATAACGCAACTATATTTCCTTTTAAAATTAACTTAACCGCATCATCAGGATGTTGGTTATTATATATGTTAGTTGCACCATATTTCTTCGCAATTTCAACAATTTCTTCTGTTGTGTTTTCCTGTTTTGGACCAAGAAATAATGATTCACCAAACTCACGTTGTTTTGAATCTTTGGTTAGATTATAATGAAGAAGTAAGGCAGCACCTATTGCAGTACCCGCATCACTTGACATTGGTTCAACATACAAATTTATATTTTCGTCTTTTAATTGCTCACGATACCAATAATTTGCAACACAATTCAAACCATATCCACCAGAAATAACAACATTTTTGTTTCCACTCATTTCAACTGCTTTACGAATCAATTCAAGAACCATTTGTTGTGATTCTGTTTGAACGGCATACGCCATATCTCTTCGATTTTGTAGTGTTGTTAAATCATTAGCACTTTCATCAGTCAATTCTGGATATCTTTGTGCATTAACTAATGCTCCATTAGGATACCGCGGAGTGATAACATTTCTATCTGCAGTTCTCCAACCAGCACCATCAGTAGTGTAGATAGTTGGAATATTGTCATTTGCTTTACCATATGGAAATAATCCCATTGTTTTTCCTGCTTCAATAGATGACCAACCACAATATTTTGTTACTGCTTCATATGCTTTCACAATACCAGCATTTTCATCAAGAATTAATTCGTGTGTTCCTTCTTCTCTTTCACGAGAGGATTCCATTTCAGCATCAACTACTGACGGATGAGGCCCTGGACCACCTTGGTGTTTATATAGTGTCTTAAAATTATCTGGATATGAGCAATCAAAAATAGTCTCAAGTTCCCAAGTTACTATTTGTTCAGACATTCCGTCTCCAGCATCCATTGTCATAGGAATACGTGTACCGGCACCATCAACAATCAATGCAGTTGCTGATTCAAATCCAGAGCGATAAAATGCACAAGCGGCATGCATTTTATGATGCCATTGATGCATATCAAATACTTGTTTATGGCGGTGTTCATCAATAGCATTTTCAAGTTCAAGTAACCCTATTTTTCTTGCAAGAGAAGTATATACAGTTTCACATGAATAATCAACTATACTATCATCTGGTTGTGTATGTGCTATTGCTAGATAATCTATTTTGTCAGTATAATCAAGTATCTTGACAATAGAAGCAAGTGGGCCACCATCATATTTCTTTCGTGTAAGTCTTTCTTCTTCAATAGCAAAAACAATTTCACCATCCTTTAATAAACAAACTCCAGCATTATGTCCTCTGGTAATTCCTGCAATCCACTGACTCATAATTTACTTCTCCAAACTTAAAAGATTATTATTGCTAACATTATACGTAGGTTGCTTTACTTGACCATGTGAATGACCATGTACTGAACAACTTTCTACTTGTTGTGTTGGTGTAAACTTACCAGTAAATGTCGTTCCTTTACCTAAAAACTGTACACACGAATTAACTACCTTTTGTTCTTGTTCTTTATCCATCATCATTACTTTATCATTTGTTCTGTCTTTTTCATCATCCATTGATACTCTAATAGGAGAATAAACTCTTTCTTTATCTTTTCCCATATCAATAATATCAAACTTATCATCATTAAGGTAAGTTATGTTAATTGGTACAGTAGAACCAATAACGACTGTTGCCGTTTTACCTAATGCTTTAGCCATATGTTGGCCAACAGAATCACATCCTAAAAAGTGGTCTGCTGAATTAATCATCGACGCCCATAATCTTAAATTCGGTTCTTTTGGTAAGGCAACCATATGATTTTTATTTTCTGGAATAGGAAATGGGTATTCGGTCATTACTATAACAGCATATTTTTCTCGTAGTTGATTAATGATGCTAATTACATTATTCAATTCAAAAGAGCGTGAGGTAAAGTCAATAAGATATTCGCCCATAGGAGTAATAGAACGACCAAAAGGTTGAATAATTATTGCTTTATCTTTGTTTAACTCTGATTTTATTCCTTGAATAGTTTGATACCCATTAATCGTTTCCACTTTATTGAGGTTGATTGTTGGAGCAGGCAATTTTCTTGATTCTTCAAGATTATTAATTTCAATATCATATGCTTGAGCAAGACTACACTTTTGATTGAAATATTCATTGATTCTATATGGTTCTGGGGATACAATGTCTTTGTCTTTGATATGTTGATCAAAAAGACCTTTATGCCAATTTTCGTAAGCATGTTTTTGAAGAGTGGAATGTCCTCGATAGAAGTCCATACCTCCTTCGCATACAATTACAAAATTTTCATCACCTGAGTCTTGAGCGTATCTATCTAGAGCGGGAATTGAACATAAAACACGGCCAGCACCGCCGTCAATAAAAAAAGCCTTGGAACGATTCATACAATTAATTGTGATATAAAGTTGTGTTTAAAACTATTTTAACATAGGATATATATAATGTCAAATTTATTTATGATGGGGAAAAGCCCTATGAGAAGGGCTTTTTATTTTAAACAATCTGGAAGTTGATTATCTACTATCCATTGATCATCAGCCGTTCGTTCACTAATTCTTATGGCTTTAGTTACGTTATCATCGCCATCTTTAGTTTCAAATAAGTCATTTAAGTCTGGCTCATCTGGAGGCATTGGAAAACAAATCATATAATTAGGACAATCTTTTGTAATTTCTGGAAGATCTCTTAAAAGTTGTCTATAGTCTAACCATTCCTGCTTAATGTCTGCTGGCATATCGTCTGCAATTTTAGAATCTGTTGGGAATAAAAGACCGTCTCGAACTTTCCTCATCTCATCATCTGTCATACTTTTAGCCTCTTCTTCGATTCTATATTCAAGAGGCTTCCATACCATTGTTTCTAAATCTATACAGTCTTCTAATACTTTCCATTTATCATAAACTTCTCGAATATCTGTAGGATCAGCAATTATTCTATTTGGAATTTCTGGACAACAATTATCTATTTCCATATATCTAATAGGAGGTAATCCACCCCATAATAAAGCAACACGTACTGCATTTTCATCTGACGCCGTTGCATCAATTGTAACTGCTGTATAGTTTACTGGTACAGGTCTTTCTGGCACTTCATCTTCTGGAAAGGAATCTACAACTCGTGTTACTGGTTCATTATTAATTATCCAACAAACAAGCCTATCTGGTCCTCTGTATTCTACTGTAGATGTTTTTTGCATCTTGTCTGCATCAGAATTTTGACAGCAATCTGTACATGTATGTTCGACGCCTTGACATACCCCATCACAACAGAACCGTTGATCTGGTATTTTATATGTTATAGTTCTACTTCCTTTGGATCCTAGCCAATATTCTCTATGATCAGGTGAAAAGTTTTTATCTTGATCGGCCATTCTGCTAATCTCCTACTTTCTTAATAATTAATATTTTTATATTATGAGTACGTAACTCTAACTAATCCACCGGCTCCCCAGCCGCCCCAACAAGCATTTCCTGATGCCGTTGGATGTCCATTACCACCTCCACCTGGAAATGACGAGTGTCCACCACGACAACCACTACATTGAGTACAAGCCTGTCCACCGTTTACTGTTCCTGATACGGCAAATGGTCCTGTAGGTCCACCTGCATACCCCCTTACATCTGAACAACAATCATATTTTCTATTATATGAACCAGAAGTTCCAGTAAATCCGTAATCGCCACCATACCATTGTGTGTGAACAGTTTGTGTCATCCAAGTACTATCATAGTTTGGAGCACAACATTGAATACCACCCATGTGGCAATTATAACAACTACTCATCTTATCCCAAGGTGTTGAACCACCTAATCCGCCTACTGCACAAAGATTGGATAAGCCATCACCTTGTACCCAAGTTGTACATCCTTGTCTGGTTGCCATACAACAATGACAACAACATGAACATTGAGAAGTACCACCTGCACATAATGTATATGTTGAAGATCCTGGTGTAAATTGTCCGCCTTCTGAACAAACAGTTTTGGCAACATATCCGCCACCTTGGCCCCCCATTGTAATTTCATAATCTCCAGCAGATGACCCACCAGGGCCGCCAGCACCAAGTAATTCAAATTGAATTGTTTCAGTATCGGCAGGTACTGTCCATGCTAAACAACAACCACCATTTACAACTGACCAATGTGAATTATGCCAAATCATAAATGTTCGTGTTCCATGTCCAGTTCCAGTTAAAGAACTGCCATCGAGAGCAGGCAAAGCGCCTGATAATTGCGATGATAATACTTGAGCACTATCGTTTACAACTGCCGTTGTTCCTACTTTATAAGCCATATTGTTTATCCTATCTGTTAACTATATTTATTTATTATTCCCAAAACCATTAATGGTTATGACTTTCTAGTTTTGCACTTAATTCTTTTATTGCCTCAACTAACAATGGCACTACTCTTTCATAACGTATTGTTAAATAGTTTTCACCACTTTTGGAGCCGCCCTCACCATCCATATCAAACGGTGCGGTACAAACTGCATGAGGTAAAACTTTTTGTAATTCTTGAGCACTTAGTCCAACATCTGATTTGCGAGTTGGTTCAAATCCTATTTCTGGATTTGCACCAATATTATCATAATTAAAACCACGTAGACTATTTACTTTTTCTAATGCACTTTCAATTGGATTAATATTAGTTTTAAGTCGTTCATCTGAAAATACCGAAACAACATCACCAGTAGAAACAGAATTTCCAGTAACGTGAAGTGCTTCAGTTGGAGCAACTCCAATACCAACCCTACCATTGGTTGTGTCTACAATGAATGAAGTTGTATTAACTGAAAATGCTGTCGTGCTTGCTGTTTGAGTTAAACTCACATTCCCATCACCAGAACAAACAATGTTTCCACTGGAATTAATGGTTATTATGCCTTGCGTTCCAGCACCTGCTTTATTTTGTAAAACAACAGCATCACTCACACCTGTTATTGAAGGTACCGTCGTTGCTAATAGAGTCGCCATTTATTTTTTTCCTTTTAAAATATCAATTTCGTTTTTCAATTCTTTAATTGATTCAACAAGATAACCCACGAGTTTAGTATATTGAATACCATCGGGTTTACCATTTTTATATGTAACAGCCTGCGGAATATGTTTATCTACTTGTTCAGCAATTAAACCAGTTTCATGTCTTCCAGTAGTTCGTCTGTCATAATTATAACCAACTAATTGTAATACTATGTCTAATGCACCAGCAATCGGCGTTATATTCATCTTATACATTTCTGCTGAATTTTCTGTAAGTACACCACCAACTGTGAAATCTGCACTTGTAGTTATTGTAGCCGCTGTCATTGCCAATACTGATTGGTCTGTTGAAATTGTATTTGAATTAATTGTAACATCACCAGCAGTTAATGCGTTGACCTGCAAGTTACCACCACCAGAACCTAACTGAGCTGAAATATATGTTTTAATAGCACGTTGGGTTGGTACAATTTCATCTGAATTAGCAAGGAATGTTCCGTCTGTACTAAATTCTTTAATAACAGCACTTGCGCCACCTAATCCAATACCGCCAAGTGTTAATTCGTTTAATCCAGACAAGTTAAATGCTTCAGCATTCAATGTCGCAATACCAGTTGCCTGTTCAACTTCAAACAAGTCACCAACTCTAAAGTTACCATTTTGGTCAGTACTTGTATAAAATGCTCTACCACCACCTGATTCTATAACCTCAGCAGGCTGACTTGGTGGGTTAACGGGTTGATCTGGATAATTTGTATCTGCAAAACCACCAGTACCAATATCCAAGAAGTCATGTCCAGTTAAACGTACCTGACTATACAATGCTCTAACAGTAATTGGTGTATCATGTACTGGAGCATCTGTCATCGCAAATTCTGGATTAACTTGAATTCTTGCACTATATTGACCAATAGTTGTAATAGCATCAAAGCCATTACTAATAATATCAAGAACGTATGTAACACTTGATGACACTTTTGCTAACGTATTTGCTAATGCAGTATATGTTCCGTCACTTGTTCGTACAACATTGGATTGAAACAATGCTGGCGGATTTTGATTTTGAAGTACCGCATCTACTACTGTATCAATATATTGAATACCTGCTTTTGCCGCTATTGATGTAGATCCTGAATAATGTATTGTACCTTGATAGTATCTAATACCTGCTTCTCTCGATCTTGCATCACCACCAAAAATATCATACGCAATACCATCTACAATAAGACCAACGTCTCGCTTACATTTATCAATATTATGAGTATGATCTTCATATGTAGTTGCAATATATGCCGCAACTTCTGCCTTAATAAATTCTTCGTTTGCGGCCAGTAATGCTTTTCCTTTGAATAAATTTATACCATTTGTAATGATGAAATCATGAGCGGTATCAATAGCCGCTATTCTGGCTAATATAGTTGCACTATCAGTAAACACATATTGACTCTTATACTGGAATACACTAAATTGTGTTGCAGTAAATGTTATGTTTAATGATACTTTATCACATATTTCTTTTGTTTTATCATATGCCGCGGCATATTCTGCAGGATTAGCCTGTAAAGTTGCTACCGTGTTTGGAGTAAAGAATCGTTGCCCCGCAAAAATTACTTCTTCAAGATCACCTGTTAAGAAATCTTTTATATACGCATCAACTAGATACCCAGTATCTTCTTTACACTTTGTTTGATACTCGGTTGTCATATGTGATGAATAAGTTGTAGTCATGAATTCATTAACTTCTGCTTTGATATATTCCTTATTAAGTTGAATTAAGTTCTTTGCTTCAACCATATCAGGATTTGTTGCAGTAAGTTCTTTTACAGAAACAAGTTTATAAATTCCTGAATTGTTCTCAAACGCTAAGTTTGAACCAGCGGCTGGTACGTCAGTAAATCCTTCAACATACATAAATTCGCCAGTCTGCAATGATTCTGCATAACCTGTTCCATTTATTCTTACTGAAACTGTTGCATATCCTGTGCCTCTGTCTGCTTCAGCAGTAAATGTTGGTTGACCTAGAACACCATCTGATATAACTGATTGCAATGTACATGCATCACTGTTATTTGGATCTGTTAAACCAACAAACGGTGGAATTGTGTATCCAGCACCTGGATTTAATACCCGTATTTCTGACAAGTAACCACCAACAATAACTGATCTTAATAATGCACTAGAACCTAATCCTTGTTGTACTGTAATTGCCGGTAAACTACCTGGATTATAACCAGTACCTTGTTCGTCTATTGTTAGACTTGTAATTGCACCAGTTTGTACATTTACAACTGGAGTACATCTTGCAGTTATACCACTTGCTGGAGCGGCTATTGTTATTGATGATGTAGTCGAATAACCTGAACCACCATTACTAATGGTAATTGAGCTTACTGTTGGTGTGGTTGAAAGCGTTGAAATTGCCGATCCACTAAGGAAATATTCCATGTCATGGGCTACTGCTCTAATAAACTTTTCAACTTCTTTACCTAATGGTACATAGTCAACTACTCTGTCTATATCTGAAACTTGAACATCATAAACTGTTTCAGCAATAATATATTAGCATCTGCATTGTTTTGAGTTGTATGACCGGTTGCAATTTTTGTTCTTACGGCATCATCAATTATGTTAATTAAATCTGTAACTCTTGAAACGCCAGTTCCTTCAACTGATTTTGTACCATCTAATACTTGTGGTTCACCACCTTGTAATGCGGTGTAACCTGTTTGGTTTAATACACCAGTAAACAATGAAACTAAATGTGCTTCAACTGTTGCCCATGCCGCACTATTTGATGTAATAAAATGTGCTTTATGAACAAATGTTGCGGCTGCCGCAAGTAAATCATTTATACTACCGGCTGTGCCTAATGCCGCTGTTATTCCGCTTATTAATAATTGACAATCAGCATGTACTTTAGCCGCAGTATTTGCAATCGTATTATCTGTCAAATTCTGTTTAATTTCAGCCGTAATAAATGCATTGTTTTGATTTATTAATGAAATTGAGTCTGCAAAAATACCATTGTTATTAATAATAAACTTAGCAACTTTAGTCCAAAATTGAACTGCAACTTCTGCGTTTGCAACTGTATTGCCAGGAGCAGTATCAATAACGATACCAGTTTGCCTTGCAGGAGATACAGCATTACCAGCAACAACTGCTTCCATTACTACACCAGCTCTGGTAAGAGTTGTTAATGTTGTTGTTGCATCATTAGCAACTGGATCCATAAAATAATTTGTAGTATCTGAATGGAATTTTTCTGCTTCATAATGTGTACGTACATTGTTTGATCCAATATACGTTATATGAGGTGCATTTGTAAGAGATGCGCCTCTAGTTTGAATTTCTGTATCAACAAGAGCACCATTTGTAAATGCTTTTGCGGCCCCTTGGGTTCCGCCACCACCACTTATTTCAACAGTTGGATTACCTATATAATTATTACCACCAGCAGAAATCGTTACTGCATCAAGCATATTACTTACAGTACATGAGCCTGTTGCTTGAGTAATACCTGCTGGAAATACTAATGTTGCTGTAGTATAACCATGTCCTGCATTTGCAACACTAAGATCAGCAATAGTATTTGTAATAGTTGCTGTAGCCGCGGCACTTGTTCCACCACCACCATTAATAGTAATTGTTGGTGCAACTGTAAAGGCTGTACCGTTATTAGTAATTTCAACTGAAGCAACTGTACCAAGTAAATCAACAGTTCCAGAAAATCCACTACCTGTTGTACCAACAAATGTGTATTCACAAGTACCTTGGACTGCTGTAACAGCACCAACAACGTGACTCGGGGCTTCAATACCTGAAGTACCACCAACTGTTACTTGATATACATTTTGTGCCCACCAAATATAATCATTTAGTGTAAGTGTTACACTTGCTGACCACATATTGCCTTTAGGTTCAACTGTAATTGTTGGCTCTAATTCATAACCACTACCGGCCTGATCAACTGTAAAATTAATAATTGTACCAGTATTTGCATCAACAACTGGAGTTATTGTGGCTGTTGTGCCACCAGCACCCGTTGGGGCACTAATAACTGATGTAAACAAGTTAGTATCTGTATAACCATTACCACCTTCTACGATTGTAATACCCGTTACACTAGCATTTAACTTTGCAGTTGCGGCTGGATTTAAACCACCACCGCCCGATATACCAACTGTTGGAACAGATGTATAATTATTACCATTATTTGTCATTGTAATGGCCGCAAGTGTTCCTGTCATTATAGGCACTATAACTGCATCTGTACCATCACCAGTAAGTGTAATTTCTGGAAGGGTTGCATATGAACCTCCAGTTGTTACTGTGGCAGTAGCAATACCACCTGTGATAGTTGCTGTTGCTGTTGCTTGTACCCACATTGCACCCGTTGTGATCGATGCTTTTGCAGTAATTACCGCGGCATGAGCGGTTTTAATTGCCGCCGCGGCCGCTGTACTACCAGCAATATCTGGTTCAACTGCTGCTGCTAAACCTGCAAGGTTACCAGCAGTAATAACGTCTTCAACAATTTGCATATTTGCATCAACTTCAGCCGCACCCGTTGCATCACCAGTACCACCTTGGCCACCATTGGATACATCCTGTGCTTCTGCATTACCAGTTGTTGCAGTTACAGTATTACCTTGCATAAGCGAACTCATAACAGTAGCAATATGGGCGTATGCCGCCGCTGTTACTACTCTATCATCGGCTGGTAATTGAAATACACCACCATCATTAAATGATGTTGCCATAATATGTGTTGCTTTAG
>VTLG01010043.1_pt1 | contig 13554 bp, 13 predicted proteins | sample 4694571 | NCBI WGS metagenome assembly VTLG01 (sample SAMN12604809, study PRJNA352737) | marine metagenome | biome: ENVO:00000447; feature: ENVO:00000209|ENVO:00000569|ENVO:01000036; material: ENVO:00002151; isolation source: viral sequences binned using virsorter ...
AGTAACATAGCTATTAAAAGGAGTTAATTATGAGCTACTATCCCGCCGCAAAGATTATTAACGATACGGCTGCCCATACGGGTCGGTTTGGTTGTATAAAAGCTTTGCAAGATTCTGTAATTAATACTTTAGTCGCTGAAAACATATCCGGCGATCTTACCGATTTGCAGTTTAAAAGTAATACCGCTATAGAAGGAGTTATTACTAGCGTTAAATTAGATAGCGGAACCGTAATCGCATATTTAGTCTAATGGGTCTTAATTCGGGACTAAGAAAAGTAACATCTAAAGTCGTTAATAAACTTACCGGCGATGTAACTATACGGCAAATAACCAATGGTACTTATAATTCTACTACCGGCGTGGTTAGCGAAAGTAATAACGACGTTACTATTAAAGGTTTAGTTCAAAACATAAATATTAATGAAGTTAATGATTTAATCCAAGCTGAAGATAAAAAAGTCACTATTGCCGCCAAAGATTTAACTTTTACCCCTACACCTAAAGATAAAGTTGTAATCAGCTCGGTAGTTTATAAAATTTTTAGAGTAGTTACGGAAGAACAAGAAAATATCGCTGTTTATTATGAATTATTTTTGAGGTCATAATGGTTAGACAAATTAAGCTAGACCAAATCGATGATGTTATGGCAGAGGCAGTACAAAAGTTAGTAAAAAAAACAACTTTACAATGGACAGCATTAACAAAAAAAGCTACTCCACGAGTTACAAGTAATTTGGTTAATTCATGGCAAACTGAAATTAAAAAATATGAGGGAAGGATTTTTACCATTGTGGAATATGCTGAACCTGTTATTTATGGAACTTCATTACCACCAAGTTGGCAAGGTAAATATAGAACTAGACAACAGACAATAAAAGGTTTTCCAGAGTTACAAGCCAAGCAACTTTCAACTGGCTACATACCACAACAATTAAGAAGAATCATTAGAGGTATGTAATGGCCGCAACCGACTTAAATACAGTTCGATCTACTATCGAAGGAAGATTAGCAACAGAGTTAGCTAATAGCCCTGTGATTCCTGTTGTATTTAGTAACCAAGCATTTGATTCTACTGGTAATGCAAGCTTTGTACAATGCGAAGTTAGTTTTGGTACTGGTTCAATAACATCACAAGGAAATCAAACAAATGCAAATACTCTAATTGTTGGACTTTTAACCATAAACATCTTTACAGAACAAGGCATTGGAAGTGGTGGTAATTTTACTATTTGCAAACGTCTTAGAGACTTATACAATAGAATTACAGTTTCAGATGTTATTTTTGACGCAGTAGTTGGACCCGAAATACTTTCTCAACCTCCTGAAGGTAAGTTTGTAACACAACTGCGAGTAACCTTTGAAACATACGAGGGACTTTAATTATGGCAAAACTTGAAATTACAGAAGAAATGCTTGACGCTATTGAAGCTGTAAAAGGCAGAAGGGAATCACAATATTGGGACCCAGAATGTAGAAAATATTATGAGGCACAACAAAATCCAAAAAAAAGTGTGAAAAAGTCAGAAAAAGGTTAACATATAGTAAATAGTTTTTTTTATTGTCATGGCAACAGCTATTAAAGGTGATGTAGGTAAGGTTATGTTCCATAGTGCAGCGGGTACAGAAGCTGATGTTGGAGCTACAAGGTCTTGGTCTTTATCAATTACGAAAGACACAATGGAAACTACCAAACAAGGGGATACATCAAAAAGTTTTGTTGGTGGTTTAATTTCTGGAGAAGGCTCTGCTGAACTTCTTTATGACACTTCTGGCAACTCTGATTATCAGTCTTTTATTGATGATGTTCTTGTAACTGGCGACAATGCTGATGCTTTGTTTGAGTTATTCCCAGATTCAAATACCTCCGCAAAAAAAATCAGTTTTTCTGGAATTATTACAGGTGCAGAATATGGAGCAACTTTAGGTGAGATTCAAGTTATAACAGTTAACTTCATCACATCAGGTGCCATAACTTCAGCTATATAGTACATTAGGTAAATAATAATTTTTATTTTATGGCTAAAAGAACTATTGATTTGTTGACCTCTTCATATAGTGATGAAATGTCAGCAAGACGTAAATATGAATTTAAAAATTCTAAAGGCGAAAAAATTGTTGATTTATATTTTAAACCCTTAACAAGATATGATAGACAAAAAGCCCAAAGTGCTACTGGTACAGATGAAGCTTTAACTGTATCAACACAATTACTTTGTCAAATGGCAGAACTTGAAGATGGCACAAAAGCTTTTAGTATGGCTGATGCCCCAAATTTACAAAGAGAGCTACCAGAAAATGTATTAAATGAAATTGAACTTTTTTTATTTAATATTAATCTTGATACAGATACAGCAAAAAAAGATTAAAGCGAGATAACTGGTTATTTTTTGAGTTTTTTCTCGCAACAGAATTAGGTAAAACAATTCAAGAATTAAGACAAATAATTACACAAGAGGAGTTAATATATTGGTCTGCTTATTACGAAACCAAACATGAAACTGAAAAAAAAATGCAAGATAGATATAAGAACAGGTAGTATGTAAGTAATAGAATTTATTTAAGTGGCTGAAAGTATAGTTACCTTAAGAGTTGAAGCAAGAAATGCAATAGCGTCTTTAAATAAAACTTCGCAAGCGACAAAAACACTATCAAGAAATGCAAACGGTGCCACAAGATCGTTAGCAGGAGCATCAACCGCAGCAAAAGGTTTAGGTGCATCATTAGCTACTGCACTTGGACCATTACTTACGGTGGGTGCTGCTGTTGCAACAGTAAGTAATGCTATAGGAACTTTTCAAGCTAGGGAAAGAGATGTAACTATTCTTAGACAAGGTTTAGAAAATTTAGGTGCCGGTACTGCACAACTTAATGAATTACAAGAAGCAGCAAATAGGTTAGGAAACCAAACTTTATTTAACCAAGAAGAGTTTACAAGAGGTTTTAACTTATTAACAAGTTTTAGAAATATTGGTGTTGACTCATATTCTCGTGTAGCCCAAGCTGCTGCAGATATTGCACAAGTTAACCAAGTGGATGTAAATACTTCATTTATGCAATTAGCAAAAGCATTGCAAGATCCCGAAAGAAATTTATCGAACCTTAATCGTTCTGGTATTGCTTTTACAAAACAACAAACGGAAGTTATAAAACAGTTAATGAAAACAAACCAAGTTGCAGATGCTCATGCCATGATTTTGAGTATTGTTGAGGAAAGTTATAATGGACTGTCACAGGCTGCCGCAGAAGGGTTTGCTGGCGAAGTTGATTCACTAGGCGAAGCATTTAGAGATTTTTCTGAGACATTAGGTAAATCATTAGAACCTGCTCTTGTTGCAGCTACTAAAGGATTAACTGCTTTGATAACTGCTGCTGATAACCTTTTTAAATCGCCACTTGGAAAAACTGCTGCATTATTTACAGCAATAGCTCTTGCAGCAAAAGGAGTGATAATAGCATTACCGATAATAAGTGCTGGTTTATTAAAAGTTGCTGCTGCTGGTGGTATAGCTACTATTGCTCTTAATGCTATACCGTTTGTTGCTATTGCTACTGCTGCTGGTCTTTTGACAACAGCATTTTTCTCATTAAATGATGCAAAAAAAGAATTTAATAATTTGATGAGTACAGGTGGGGAGGCTGATGTAACTCAAGCTATTAAAGACCAAGAAGCTGCTATTGCCGCGATTGACAAGCAATTAGATAGTTCACAAAAAAGAGGACAAACTCGTTTGTTTCAAAAAAAAGCAGAAGCAGAACAAGAATTAAAAATGTTAAGAGACAGACAAAAATCAATTGAGTCTGATAAAAAAATTGCAGAAGCTAAAAACAATATTGTTGCTATAAAAGAAAAAGAAACTAAATTAGAAGAACAAAAAACTAAAAAATTTCAAGATTTTTTAAAAAAACAACAATTATCCAAAGAGTTATTGGAAGCAACTATAAATGGTAACAGAGAGCAAGTAGAACTACAACAGGAAATAAATGCTTTAGTTGAAATTCATGGTGAAGATAAAAGACAAGAAATTACAGATATAATTACAGCAAATGCAGGTTTAAAAGATCAAGCTAATAAAGTAAAAGAGGTAAAAGATGCAGCAGATGGTCTTGGAGATGTTTTTGCAGATATAGGAGATACAATAGGAAGTCAAATTTCAGATGCTTTGGTGAGTGCTATAAATGGAACAAAATCATTAGGCGAATCGGCAAGAGCTATTTTAAATGATCTGGCTAATACCTTGTTAAGGTTAGGTATCAATACATTATTAAAAAGTACTGGTTTAGGAATATTTAGTAATTTAACTGGCTTTGCTAATGGTGGAAGGCCACCTGTAGGTAGACCTTCAATCGTAGGCGAAAAAGGTCCAGAACTTTTCGTTCCCTCCTCTGCTGGTAAAATTATTCCCAACAACCAAATTGGTGGTGGTGTAGTTAATAATATAAATATTTCAGTAGATGCTACTGGAAGTAATGTAGAGGGAGATGAGAATCAAGCTGGACAATTAGGTAAAGCTATTTCGCAGGCAATACAAGCAGAACTTGTACAGCAAAAAAGACAGGGAGGGTTATTGTATAGCTAATGGCTAACTTACCAAACAAAGCTGATACTTCTGCATTTGTTCCTCTTTATGGAACTACAAAAAGTAATGCACCAAACACAAGAATAGTAAAGTTTGGAGATGGATATGAACACAGAATTTCGTATGGACTGAACCAAAATGCAAAAACATTTAATTTAACTTTTGAAGAAAGTGAAGCTGATATTGATACTCTGACTGATTTTTTTGACACTATTGCTGTTAGTGGAGCAAACTTTGCTTATACGGTACCGACAGAAAGTGCTATGAATTTTGTTGTTGAAGGCAATTATAGAAAAACATTTACATATAATGGCAGAGCAAGAATACAAGTAACATTTAGACAAGTATTCGAGCCAGCTTCATAATGCCAGTTCCAGTATCCAGTTTACAATCTGTTAATCCTAGCCCAATAATTGAACTGTTTGAGCTTACTTTAGATCCTGTTTTACATGGTACAACTAGCATCCAAGATCCAAGTGGTAATAACATTACAACTATAAGATTTCATAATAATGTAATGGAAAAAGCAGCAGGCCTTAATATCTCATGGAATGGTGCTGTTTACTACCGTATGCCCATAGAGGTCACTGGTTTTAAAAAAGATCCTAAACAAATCCCAAGACCTACTATGACTGTCAGTAACTTGGCGATAATTGCAATTAATATCGGTAATATGTCTAATGTACTTAACAGTGTAAACACGGTTACTTTTGCAAATGATTTAGTAGGAGCCACAATAACAAGACGTAGAACACTTGCTGAATTTTTACCGAATAGTAATTTTACAGGAAATAGTAATCCATACGGAACACCTGACAACTCACAAGAGTTTCCTATTGAACAATTTGAAATAGCTAGAAAATCAGTTGAAACAAGAAATATTGTATCTTTTGAATTAGCTGCTTCAATAGATAATATCAATGATAAATTACCAGCTCGTCAATTTTTACCGGCAGAATTTCCCGCGATTGGAGATTTTTATAATTGATTTATTGGCAGAAAAAAGTTATTGAAGATGCTTTGAAAGAAAGTCCTAGAGAAATCTGTGGTTTGTTAGTAAACATAAAAGGTAAATTAGTTTATAAAAAATGCAAAAATTTAGCTCAGATACCGACAGATCAATTTATTTTAAGTCCAACAGATTATGCTGATATTGAAGATCAATATGGCAACGAAGCCATACAGGGTATAGTTCATTCACACCCAACAACAAGTCCTTTTGCTAGTCCAGCGGATAGAGTTTGTGCAGCAAGAACTAATAAACATTGGTATATAGTTAATCCACATACAGAAAAGTGGTATGATTTTATTCCAAAAGAATATAAACAATCATTGCTAGGTAGGTCTTGGACTTGGGAATATACAAACTGCTGGCAACTTGTTAGAGAATTTTACAAAGCAGAATTAAACATAAATCTTATTGATTTTGAAAAGCCTTACGATCCAGAAGATTTTGCTTTCAATCCAATGTTTGAGGACTGTTATGAAAAAGGTGGATTTAGAGCTTTAGAAGATGATGAACCTTTGCAGTTATATGATTGCCCCTTAATGAATTTTTCTGGAGATAAATTAAATCATATAGCTGTTTTATGTGAAAATAATATGTTGCTACATCATCCACAAGGCAGATTATCGTGCAAAGAAGAGTACAATAGGTATTATAGAAGCATTACAGGCAAGATTATTAGGTATGTTGGACTGCCCTCGTAAAATTAAACTATATGGGGATTTAGCTGAGTTTGTAGGCGTTAGAGAGATTGAAACTCAAGTTCATACAGTAGCAGATGCTATTAAGTGTTTAATTGGTAATTATCCACAAGCAGAAATTTATATGATGGATAAAAATTATAGAGTTTTAGTGAATGAAAAATCAAAAACTTATGATGAAATACATTTTCCTACAGGTTTTAATGATATAAAAATAGTTCCTGTTATAAGTGGTCAAGGTCGAGGACTTGGGTCAATATTATTAGGTGCTGCATTGATCGGTTTATCTTTTGGTGCTTTTGGTGCTTTTGGTGTTAATGCAATATCCTTAAAGAGTGGTCTTTCCGCTGGATTTGCTGGTGCTGGTATGGGAGCAAAAGCTGCGTTTGGTATTGGTGCAGCTTTAGTTTTAGGCGGTGTTTCTCAGATGTTAACACCTGTCCCACAGGCAGCCTCAGAAGAAACTACTAACAGTTTTGCTTTTAATAGTCCTGTAAATACTACAGTTGCAGGATTACCAGTCCCAATTTTATATGGAGAGCGAATGGTTGGATCTGTTGTAATTTCAGCTGGAATTAACGTGGTTGATAATTAATGGAAGAAAAAGACCTAGACATTATTAGTGGTGCTAAAGGAAGCGGTAAGGGTGGTGGCGGTAGATCGCCACAAACCGCTGATGATAGCTTAGATAGTCTTGCATCTGCCAAAATATTAGATGCTATTTGTGAAGGTCGCATAGAAGGTTTCCCTTCGGCTCTTGATGAAGGTCTTGCTTTTGGTGCTACAAACTATAATAAATTTGCACAGAAAGATGTTTATTTAGATGACACGCCAATAGTTGATGCTGATGCAGAACTAAACGATCAAGGACAATTTGATGAAGATGATTTAAATTTTGAAAATGTTGTAGTTACTTCAAGAATTGGGACTGAAACTCAAAATATTATGGGCGGTTTTCGTTCATTGCGACAAGAATTTCCTGTAAGCACTGCAAATATACCCAAAGAAACACCAGTTGTAAAAGCAATTACCAAAGCGGCTTATCCAAATATTGATCAAATTGGAATAATTATTAATGTACCCGCACTGCAAAAGTTTGAAGATGATGGAGATATTGTAAATACAGGCGTTACTTTTAGGATTGAATATCAAATTTTAGGAGGCGATAGCCCAACGCAAGATCAAAACGGTAATAGTATTTATGTAACTCCATTTCCTACTGGTTTCAATAACACTGGCAATCGGCATATAGGTGGTAGAACAGGAGATCCATTTCAAAGGCAATATATTTTTAATGTTCCAGATGGATATGCAACTGCAACTACTTTAAACCTTAGAGTTTCAAGGATTTCTGATAATCCTACAACAAGGACACAAAGCGATATTCAATGGTTTTCTTATCAACTGATAACTTTTGATCCGAACACTTATCCAAATACTGCTTTGGTTGGGTTTCAAGTTTCAAGTGAAACTTTCAGTTCCATCCCTAGACGCTACTACAGGCTTAGAGGAACAAGAATTGCAGTTCCAAAAGGTGTATATACTGACAACAACAACCCAATAGATGCTAATAGGGCTGGCAGACTTGTTTATAATTCTTCGGCTACTTGGGCTGGTGGCACTTCTATAACTGCAAACGGTACTTTAAGAGGTACTTGGCAAAGATTATATTCAAATGATCCAGCGTGGTGCCTTTATGATTTGCTTGTAAATACACGCTATGGGCTATCTATACCAGAAACATCACTGGACGAATTTAGTTTTTGGAATATAAGCCAATACAATAGCGAGCTAGTAACAAATTCAAGAGATTCATTAGGCTCTAAATCAGGTACTTGGACTTTAGCTGCTAATCACAGATTTTGTGTCGTTACTTGTACTGTTGACCATAAATATCAAACAGGCGATTTAATAAGCATAACTTTTACATCTGGAACATCTGGTTCTTCTCCGGCTGCTCAAGACACAACTGTTATTTTAAAAATAAGAAGAATGAGCAAACGTAGGTTTAGAGTTTTGAAAGTAACTCCAAACGCAAGTGCTTTAAATGGTAACTGCACTTTTACAGATAATCAGGAGGCTCGTTTTAGTTTTAATGAATATATAAACAAAGAATTTAAAGCATACGATTTGATTAATGCCATCTGTAGCAATATGAGAGTGATGCCTTATTGGTCATCAGGCACTTTATTTCTTTCACAAGATAAGCCAGCCCCACAAGTAAATGGTGGAACTTACAGTGCAACTCAAGACGTTTTACCAGCATATATTTTTAATAAATCTAATGTTATTGATGGTAATTTTACATATGAAGGAAGCGATATAAAAAATCGAGCAACTTTGGTAATAGCAAAATATTACGACAATAATCAAAGAAAAATATCATACGAGCAATTCCCATCACAGACAGTGATAAGCAATACTACTATCGGAGATGTTTCAGCTACAACAAGTGCTGGTGGAGACATAGCGATTGCAAAGTATGGAATTTTAAAAAAAACAGTTCAAGCGTATGGTTGCACAAGCTCAGGACAAGCACACAGACTTGCAAAGTGGACTAGATTTAGTGAGCAACTTTTAACTGAGACAGTTACGTTTTCAGTATCTATAGATGCTGGTGTAATTTTAAAAGTTGGGCAAGTTATAGCTATTAATGATGATGTAAAGACAGGCGTTAGAAGAGGTGGAAGAATATTTGGTGTTACTGGACTGAACAAAATAACAGTAGATGATGCCAATGCATCAAATTTACCAGCAAACAATGTAGGTTATACAAGAACTCTAAACGTATTGATGCCAGATGGAAGTGTCAGTAAAAAGACTGTATCGGACATAACTGGGGCAGTTATTACTGTAACTGGTAATTTTCAACTTGCAGACGGAACACAAGCAGCACCTAATGTCATGTCAACTTGGATTCTGGAAACTTCGGGAGGAAATGCAAATCAAAATCTGCAAAATCAGCTTTATCGAGTTTTACTTGTAGAGGAAGAATCTAGTCATATTTTTAAAGTTACGGCACTTTTGTATAATCATAGTATTTACGCTGCTGTAGAAACTGGTTCTGACGTTACTTTCAGAGATGCGACAAATATTGATGTTAAGCCTAAGAGACCAGCAGCAGCAACAATAATTGAAAGACTTTACAAAGAATCAATACATAATGATAATAATAATTCTAATAAAGTTGTTGTTAGATCCAAGCTAATAATTCAATGGTCACAAGTAACAGATGTAAGTAAATTTCTCCTAAAAATTCGTATTAATGGTGTAGAAAGTTTGCAAGAGGTAACTGGACAAAGTTATGAAATTTTAAATGTAAGAGCTGGTAAAGAATTTGAAGTTCGTGTTTTTTCTATAGGACCAGCAAGTGGAAAATTGTCTGGACTTGCAAGAACTGCAAAAAATAGTGATGGAAATTTTGGAATAACAACTGTCGGTAAAAGTGATCCCCCTAATAATGTTACAGGCTTAAATGTTACGGCAAATGGTACAACGAGTGGTAATTTAATTACTTTTGATGAAAACGATCCAAACCCAAGTTTTAATGATGGACCAAATAGTCCTAGCCCACAGATACAATTTAAAGATTTGGATATTGCATTTTACGAAGTACATAAAACAAATGTAAATTTATCTACATCACAGATAAATCAATTATTTGGAACCAAAGGAACTACTTTTGTCGGTAGAAAAACTGCACCAGATTTATTGACAAAAGATTTTTTAAGTACAGCTCATACATACTACATAAAAGCAAGAGATACAGGCGGTAGGTATAGCACTGCTGCTAATTCTTTTGTATTTACACCGCAAGCACCTTCTGCACCGCAAACAGTATCAGGATTCCCAAAAACAGAAAATGGTATGGTTCTTTTAAATTGGGAGGAACCAGCGACAATAGGATCTTATGCAATAAAAAGATATGAAGTATCAGATGGGTCAAATACAGCAAAGAAAATAAAATCTAACGTCACTACATATTCAACTCCGTTAAATTTTATAGGATCAACAACTTTTACTGTAAAAGCTATTAACCTTGCTGGTGCTGAGAGTCCAGCTTTAACTTATTCAATTACTGTTCCAGAGCCAGTTTTTCCAAATGGTGCGGAAGTAAAAGTAAATATAACAAAAGAAAATATAATCTTAAACTGGCCTAATACAACTAAAGTTGCAAATATGCCTACGGTTATCGGTTATAAAGTGCAGACTTCATATCAAGATTCGCAAGTAAATTCAGAAGAAAATATATTTCCAATTACCGTAAAAGATTCAAGGCTCATTATTCCAATAACCGCAGCAAATATAAATAGAAATAATGGTAATAATATTTCACGCACTTTTACAATAAATCCAGTTTATCAAAGAGCAGATTTTCCTGACGTTGGAATAATATCAACAAGTGCAGAGGCAACATTGACAAAAACAATTATATTTACAAGGCCACCAGCACCGACCATGAAAAGTATTCCTGTAATTTTTACAGGAGATCAAGTGACATTAAGATGGCAACCAGTTGCAAGTGGTTTTAACACTGCTACTAATACAGCAATCTTTAAAATTTTAAAGTATGGGATATATAATACTTCTAATCAACTATTATTCGAGACAAATTCCACTTCTTTCACTTTTGAACTAGATCATGCAGAAAATAATAATAATATGTCCAAAGATTTTAGAATCCGAGCATTAGATTCTGGCTATGTTAATGAAGATGAGCAAGCAATAAAAAATTATTTTAGAGGTCCTCATGTACAACAAACAGTACAAGTAACGCCTTTTGATCCTCCTAGTAATGGTGCTTACAAATTAGGAACTGAAGGAGGGCAAGGATTTGTGACTATAAGTTACGACAGGCCAACTAGAACACGTACTGAAAATCTAGGTTTTAAAGACTATAAAATTACAAGATCAACTTCTACAACTTTTGCTGGTATTACAAACGGTAATACAGATTTAGTTGTTTTTACAAACTCACAGGCATTTAAGGAAGAGGTAAGCTGGCTCGTATCAGACAATCAGAGAAATTATTACGTTCAAACTAGAGATGTAAATAATAATTTGTCTACAACTGCCCTAAAAATTGCTGCAACTATCGAAATACCCTCAGCACCTTTGGCTTCTCTTACTGGTACAACAGAAGTTATTGACAACAATGTACTTTTACGTTGGAGGGCTGGTGGAATAAATACAACTACACAATTAAAAATTGCAACTTTTGAAATAAGAAAACATACTGATGATGCCACAGACGTAAATGACTTTGCATCTGCAACAGTTATCGGAAGGGTTGACGGTATCTTTAATGTAGTTTTTGAGCAAGTAGCTGATATTTATACATATCATATTGCCGCTGTTGATAGTGCTGGTAATATTGGACCTTCATTTAAAACCACACAAAGAGTATCACAACCACCTGATTTTGTATTAAATGATAATTTCTTTTCTAACTTCACAACAAGTCCAGCAAAAGTTTTGAGCAATACATTAAGCAATGTTTTATTAGCTAATGATGCTGCATACTTACCAGTTAATACTACAGAAACGTGGAAACAGCACTTTATTGGTACAGGATCAGAGGCAAGTCCACAATTTAATAACATGACAGCTTTAATAACTGCGACCCCTACAAATACACATTATCTAGAACCAGCCCCCTCAACTGGTTTTTATGAAGAAGTTTATGATTATGGAACTAATTTAGCATCAACAAAAATTACGGTCACACAGGGCGGTTCTGGTTTAGGCTCAGGAAGTTTGCAAAATCAAGGTATTATCAATACCGCACCAGATGCCAATGGAGCGTTCACAACTGATGGTGTAACACAAACAGGACAATCTTTCTTTAGATTTGGTACGCAATTTAGACGAGTAAAATATAGAACTATTGTTAACTCTACAAATGGTAGATATAGAAAAATTACATCATTAAATTTAAAATTAGATACAAAAATTCTTAATGATACTGGCGTTGGCACAGCAAATGCTAGTGATAGCGGTGGAACACAAGTAAATTTTGTACCAAATCCAGATGGCTCTACCAAGTTTGTAGATGTTCAAGGTATAAACGTAACCCCAAATGGATCAGGTACAAACACAAATAATGTTTCAGTTACAGCTATTATTGCTGTAGTTGATTTTCAAGATGTTCCAAATCCTACTGGATTTAAAGTTTTATTATTTGATACAGATGGATTGAGAGTCACTGGTAACTTTACTTGGCAATGTCGTGGGACGTAGTATTATTAAAGAAAAAAGGAAATGGCTGTTAATTTTAATTTACCCACAGTAGATACAACATATACTGCATTTCCGACCCAGATAATAGAAAATATTGACGCAGCTTTACAGCAACTATCAATAGGCAGTCCAAGTAACGTGCCAACTGGTGCAATTAAGTGGGACGTAAGTGCTAATAGATGGAAAAAATATAATGGCAGTGCTTTTGTAGATTTAACGGATACTTATAACCTTAATGCAGCCTTATCTGCAACCGAACTTGATATGGGGGATTCAAGTAATGCAGCTGGTGGTACAAATGCAATAAGACTTGGAGCTTCAGATGATCTCCGCATATTTCATGACGGAAATCACAGTTATATCAGAGATTATAATGGTACTGGAAACATAAAAATAACAACAAATCAGCTTGATATTTTAAATAATGGTAATGCTGAATTTATGGCTAAATTCATTCAAGGTGGGAGTGTTGAGCTATATGAAGATAACACAAAGCGGTTCGAGACTTCTACTTCGGGCTGTACAGTTACAGGTTCTTTAGATACTACAGCGGCTTTAAATGTTGGTACTAATATATTCACTGATGGAAATGGTGCTGGACAGCGATATATAAAAGTTGGCAATGGCAGAACAGCAAGTGACCATAATTATTCTTTTCTTGATCTTATAGGCGATTCAACTTATACCACTTATGGCTTAAGAGTGATAAGAGGCAATACAGGAGCCAATACAACATCAAGCATACTACACAGAGGAACAGGTGTTCTTGTATTAAATGCTGTAGATGCTGGTCATGTTCAAATAAACACAAATAATTCTGCAAAGGCGAGAATGACAAGTGCAGGGCTGTTGGGTATTGGAACCACCTCGCCAGCAAGAACTGTAGATGTTGCAGTCGCAGGCCCAGAACTAGCCCTAAGATCAACAGCAGCTACAAGTAATGATTCAATATTACGCATGAGGGGAGCTAGGACTTCGGCTAGTGATCTTAACCAAATTCTTTTTGAAACAAACGACACTGGCGGAGG
>VTLG01010723.1_pt1 | contig 13554 bp, 12 predicted proteins | sample 4694571 | NCBI WGS metagenome assembly VTLG01 (sample SAMN12604809, study PRJNA352737) | marine metagenome | biome: ENVO:00000447; feature: ENVO:00000209|ENVO:00000569|ENVO:01000036; material: ENVO:00002151; isolation source: viral sequences binned using virsorter ...
ATTGGCTGCCGGAAAACTTCTATATCGAGTTGACGGTCGAAACGCGAAATGAGAAGGGCGAGTGGGAGAACAAAAACCGGAAGCGTAACGAATCCTGGGACTTGCTCTATTACTGCCTCGGCGGCATGACATGGAGCGAGATTGGCGTCGAGCATATCGAATGGCTTGATCCGCCGACCTGGGCCGCCGAGTGGGACGAGAACGACTTGATCTTCGAGCCGGAAATCGAAGATAACCCGTTCAAGCGAGAAGACACCGCGCGAATCGACTTCAGCGCCCTCGGAAAGAACCTCGGATAAATGCCGACACCTGAAGAGACCGTTACGCTGAAAACCCGCCTTCTCGAAGCGGAGCTGGCATACCATCGCCTCCAGACCGGGCAGATGCCGAAAGTAGTCGTCGATCAGAACGGCGAGCGCGTGGAATTCAACGCCGGCAATTCGACCAAACTGCAAGCCTATATCGCCGAGCTGAAATTCGCTCTCGGGGGCGTCGGCCAGCGTGTCGGCCCGGCCAGGGTGTTTATCGCATGAAGGTCTACGCACCCGACATCGAAGAACTCCTCGGCGGCGCGCCCGGCGTCGGGCCTGACATGGCGATGGGGGCCTACGAAGCCGCCAGCCGCACGTCGCGCGAGCTTGCGCTTTACACGCCCGCGATCCAGTCGGCCGACATGGACATGCTCGACGGCAAGCCGGACATGGACGGCCGAGGCCGTGACATGCTGCGGAACGACGCGACGGTCCAGGCCGGCGCGAACACGCAGAAGGACAGCATTGTCGGATCGCTGTTCGCGCTGAGCGCGAAGCCGAACATGGAAAGCCTCCGCCGGCAGGACAAAGCCTTCGACGAGAAGTGGGAAGAGGAGTTCCAGGAAGAGGTCGAGACCGAATACACGCTCTACGCCGAAGCCTCGGAGATGTCCGACGCCGGCCGTTCGATGACGCTGACGGAGCAAGTCCGGCTCGCGATCGGGACCTGCTTCTATGGCGGCGACAGCTTGTGGACGGTCGAGTGGATTCGCGACGAGCCGGTGCCCTACCAGACGGCGCTGATGGCGGTCGAGGTCGACCGGCTGTCGACGCCCTACGACCGGATCGGCGACACGTCGGTTGTCGGCGGGATCAAGCTCAATCGGCGCGGCGCGGCGGAAGGGTACTTCATCCGCAAGGCGCACCCGAGCGATATGTGGCAGCCGATCGAGGCCATGGACTACAACTACGTGCCGGCGATGAAGCCCTGGGGCCGCCGGCAGGTGATTTACATCAAAGAGCAAGTCCGGCCCGACCAGACCCGAGCTGTCGCTTCGATGGCGGCGGCGATGGGCGAAATGCGGTCGGCGAAGCGTTTCCGCCAGATCCTCCTCCAGAACGCCATCACGAATGCGTCCTACGCCGCCTCGATCGAGAGCGAGCTGCCGCATGAACTCGTCATGGCGCAGATCGGTGCGGGCTCCGGCGGCGGGAAGGACCCGGCCGGGCCGGCGCTGGCCTATGCGCAGAAGTACCTCGACGCCATCGCACAGTACGGCAAGGGCGCGCAGAACCTCGCGATCGACGGCGCGAAGATCCCGCACCTTTTCCCCGGAACGAAGCTTCAGCTCCGTCCGATGGGAACGCCCGGCGGCGTCGGCACCGAATTCGAAGCGGCGCTGCAACGGTATCTCGCGGCGGCGATGGACACGACCTATGAGGAGGTCAGCCGAGACTTCTCGAAGACGAACTACTCCTCGATCAAGGCCGCGCTCCAGATGACCGGCCGCGCCATGCGGGCGAAGAAGAAGATCATCGCCGATCGCTATGCCACGGCGCATTACATGCTTTGGTTCGAGGAAGCCCTGAATAAGGGGCGGATCACGTCGCTTCCGCGCAACGCCGCGACGACGGCGAACTTCTACGACCGCATGAACCGCTACGCCTATACGCAGTGCGAGTGGATCGGCGCAGGCCTCGGCCAGATCGACGAGCTGAAGGAAACGCAGGCGGCGGCGCTCCGGCTGAAGATGAACCTGACCACGCTGGAGTTCGAGCATCGCCGGTTCGGGATGGACTGGCGGCGCGTCATCCGGCAGAAGGAACGCGAGAAGAAGATCCTCGACGCCGCCGGGCTGTCGGCGGAAGTGGATTCGAACATGCTGAATGCCGCGAGCGGGTCGCCGCGTTCGCCAGACGGCGAGGGGGATTGATCATGCTGCAAACGCTTCTCGCGCACGTCGCTTCCGGCGCGCTCCTCGCCGGAGCCGGCCAGGAAGGCATGTTTCAGGCTTGCCTCGAAGGCCTGATGAAGGACGAGCGGGCGGAAGAGCTTGTCGCCTCGACCGAGATCGCGTCGGAGGATGACGATGACTTCTGGCCGACCGCTGACGAGATCGAGCGCGGGTCGTTCAAGGCGTTTCTGCGACCGTACCGGGTCAGTGACGACGGCATACTCCAGATCCCGGTCTTCGGCGTGCTCTTGCATCGCTTCCCCTATGCCTTCGGGAGCTATGCGACCGGCTACGACTACATCAAACGGGCGTTCGATCGCGGCGAGGCCGACGCGAACGTGAAGGGTATTGCCCTGATCGGCAACAGCCCTGGCGGCATGGTCGCGGGCTGTTTCGAACTCGTCGATCACATGAACGCGGCGAAGACGAAGCCGCTGCGCGCTTACGCGGCCGATCACGCCTACTCGGCCTGCTATGCGGTCTTCATGCCGGCCGACACGATCTCGGTTACGCGCTCGGGTGGCGTCGGTTCGGTCGGCGTCGTCACGTCGCACGTCGACTTCACCGGCTACATGGAAAACGCCGGGATCAAGATCACCTTCATTCAGTTCGGCAAGCACAAGACGGACGGTTCGCCCTACAAAGAGCTGTCGGATGATGCAAAGGCGCGCATTCAGGCAAGAATTAACAAGCTCGGGATGCTGTTCGTCTCGACTGTAGCGGCCGGGCGCGGTATGGACGAATCGGACGTTAAGGCTACCGAGGCCTTGACCTACGATTCGGACGAGGCAATCGAGATCGGTTTTGCCGATAAGATCGAGAGCCCCGAAGACGGGCTCAAGGATTTCGCAGCGGAGCTTAACTTAGAGGACGAGCAAATGGCACAAGGTCAGGACACGGGCAAGAAGACCGGCAACGAAGATGAAGCTGCGGTTAACGCGGCCCGTGCGGAGGGCCGCGAGGCCGGCGCGAAGGCGGAGCGCGAGCGGATCGGCGCGATCCTGAAGTGCGAGAACGCCGAGGGCCGCGAGGCCGCCGCCATCGAACTCGCTCTCGACGAAGAGACGAGCTTCAGCGCCAAGACCGCAAATACCGTTCTCGGCCGCATGCCGAAGGCGGTCGTCGGCAAGCCGAACGCCACGCGCGGCAAGGAAGCCGAAGAGGGCGACGAGGACGAGGACGAGGGCGAAGAGGCTTCGGCCCCGAAGGGCGGCAAGCCGAAGGCCAAGGGCAAGGATCACTTCTCGGCCCACATGGACCAGGACAAGCAGCCCGACACCGAGGCGACCGGCGGCAAGACCGACGAGAGCGCGTCCGACGACGAGAAGATGGCGAACGACATCCTCGGCTCGTATCACAACGCGGGCGGCTACGTCGCGTCCAAGGACAAGCAGAAGGCGGCGTCCTGACGCCGCTTAAAAACCGGGCGTCGCCGGCCGGCGGCGTCCACACCTTGAACCACCTACGACGAGGGAATCCCTATGGTGGAAAACACTCCGCGCGAAACGCCCGGCATCGCGGGATTCGCGTCCAAGTCTTTCGGCACCCGCGAGCGGCGCACGGGCGACATCCTGGAAAAGACGTTCACCTACACGGTGAAGGCCGGCCAGCTCCTTCCGATCGACCTGATCGTAGGCTTCGAGGACAATGACCCGACCGGGGAGATCGTCCCGGCGACCTACAACGCGGACCCGGATCTGGCGGTCAAGCCGATCGGCGCGCTCACGGCTTCGGTCGATACGTCGGCGGCGGCCGGCGGCGCTTGCACGATCGACGTCGCCCGCACCGGGTCCTGGAACCCGAACTACATGGTCTGGCACGACAGCTTCGACACCGAAGCCAAGCGCAAGCTCGCCTTCGAAGGATCGCCGTCGCCGACGCAGGTGATGATCCAGGCGGTGCCTTACGACAACACGGCCGATGTCCCGGTGGAGCTGAAGTCCACCGCCGACCTCACGAAGGCCTGATACGAGGAGCGAAGAAGGAAGACCATGGAAGTCGAACACACTCATTTTTCGACGAGCACGCTCCTCGGCGTCATGCGCCAGATGGAGCCGATCCCGAACTACTGGCTTCAGAGCTATCAGTCGACGTTCCGGTCTCAGACCGAGGACATCGACTTCTCGAAGATGACGAACAAGCGCAAGATCGCGCCGCTCGTCGTCCCGACCGCTCAGGGCAAGCCGATCTACGACGCTTCCGAGCGCATGTTCTCGGTGCGGCCGGCCTACTCGAAGCCGAAGGACGCTGTCGACGAGACGCGGATGATCAAGCGGCGCGCCGGCCTCGGCGAGCTGATGACCGATCGCCCGCTGACGCCGCAGCAGCGTTACAACGCCATTGTCGCCGACATCGTTCGCGAGCACCGCGAGGCGATTTTCCGCCTTTGGGAATGGCTGGCGGCGCAGGCCTCGCTCTACGGCAAGGTCACGCTGGAAGGCGAAGCCTACCCGCGCACCATCGTCGACTTCGAACGTGCGGCCAACCAGACGATCGTCAAGACGACCGGCACCTATTGGGGCGACCCTGGCGTGTCGATCAAGAAGGACATCGAGTCCTGGCGCTTCCTGGCGCGTCGCGCGAAGTTCGGCGGCCCGCTCAATCGCATGACCGTCACGCCGCGCGTTTGGGAAGTCATGCGCCAGGATGACGAGCTGCGCGAGGAGATGAACCTGAACTATCGCACGGCTTCGACCTCCGGGACGAACCTGAACTTCGGCATTCGCGAAGGTCTGGACGTCGAGTATGTCGGCGCGATCGGTGGCAATCTGCGCGTCTTCGTCTACTCGGACTATTACGAGGACGGCGACGGCAACCAGATCCCGTTCATGCGGGACGGCGATGTCCATCTCGAAGGCCCGAACCTGATGGGCACCCGCGCGTTCGGCGCGATCCGGGACAAGAAGGCGCAGTTCCAGGCGCTCGAAATCTTCACGAAGATGTTCGACGACGAGGACCCGTCCGCGACCTTCATCCTGTCGCAGTCGGCCCCGCTGATGGTGCCGATCAATCCGAACGCCACGGTGCTCGCGTCGGTCCTGCCGGACGAGTGAGACGCCTAGTCTCGGCGGTTCGCCGCCGAGGCTTCCACCCCTTGTTTACCCTCAGAAGGAAGAGCCGTTATGGCGAAGAAGGAAGCCTCGACCGGCGTGAAGGCCATCGCCCTCGTCGCAATCGAGTTTGCGGTCACGGTCGGTCAGCGCCGTACCAACGACAAGCCGGCGGTTCCGCCGAAGTTCAAGCGCGTCAAGCCGAACGACAAGATCCTGATCACCAGCGAGAAGTTCGAGGAGCTGAAGGACCGCGCGGTTCGCGAGGCGACGAAGGACGAGAAGTTCGGCGAGTTCATCGATCTCACCGACATCAACCGTTCGCCGAACGACGCCGAGATCTCGGCCGCCGCGCGTTCGCAGGCGCAGTCTGTCGAGGGCGCGGACAGCGGCTCGGCTTCGACCGACCAGACCTCGAAGAGCACGACCGGCGGCAAAGGCTCGAAGACGGCCAAGGCCAAGACCGAGGGTGGCGAAGGCGGCGAAGGCGGCGAAGGCGGCGAAGGCGGCGAAGGCGGCGGCGAGGGCGGCGACGACCCCGACAACCTCCTCGGCTGATCATGTTCGACTTCGCTGAAGAGAAGGCGAAGGCAAGGCGGGTGCTGCATGAAATACTGCGGGTGCCCGCCTATCTGTTTCGCAGCGGCGATACGAATCTCGATCCGATCGAGATCCATGTTCGGCCGCATATCAAGTTCGCCGAGATGGGCGATATCAAGGGCACGTCGTTCGCCTATTCCGAGCGCGAGACGGTCCAGCCGAAGATGATCTTCTGGCGCGACGAGATCGAGCCGAAACGCTTCGACGTCGTTACGCTGAAGGACGGAACGGCATATCGTGTCGACAGCCTGGAGCCGCCGGACGGGCAGACCGTCAGGGCGAACATCGTGGCGCTGTCCAAGTCCGACGCCGAGAACTACGATAGGCCGAGCTGATGGCTGAGGGCTTCGCTGTCTTCGTCGAAGGCCTGAAGGATATCCCGAGCGCGCAGGACATGCACGAAGCCCGCCGCCGCGCGGCGCGGATCGCGACGAACGATACCGCGACCTGGGCTCGAACGCGGTCGCAGCGCGAGATCGAGAAGCAAGTCGCGTTCCCCACCGGCTACCTGAATCCTGCCGGCGGTCGACTGGCGGTTCGCAAGCGCGCTTCCGATAGCGACCTGGAGGCGATCGTGACGGGCCGGGGCCGGCCGACGTCGCTCGCCCGGTTCGCTCGCGGCACCTTGACGCCCGGCAAGCGAGACGGCGTCACGGTCGAGGTCGCGCCAGGGCGTGCCCGGTACGCGCGGCGCATGTTCGCGATCAGGCTGCGCGCCGGCAACGCGGATCTCGAAACGAAGAGCAACCTGGGCCTCGCGATCCGGCTGAAGCCCGGCGAGACGTTGACCGGCAAGCGGTTCGCCGTGAAGATGAATAACGGCCTCTATCTCCTCTACGGCCCGAGCGTCGATCAGGTGTTCGACGACGTGGCCGGCATGATCGCACCCGACGCCGCCGAGCACATGGCGGCCGAGTTCCTTCGAATTGTGGATCTGAAGCTTTGATCGTCCCGTTCCGCCTCGCCGTGTTGATCGCCCTGACGAACGTCCTGAAGACGGTCCAGTTCACCGCGCCGATCGGCATGCCGGCCGAGGAGACCGACTTCTCGCTGGAGGACATCAGCCCGCAAGAGCCGCGCGTCTTTCGAGGGCGCGTCTTGTTCGGCGACAACGATCCGCTGCCGATGATCTCGATTCTGGAAACCCCGCTCCAGCCCGATCCGAACGTGGAGCCTGCCGGCGGCTCGGCCGCGATGAATACGTGGCAGCTCGTCATCCAGGGCTTCATCCCCGATCAGCCGGTCAACCCGACCGACCCGGCGCACTTCTTCATGGCGGCCGTCAAAGCCGAGCTGGCGCGGCAGCGCCGCCGCATGGCCGGCCCGACTGACGACTACATTCTCGGGATCAAGGAAATCGACGACTTGACCTGGAATGAGGGCGTTGTGCGCCCGCCAGACGAGACTTCCGCCGTTGCCTATTTTTGGGTTACGGTTTACGTCAAGCTCGTCGAGGAGATGATGAATCCCTACGTCGAAATCTGAAGCGCGAGGACGAAAACGCGATGGATCAGAAACAGTATACCCTCGGGCGCGGCAAGGTCTACTTCTCGCGCTTCAAGCCCGGAACCCGGCTGCCGGCGGGCTTCCTCTACATCGGCAACACGCCCGAGCTGAATTTGACGATCGAGAGCGAAACGCTCGATCACTTCGATTCGGACGAGGGCGTTCGCGAGAAGGACGATTCGGCCGACCTTCAGACGAACCGCACCGGCACCATGATCTGCGACAACATCGCGCCGGAGAACGTCGCGCTGTTCTTCCTCGGCGAGGCGTCGAAGCTGGCGGTCACGGGCGCGACCGGCCTGACGGAAACGGAGACGGTCAGCCCCGACTACTTCTATCAGCTCGGCGTGACCGAGAGTTCGCCGACCGGCGTTCGCGGTGTCGACCCGGCTTCGGTCGTGATCGAGGACGCGGGCGGCGCGGGCTCGACCTATGTCCTGGACACCGACTACACGGTGAATAAGGACACGGGCATGGTCCACATTCTGCCGACCGGCGCGATCGCCGCCGACACGGAAGTCGACATCACCTACGATATCGTCGCGTCGACCCGCGCCGTGGTCCTTTCCGGCTCGAAGCCGGTCGAGGGCATGCTGATGTATATCGCGAACAACCCGAAGGGCAAGGATCTCGACTATCGGATGGCCTACATGAAGGTCACTCCGAACGGCGACTTCGCCCTGAAGGGTGACGAATGGCAGCAGCTCCCGTTCAACCTGGAGATCCTGAAGCCGACCAACGGTGCCGCGATCACGGTGGACGGCCGGCCGGTCTACAGCTAAGGTCCTCCTCGTCAACTTTTAGGAGGCGAAGGAAGCATGGCTGGTTTGGCCGACCTCAAACTGTCGGTCGAGGAAGTAACGCTCGCGAATGGTGGCAAGATCACCGTTCGCGGGCTTTCTTTTTACGACTTCACAAGGCTTTGGGATGATCACGGAACGGCGGTCTCGGCCGTCTTTGCTGAGGTCACGCAACGAACGCTGGACGACGACGTCGAGTATGACGAAACCGGGCAGCCGATTCCCCAGGGGATCACGAACGCCGTCGTCAGGGACGCCCTGATATCGGCGGCCAGGGGCGCGCCCGAGGCGGTCGCGCAAGCGATCGTCCTGGCGAGCGACGAAGACGGCAACAAGGCGGCCTACGAGGTCGCACGCCGGCTCCCGATGTCTGATCAGGTGCAAGTCCTCTTCAAGGTTTTCGAGCTGACGTTCGTCTCCGAGGACGAGGTAAAAAAAGTGATGGAGACCGTAGCGAGGGCGATGACGGGCCTGTCGAGGCTGACCGTGATCGCGGCCGAGAGCTGACGTTCAAGAGTTGGCTTTGGGGCGTCAGGGAAAAGGTCAGCCTCCTCCTCGAAGCCGGGCACCCCGACGCCCGGCGTTATCCCCTCGGCATGCTTGCCGACGAGGCGGCTCTTGTGAGACGCCGCCGCAACGGGATAATGGTTTCGGAGGCTACCCTGATTCAAACTGCGGTCTCCGCTTTGCTATCGAAGAAGGGCGGTTCGGCCTTTAAGAGGCTGACGAAGAAACTACAGGAAGGGTAGCTCGGGCATGGCGCGGAAAGACGTTGACCTCGTAATCCGCGCCAAAGATCAAGCGTCCAAGGCGGTCGACACGATCGCCGACGCTATCCGAGTGTTGACCGGCGAGACTGGCGATCTCGTCGGGTCTTCCGGCAAGACGGCTTCGGCGATCGGTCAGCTCGGCAAGTCGTTCGGCGACCTCAATAGGGCGTTCAAGGGCCTCACGGCCGGCCAGAAGATCAGCGCCGAGTTCGACAAGGCTTCCGGTGCGATTGCGAAGCTGGAAGGCAACGTCGCCAGCGCCAAGGCTGAGATCGAGAGCCTGGGCAAAGCCGAGCGCGAGGCGGCCGAGAACACCGATCGGCTGAAGGCCAAGCTCGACGAGGCCACGACCTCGCTCGGCAAGCAGGAAGCCGCGCTGGCGAAGGCCAAGTCTCAGGCCAAAGCGCAGAACGCCGCCTACAAGGAAACGGAAACCGAGCTGGCGCGTGTCGTCGCGCAGCAAGAAAAGCTGCCGGCCGCGATCGAGAAGACGTCGGCTAAAGTCGGCGAGGCGCAGGCCCGGTACAAGCGGCTGACAGCCGAGATCCAGAACGCCGAAGCGCCGACGAAGCGGCAGACGCAGGCGCAGGAATCCGCCGGCAAGGCTCTCGCGACCGTCAGCGCCCGCCTGGAGAAGCTGCGCGCGGAAGAAGCTCAGGCGGCCGACAGGGCGCGCGAGCTGGCGGCGGCGTTGGAGGTCCAGAAGAGCGCGGCGGCGGAAGCTGCGGCCGGCCTGGAGCGCCAGCAGAAGGCCGTCGCGGACACGAAGGTCAACGCGGCCGAGCTGGCGAAGGCGTCGAAAGAAGCGGCCTCGGCGCAGGCGGGCGTCGTCAACGCGGCGGCCAAGGCCCGCGACGCTCTCGATCGGGAATCGCAGTCGCTCGATAAGGCGAAAGTCGAATTCGATCAGCTCCGCGTCGCCACCGGCCGGGCTGAGGAAGCGATCCAGCAGTTCGTCGGCCAGGGCCGGCAGTCGCTCGAAGAGGCGGTTCGCCAGCAAGCCTCGGCGCTACGCCAGACGCGCGTCGAGTTCGACGCCAACGAAAAGGCGGTGCGCGAGCTGGCGGCGGCGGTCAAGACCACGGCGCAGCCGAGCGAGAAACTGATCGGGCAGCTCGCGGAAGCGCGCGGGCGCTCGGCCACTCTTCGCGGCGAGATCGGCGCGCAGTCGGCCGCGCTCCAGAACATGCGCTCGACCTTGGCCGCGACCGGGCAGAGCTACGAACAGATCATCGCGGCGCAGCAGCGGTTCGAGGCCGCCAGGGCGTCGGCCGCCGGCCGCGTCGTCGATCTTCGCAGCGGCGCGGGGCTCGCCGTCCAGCTCGAAAAGAACCGCGAGGCGACCCGACAGACGGCCGCCGCGCTGCGCGACGCTCAGGGGGCCGCCAACGGCCTCGGCGCGGCGTTCGCTCGCATGGGGCCGCCGACGCGCGAGGAAGCCGCCGCGATGGCGCAGGCTCGCTCGGCCGTCAGCTCGACGCGCGAGGCGATGATCGCCAATATCGAGGCGACCGGCCGGATCTCGACGGCCTATCGACAGGCCGCCGCCGGCACGATCTCGTTCACCGAAGCCGAAAACCGGGCCAAGGCCGCTTCGTCGGAACTCGCCGGCACGCTCGGCCGGATCTCGGCGACGACGGCGCAGACCAGCGCGGCCATGCGCGAAGCGGCGGCAGCGGCCAAGCAGGACGCGGCAGCTCTCGGCGAAGCCGCTCGGGATGCCGAGCGCGTGTCCCAGGTTCTCGGGACGGGCCGGCAGCAGCTCTCGCGCGCGGCGACGGAACGAGCGCAGGCGCTTCGCACGGCGAAGAACGCCCTGGCGGCGAACGAAGCCTCGGTGCGCGAGCTGGCGGCGGCCGTCAAGGCGACGTCGGGGCCGAACGAGCGGTTGATCGGCCAGCTCGCCGAGGCGCGGGCGCGGTCGACGACGCTTCGCAGCGAGATCCAGTCGCAGTCGCAGGCCTATCGCCAGATCAAGGGCGTCATCGCCTCGACGACGAACGAATACGATTCCCTTATCGCGGCGCAGAACCGGGCGGCCTCGATCAAGACCGTCACGGCCAGTAATGTTTCGGGCGCGCGGCAGTCGCAGAGCATCGCTGCGGACCTGGAGCGGGCGCGTGAGGGCGCACGGCAGGCCAAGGTCGCGCTCGACGAGGCTCGGGCTGCCGGTGACGCTCTGTCTGATGCGTTTAAGCGGATGGGGCCGCCGACGCGCGACGAGGCCGCCGCTATGGCGCAGGTGCGCGCTTCGGCGACCGAAGCCAAGGCCGCGATGCAAGCGAACCTGACGGCCGCCGGCCAGCTCGGGTCGACGTTCGAGAAAGCGTCCAGGGGCACGATCAGCCTCGCCGAGGCGCAGAACCGCGCGAAAGCCTCGACCGGGCAGCTTTCGGCGTCTCTGTCCAGGATCAGGGCTGAAGCCGGGCAGACGGCGTCTTCGGCCTCGCGCGCCGCGAAGGGCACGCGGGATGTCGGCGACGAGGCCGGCAAGGCGAAGCCGAAGGTCGATAGCCTCGCCGAGGCCTTCCGAAAGCTGTTCGGCGCGCAGCGTCAGTCGCTCTCGATCGCCGGCCGTGTTCGCGCGCAGCTCGTCGCCCTGGCGTCGGCCTATGTCGGCCTCTACGGCGCGATCAGCGGCGTCAACAAGACGATCGACGCCTTCAACGTCAAGCAACGGGCGGAAAGCCGGCTCGGCGTCGTCTTCAAGGGCGACGAGGGCAAGGTCGCCAAGGAACTCGACTTCCTGCGGCGCACGTCGGATCGTTTGAAGCTTTCGTTCGCGGATCTCTCGGACGAGTATTCGAAGTTCGCCATCGCCACGCAGAACACGAATCTGGAAGGCGCGAACACCCGAAAGATCTTCGTCTCGGTCGCGCAGGCGGCGCGCGTCTATAAGCTCGACACCGAACAGGTGAAGGGCGTCATGACGGCGCTGTCGCAGATCGTGTCGAAGGGCTCGATCCAAATGGAAGAGCTGCGCCAGCAGCTCGGCGACCGGCTGCCCGGCGCGCTCCAGATCCTCGCCGATGGCATGGGGATCACCGTCGCGCAGCTCGTCAAGCTGACGTCGGAAGGCAAGGTCTCCTCGGACAACCTCGTCAAGTTCGCCGACGCTCTGGACAAGCGCGTCGCCGGGCAGCTTCCGCGTTCGCTGGATTCCCTCTCGGCGAATTTCGGGCAGCTCTCGAACAATGTCTATCAGGCATTTCTCCGGCTGGCCGAGGGCGGCTTCATCCAGGAGATCTCGCGCCTTATCGAGAACGTCAACAAAGAGCTTCGGTCGCCGGAGTTCCAGTCGTTCGTCGATCGGGCTTCGGCTGGCCTTGCGTCGCTGACGTCGCTCGTCACGGGCCTTGTCCAGAACTTCCGCCTCGTCGGTGCGGTCGTCGCGGGGCTCGTAGGCGCGAAGATCGGTGCCTGGGCCGTTGACGCCGGCCGGGCCTTCATCGCGCTCCGGGGCCGGCTCGGCGAAGTCGCGACGGCGCTGAAGACGGTTCAGACGACCTCGACGGCGGCCGGCGCTGCGGCGGCGGCATCGGGCGGCCGGTTCGGCGTGCTCTCGCGCGGGGCCGGTATCGCGGCCGGCGCGGTGCGCGGGCTCACGCTTTCGATCCGCGCGCTTCTCACGTCGACCGGCATCGGTATCGCGATCACGGCCGCCTCGATCGCGATCGGCTACCTGTCGACGTCGGCGAGCGACGCCAACGAGACGCTGAATAAGCATCAGGAGCTTATCGACAAAGTCAAGAATGCCTGGGACGCTGCCGCCGGCAGCACCGAGAAGTTCAACGCCGCGATCAAGGGCATCACGACCTCGCAGCTCGAAGAAAACCTCCTGAAGATGAAAGAGCTTCTTCAGGATATCAAGTCGGAGGCCGACGACTTCTTCGACCTGACGCGAATCGAGGCGAAGAGGTCTGCCTACAGTTGGGTCTCCGGCTCCGAAGACGCGCAGCAACAGTACGACGCGCTCGAAAATCTCGGCGAGGCGTTCGCCAATAACTCGATCAAGGCCGAGGATTTCAAGCGGCTCCTCGACGAGATCGCGCGCAACGCGGCGACCGACGAGATCCGGGAGTACGCCCTGGCGCTCCAGGAGATCGCCGACCGTGCGATCGAGCAAGAGAAGAACGTCAGCGACGCGCAAAAGGCCCTGGAGGCGCAGAACGGCACGGCGAAAGACTTGCGCGGCTCGCTCGACGAGCTGACGGGCGCGGTCGACAATTCGGCCGAGGCAATGGAGGCGCGCGGCGCGAAGGCGGCCGAGGTCTTCAAGGGCAAGCTCGACGAGATCCGCAAGCTGATCCCGGAGCTGAAGCAGCAGCTCGACGACCTCGCCGACACGTCCAAGCTCGATCAGATGATCCAGGGTCTCGGCATGGGGCCGTTCCCGGAGGACGTTCAAAACCTGATCAGCCGCGCCCGAGGCGAAACGGCAATCGGCGGGTCGTTCGAGAAGACGGCCGACGCCGTGCTGAAGGCGGCGAACGGCGCGGAAGCCGCTGCGATCCTCCTCCGCAAGTTCGAAGGATTTCTGCCGACCGCGCAGCCGGACTACACCTACCGGAACGGTGTCAAGGTCAACTCGGGCTGGCGGGGCGGCTTCGGCTCGGACACAA
>VTLG01003040.1_pt1 | contig 13553 bp, 8 predicted proteins | sample 4694571 | NCBI WGS metagenome assembly VTLG01 (sample SAMN12604809, study PRJNA352737) | marine metagenome | biome: ENVO:00000447; feature: ENVO:00000209|ENVO:00000569|ENVO:01000036; material: ENVO:00002151; isolation source: viral sequences binned using virsorter ...
CCAATGTAGTTCAATCAACTAAATTTGATGTTGGTGTTGCAGGAATCACCACTTATGATACTACTGCTGGTATAGCGACGATAACTAGTGCTAATCCAAATCTTGTCGGATTAACGACAGTTGGAGATTTTATTTCTTATTCTGCAGAGGCTTTAGTAACAGACGGAATTTATAGAGATAGAATTTACGGAAGAGTTACTGCAATTAATTCTGCTAATATTAATGTTACGACTACTGCTTCTATAACCAACGTTAATGGTTCTATTGGTGTAGATGATATGTACACCCTGAATCAAACTGTAAGTGATTTAACTGTACTTCAATCTTCTCTCCAATCATCTTCTGATAATACTTTATTTACTGTTTTTCCTAAGAGGAATGTATCTGATGTTGATCTTACAAGTGCAACTATTTCAATTAGAAAATCATATGATGTTCAAATTCTGAATAATCAAATAACTGTAGCAACTGCACCAGCTGCAGGTGCTAATGAAACATTCTTACCATTTGATGAAGAAAGATATTCTTTAACTAGAGAAGATGGTAGTGTTGAAGTCTTAACTTCAGATAAGGTAGTAATTACTGATGGAACTACTTTCCTTGCTTATAATTTAGCAGACAATAGTAGTGCTGCTGTTGCAGAGAAAGCAACTCTGGTTGCAACTTTATCTAAGATTAAACCCAAGTCGAAAATAAAGATAGAGAATAGAGTTAATAGTGTTGTTATTGACAAATCTTCCAATAAAGCATCTGGTACTGGTAGTACTACATTAAATGATGGATTAACATATGGAAACTATCCATTTGGAACCAGAGTTCAGGATAGTGAAATTTCGCTTAATGTTCCAGATGTTATTGAGATACATGGTGTTTATGAAGCTGCTGACAATGATTCAGGTGGCACATTATCAGCGCCTACTGTAATTCTTACTTCAATTACTAGTCCTTCTACAACAACTGCTGAGTATGTTATTGGTGAAAGAATAACTGGTCAAACAAGCGGTGCTATTGCAATTGTTGCCGAAAAGGTTGCTAATTCAGCAACTAAGATTAGTTTCATTTATAAGAATGATAATAGGTTTAAAGAAGGTGAAACTGTTGTTTCTGAAGAATCTAAAGTAAATGCACAGGTTGTAACTTTAGATGCTCCAAGTTTTAATATTGGTGGAAACTATACTTATAGAACTGGACAAGAAGCAACCATTTACAATTTTGGTACAATCAAGAAAAAGGTTGATAAAGAAACTCCTAAGAGAAAACTAAAGGTTTATTTCTCTAGTGCTTATTTTGAATCTACAGATGATGGTGACATTACCACTGTTGATTCTTATAAGAATTTCAATTATTCAACTCAAATAGAAACATTTAACGGTATTAGAAATACCGATATGATTGATATTAGACCTAGAGTTACTGCATTCACAAATGCTGAAGATTCTAGATCTCCTTTAGAATTCTACGGAAGAACATTTAATGCATCTGGAAACTCTGCAGCAAATATCTTAGCTTCTGATGAAAGTATTCTTACAACATTCTCATATTATCTTGGAAGGATTGATAGAATATTCTTGACTAAGAATGGAGTATTCCAAATTAAATATGGAACTCCTGCTGATAAGCCAGAAAGACCTATTCATGTTGAGGAAGCAATAGAAATTGCTACTGTAGGACTTCCTCCTTATCTCTATAGTCCAAAGGATGCATCTCTATCCTTTATGAAGCATAAGAGATATCGCATGGTTGATATCAAGAAAATTGATGATAGAGTCAAGAGTCTTGAGTATTATACTGCATTATCTCTCTTAGAAGCAAATACTGCTAATTTATTTGTTCCTGATAGCGCAGGTTTGAATAGATTTAAGTCAGGATTTTTTGTAGATAATTTCAGTTCTTTCCAACCACAGGAAGATGTAAATGGGATTAAGAATAGTCTTGATGTAAGGAATAAAGAACTTAGACCAAGACATTATACTAACTCTGTTGACCTGATATTTGGTCCAGTAGTTAATGTGGATGAAACTGCAGACCAGAATTTCTCTACTATTGAAGGAACTAATGTAAGAAAGCAAAATGATGTTGTAACTTTAGACTATGCTGAAATTGAATATATCAAACAGTCTTTTGCTACAAGGTCTGAAAGTGTAACTCCTTTCTTGATTAGTTTCTGGCAAGGAACTATGGAGTTAACTCCTGCTTCTGATACTTGGGTAGATACTGTAAGACTTGATGCTAAGATTATTGAAGTTGAAGGTAACTATGCATCAACAATGGACAATCTGGTTAGAAATGAGGGTATAGATCCTCAAACTGGATTTGGTCCTATTATCTGGGATTCTTGGCAAACCAATTGGACTGGATTTGATCAAACAATTTCCACACGAACCAGAACCACTGTTGAAGGTGGAGAATGGCAAGGATGGATGGGCGGTGGCGCAAGAAGACCTGTATTTGGAAATAGAACTACAACAACTCATGAAGATACATTAGTAACTACTGTTCAAACTGGAACTGATAGTAGAGCAGGTACTCAAACTATTGTTACAGAACAATGGGATAATGAGTCTGTTGGAGATCGTGTTGTAAGTAGAGATCTTATTGCATTCATGAGATCTAGAAATATTGAGTTCGTTGCTAAACGAATGAAGCCATTAACAAGAATGTATGGATTCTTTGATGGTGAAGATGTAACGAAATTCTGTGTTCCAAAACTTCTTGAAGTTACTATGACTTCCGGTACATTCTCTGTTGGAGAAACTGTTACTGGTCAGGTACTTCAGACTGGTGTTGGTGAAGCAAATACTGATAGTACTGCAAGTATTACCTTTAGAGTTGCTCAATCCAACCATAAAGAAGGTCCTTATGATACCCCTACTAAGACTTATCCAGAAAGTCCTTATTCAAATACACCCCTTCCAGCAAATTATTCATCCACATCTACGGTTCTTAATGTAGATACGTATTCCTTGTCTAAAGAAGCACAAGGAGAATTCTTTGGATGGGTAGAAACTGGAATGATTCTTACTGGTAAAACCAGTGGTGCTCAGGCAACAATTTCTAATGTAAGACTTGTTTCTGACCTTGCAGCCGATCTTAGTGGAAGTTACTATCTTCCCAATCCAAATACTCTTAATCATCCTAGATTTGATACAGGAACAAAGGTATTCACTCTTATAAATGAAGAGGATAATGATCAGGATGATTGCGATACTATTGCAGAAGAAGTCTTTACTTCATCTGGAACTTTAGAAACTGTTCAAGAAAATATTGTTTCAGTTAGAAATGCAAGAATTGAACAGAAGCAAGAATTCCAAGAAAGGAATGTCAGTCGGGATTTAGGTACTGAAGTTGTTGGAAGTAGAGTTGTAAGCAGCATAACTGAGGATGTTCAAATTGGATGGTATGACCCTCTTGCACAATCTTTCTTAGTTGAAGATGCTACTGGTGTATTCTTAACTAGTTGTGAAGTATTCTTCAGAACTAAGGATGACATGGATATCCCATGTGTATTCCAGTTGAGAACTATGAAGAATGGATTCCCAACACAACACATTCTTCCTTTCTCTGAGATTGTTTTAGATCCTAATGATATTACTACTTCTAGTGATGGATCAGTTGCTACTACAATTAACTTTAAGGCACCTGTTTATTGTGAACCAGGACAAGAATATGCTATTGCTTTGGCATCAAACTCAACGAAATATAGTGTTTATATTTCAAGGATTGGAGAAAATGATCTTTTAACACAAACCTTTATTTCTAACCAGCCTTATCTTGGATCTCTATTTAAATCACAGAACGCTTCTACATGGGAAGCAAGTCAGTGGGAAGATCTTAAGTTTACTCTTTATAGAGCAGATTTCTTAGAAAATGGAACTGTAGAAACTTACAACCCAGAACTTACAAAAGGTAATAATCAGATTCCTGAATTAGCACCTGATGCTTTAAATCTAGTTTCTAGAAAGGTAAGACTGGCACTTGATCAATCAATTTCTGATGGTGATATAAGATTTGGTAATACTATAAAACAGACAGAGACTTTAGCAACTGGTGATTATGTTGGATCTGCTGGTACTGCAACTGGTGATCTTGGTATATTAAATCCTGGTATTGGATATACTCCTTCTAGTGGTCAGGTTACTTATAGTGGAGTAAATCTCGTAACTATTAGTGGTAATGGTCATGGAGCAACTGGTGATATTACTATTGGTAATGGTGTGATTGTTGCATCTGGTGCAACTATTGCTACTGGAAGTGCTGGTGGTAGTGGTTATATGATTGGTGATGTTCTTGGAATTTCAACACTTGGATCAGGACCATTTAAGAATATTGGTAATAATGCAAGGTTGACTGTTGCTGGAATAGGAAGTACTAGTGAAATTGTCGTAGATAATGTTCAGGGTGCTTTTGTAACTGGTGCTGGTTACACAATGACCTTTAATAATAATGCTGGTATTACAACTGAATTGAACTGGGCTTCTGGTGGTGGCGGAGTCTTACTTGATACTGTTGATACTGAGAATGATGGTTTGCATATTAAGGTTAATCATAAAAACCATGGTATGTATTTCAATAACAATCAGGTTGCCATTTCTGGAGCAGAATCTGATGTTAGACCAACTAAGTTGACTGTTGCTTATACTAGTGGAGCGACTGGTGCAATATCAGTAGCGAGCACATCTGATTTTGGAACATTTGAGAAGGTTGGAGTTGCAGACACTAATGTTGGATTTATTAAAATTGGGGAAGAGATTATTGAGTACACTAGTGTAGCTGGTGGTGCTATTGGTGGAACAATTGTTAGAGGATCTAACAAAGCAACATACCCAGTTGGAACTCCTGTTTATAAGTATGAATTAGATGGAGTCAATCTTAAGAGAATTAACAAAACTCATGCTCTTTCAGATGTAACTGTTGATAATCCACTTTCATTTGATTCATATAATATTAAATTGAATATGGCTGAAGTGATGGATAGTGCTGCTGCTACTCAGAGTAGAGCAATTGATGTAGGATTCCCTAAACTTTACATAGGTGAATCTAAATCTAGTGGTGGATATACTATTAGGGCATCTCAAAATATGCCTTATGAACTTATTACTCCTTCTATCCAGAATGTATGTGTTCGTGGAACTACCCTTACTGGAGAACTTAGAAGTGTTACTGCTTCTAGTTTGAGTGGTAGTGAAATTCCTTGGATAGATGTTGGGTTTGAAGATATTTCTATTAACCAGACTAATTATCTTGATACCTCAAGATTAGTCGCATCTAAGGTTAATGCTGATGCTCAGTTAACTACACTTCCTGGTAATAAGTCTTTGAATTTAAGATTATTCTTAGGTACTACTGATAGTCGTGTAAGTCCTGTTATTGATGGACAAAGAATGAGTACCATTCTTACTAACAATAGAGTTAACAGTGTTATTACTAACTATGCTACTGATGAGAGAGTAAATTCACTCACTAGTGATCCAACTGCTTGTCAGTATGTTTCTAAGGAGATTCAACTTGAAAATGGTGCATCTTCTCTGAAAGTTTTAGTGGCTGCTCACATCAATAAGAATTGTGATATTAGAGCATTCTATGCTATTAATAATGAACCAGGATTGGAACCTATATTTGTACCTTTCCCTGGATTTGACAATATTAATGATAGAGGTGAAGTAATCGCAGTTGAGGATAATGATGGACAATCTGATAAGTTGGTCGTAAGAACCAATACTTATGGATTTGATCCTCAAAGTATAGAGTATAAGGACTATAACTTTACTATAGATCCATTACCTACATTCAGAACTTATCGTATTAAGATTGTTTTAACATCTACTAATCAAGTTTTTGTACCAAGAATGAAAGATCTCAGGTGTATTGCTCTAGCATAATATGGCATATCATAAAGTAAAGGATAATAGTGATCTAGTTAGAGATCCTAAAAATGGAGCCATACTGAATACTAATTCTATGGATTATGATAAGTATGTTGCACAACGTCAATCTAACAAAGATACGGATCAGGAACTTGCTGATCTTAAAAGTGAGATCAGTGAGATTAAATCTTTACTCAAGGAGTTAGTATCAAATGGCTAATCAAACAATAGTATTTGACCCTACTGCTGGAGTACCTGTTGGTGCAAACTTAAGCATATATGGTGGTTCTAATTTTGCTGCTGATTTTAACATAACTGATACTGGAAGTGTTGCATATGACCTTACTGGATTTACTGGATCATCTCAGATATCAAAGAGTGTTGCTGTTGGAGCAACTTTAGGCGTTAAAGGAACCTTTACTGTAGGATTTACAAGTGCTGCTGATGGTAAGATAAGAGTATCATATGGTGCCACACAAACAGGAGAATTGAGTGCAGGAAGATATGTGTACAATGTTTTAATAAGTACGGGATCAACAGTCTATAATATTATAGATGGTAATATTATGGTATATGCAGGTATTTCGTCTTCACCTGGTTCAGCTTAACTAAATATCTTAGAGGTACTGTATAAATGGCACATCCAGCAACAAGATCGGAATTTAAACAATATTGCTTACGGCAATTGGGAGCTCCCGTGCTGGAAATTAACCTTGCTGAAGAACAATGCGAGGATTTAATTGATGATGGTCTTCAACTTTTTCAAGAAAGACATTTTGATGGTGCTGCACAGACATATTTAAAATATAAAGTTAATCAGGAAGATATAGACAGAGGAAGTGCGACTAATCAATCGGGATCAAGTAATACTGCAGGAATTACAACTACATCTGCAACTACTACAATAGTTGGTGCTGCTACTACTTTTAATTACTATGAGACTAGTAATTATATACAGATGGATCCTGCTGTAATAGGAGTCAATAAGATTTTCCGTTTTGATGGATCTCAGACCCTAAGCAGTAATATGTTTAGTGTGAAGTATCAGTTATTCTTAAATGATGTATATTCTTGGGGTTCTATGGAACTCTTGACATATGCAATGACAAAAACTTATTTGTCTGATCTGGACTTCTTACTTAATACTGAAAAGCAGATAAGATTTAATCAAAGAATGGATAGATTGTATCTAGACTTTGATTGGAATACAGTAATTGCAGATGATTATTTTATCATTGATTGTTGGAGATTGGTAGATCCTTCTGATTATGCAAGAGTATGGAACGATTCATTTTTAAAGAGATATACCACTCAATTATTCAAACGTCAGTGGGGACAAAATCTAATTAAATTCCAAGGAGTAAAACTACCTGGTGGAGTAGAGTTAAATGGAAGACAAATCTATGATGATGCTCAAAAAGAACTAGAAAGGATTGGGGATCAAATGATGTCTACATACGAACTCCCACCGTTAGATTTAATAGGTTAAGATTATGGTACTTAACCCATATTTCACTCAAGGTACTACTGGAGAACAGAATCTGGTTCAAGATCTGATCAACGAACAGTTGAAGATTTATGGTGTTGATATATTTTATTTGCCAAGAAAGTATCTAACCACCAATACAGTAATCAAAGAGGTTGTCCAATCTAAGTTTGATGTAGCATATCCACTTGAAGCTTATGTGGATAACTATGACGAATTTTCAGGTGGACCAAACCTTCTTACAAAATTTGGTATTCAGTCGCAAGATGAAGTTAGACTGATTATTTCAAGAGAAAGATTTGAGAATTATATCACTCCTTTGATAGAGAATCAGACAGATGTTAAACTGTCAACTCGACCTAAGAACGGTGATTTAATTTGGTTCCCATTAGATGATCGTATCTATGAGATTAAGGATATTGAGTGGGCAAAACCATACTATCAATTACAAGATCTTTATACTTATATCCTTTATTGTGAACTCTTCCGTTACGAGGATGAGGTCATTGATACTGGTATTGATGAGATTGATAATGAACTAACTGGCGATGATACTGATGGTACCACTGAAGATGGTATCAGTACCATTGTTGGACCAACTCAAACACTTACGATGGTTGGTACTGGTGTAAGTGCAGCTGCATACACCAATGTTATCCTACAAGGTGGTTTACGACTTATTACTCTTTCCAATAGAGGTGGTGGATATAGTGAGAACCCAACGGTTGGTATTAGTTCTGCACCTACTACATTAAATGTTAATCCATATCAAACAGGTATTGCAACAGTAACTACTATTGGTGGAATTGCATACTGTAATAAGAATGTTAACTCCAAACTTGTATCTGTTCAGGAAGTTCCAATTACTAATCCTGGTGCAGGATATACTATGGGTCCTGGAATAAGGATTTATGGTGGTGGAGAAGATGGTGCAGGAGCTGCTGCAACTGCCTTCACTGGTGATGGTACATTGGGTGTTGTAACCTTTACCAACTTTGGTAGTGGATTTACTACTAATCCAACAGTTACAGTTTCTGCTCCAGGTGCAGGTGGTACAACTGCTATTGGTACTTGTCAGATTAATAGTTCTGGTATCATTACCTTCTTTGGATGGTCAAATGCTGGTGCTGGATATACTTCTAGTGATACAGTTAACATTACATTCTCTGATCCATCATTCACTTCTACAGGTAACTTTGTATTCAATGAAATAGTTACTGGACAGACAAGTGGAGTCACAGCAAGAGTCAGAACATGGAATGGTAGTACAAACGTTCTTGAGGTTGCTTCTGTCGATGGTACATTTACTATTGGAGAGACTCTCTTAGGTAATGTATCTGCTGCTTCTCGTGTATTAAGACTTCGTAGTGTAGAACCAGATAATGTAGAATTTGCAGAAAATTATGTTATTGAAACAGAAGCAGATGATATTTTGGACTTCAGTGAACAAAATCCATTTGGTACTCCATAAATAAAATACTAGGAATCTAACTATGTTTGAATATTTTTATAACGAAATAATGAGGAGGACCATCATTGCGTTTGGTACTCTCTTTAATGGTATTACTATTAAGAATGAAGGTTCTGTAGTTAGAGTGCCTTTGGCATATGGCCCTATTCAGAAGTTTTTAGCAAGGATTGAACAATCTCCAGATCTCGCCAAGCCTGTAGCAATTACATTGCCAAGGATGTCATTTGAGTATACTGGAATGACCTATGATCCTACTAGAAAATTAACTCAAACTCAGCAAATAGTTGTAAAGAATCCTGCAGACGGAACAGATACTAAGAAGCAATATATGCCTGTTCCTTATAATATGCAATTTGAATTAGGCATCATGTGTAAATTAAATGATGATGCATTACAGATTGTAGAACAGATATTACCATATTTTCAACCTTCATATAATTTGACTGTAGAACTAGTTGAATCAATTAAAGAGAAGAGGGATATTCCTATTGTTCTTGAAAATGTCACAATGACAGATGATTATGAAGGAGATTATGAAAGAAGAAGAGTTCTCCTTTATACAATGAGATTTACTGCAAAGACTTATCTCTTTGGTCCTGTTCAGTCTGCCAGCAAAGACATCATCAAAACAGCAACTGTCAAATATGTTGCTGGTGGTTCCAAAGCAACAGAAAGAGATGTTACATACTCTGTTACTCCTCGTGCTCTTAAAGATTATACTGGAGATGTCCTTACTAATGTTGAGACAGACATTACCAATACTAATAGAGTGATTCAAGTTGTAGATGGTACTCAAGTAACAGCTGAAAAATGGATTCAAATTGGTGATGAAGAGATTTATGTTAAGTCTGTTACTGGTAATAAGTTGACTGTTAAGAGAGGTCAAGATGGTACAACTGCTACTGAACATCTAAAAGGTGTAGAAGTTCTTGGTATTAATAAGGTTGGTACTGAAGATAATGTATTGGTCGAGGAAGGTGATGACTTTGGATTTAGTGGAACTTACTCATGAAGATGACTAAAGGTCTAGATGATGCTTTTAACATTACTGGAGAATTAGTATCTGCAGAAACTGAAGTTGCTCCTTTACAAAAACCAGATAGATTAGTTAAAGATGATATAACAAAAGATTATGAATATACCAGAGGTAATCTTTATAGTATTATAGAGAAAGGACAAGAAGCAATTAATGGTATTCTTGAACTGGCTCAGGAAAGTGAAATGCCTAGAGCATATGAGGTAGCAGGTCAGTTAATTAAGAGTGTTTCTGACGCAACTGATAAGTTAATGGATCTTCAAAAGAAGTTGAAAGATGTAGAAGAAGAGACTCAACAAAAAGGACCATCTACTGTTAATAATGCATTGTTTGTAGGTTCTACTTCTGAACTTGCAAAACTACTAAAGAACGGAATACCGCAACAAGATAAATAACTTCGGGAGAGAAATCCCAAAGTACTTTTAGTATCCATAAAATGTCGGATCTACCGTCGATAGATGACTTCATAGAAGAGGAGTTACCATCAGTCGAAGAATTCATAAAAGAAGAGAATTTACCATCAATTGACGAGTTCATTGAGAAGGAAGAAGAGGAAATAGTAGAAGAGAAGAAAGAGTGTGGAGAAGGGGAATATTTCTGTAATGATGAACAAAAATGTAAGCCTATTCCTGCTGGACATAAAGTTCTTGAAGATGGAGAACTAGTTAAGGAATCACAGGATCTTACTGAAGTATTACAACTGATTAATGCTGTAAGAAGGGATATTCCTAATGTTCCAGAAATTAAGTATTATGATGAAGAGTTAAAGCAACTTGCTGCACAAATTGAGGTAGTAAAAGAAGGAATTCCTGAAATTCCTGAAATACGTTATTATGATGATCAGGTAGAAGCAATTTGTGAAGCCATTAATCTTTTACGGGGAACTGTAAAGGACCTTCCTGAGGTTAAGTATTATGATGAACAATTAGACGGTGTAGAAGATAAGATTGATTTAATTCAGCAAGAAATCACTAATCTACCTCAACCCAAGTATTATGAGGATGATTTTGTAACTCTAAGAGAAGAACTTCAAGTAATTAGGGATCAAATCCCAACTTTCCCAAAATGGGTAAATGAAGTAAATGAAGTTCCTGATTTCTCTTGGATTGGTAAAACCTTTAGTGTAATTGATGACGATTTTGTAAAAGTTGGTGATAACATCAAAGATTTACGTGATAGGTTTGATGCTGATTTTCATGATCTTAGTGAGAGTTTAGATACTAAAGATTTTGAGAAAAGAGTACAGATTGATGAAGTAAAGGCAGATATTAAAGAAACAAATGAAAGAATCTTTAAAGAGTTAAAGGAAGCTGCTATTAAGATCTGGTCACATCATGACATGTTCAAAGATGATGATAGGAAACTCAAAAAGAATGTATTGAGTAAACTTAATGAAACAAAGCAAAAAATTGAAGCACAAATACTAGATTCTCGAACTAAGAGTTATGAAGAGAATAAAGTCCTTGAAAAGTATTTTGATGGATTAAGAGAAGAAATTGATGCTCTTCCAGAAGTCAAATATTATGACACTCCTATTAGGGAGATAAAGAAAGAGGTTTCAAAACTTAATGAAAAGGTAGGTTCTAAACTTGATGATACAACCTTTAATATCGCTGAACTGTATAAGTTAGTTGGAGAAATAAAAAATGGTCAACAGCAACTACAGGAGGTTGCTACTTCTGATGATCAAATAAAAGAAGCAACTAAAGACTTTGTAACTGTTGAGGATTTACAAAAGAATTATAAACTATTCGTTCAGAACGTGCAGCAGCAAATGCAAGCATGGGGTGATGGTGGTGAAGTAAATCTCCAATACATGGATGATATTACTGGTATTGCTACTAATATCAGTGCTTATGATGGAATGTATCTTCAGATTGATACCTCTCAAGCAGCTGGTAAGAAATTTAAGTTCTCTAGTGTAAGTGCTGGTAGTACTATATGGACTTCTGATGGTGTAGGGATTAGTACACTAGGAAGTGTTGGTATTGGTACTACTGCAAATAGTAGTTATAAGTTGATCGTTGGTAGTGGTAATACTGCTGATACTGTTGCTTATTTTGATGGAAACATTTCAATTGCTGGATCTACCTTCAGTAGAGAAGTTGTTGAACTAGAATCTCTTGGTATTATTACTGCAACTAAAGGTGTTGATGTTATTAGTGGTGGTGTAGATATTACTGCTGGTGGTATTAATGTTGCTGCAGGGGTAGGAACTTTTGGTCTTATAAATCCTCAAGATGTTTTAGTTAGTAATGCATCTACTGTTACAGGAAGACTTGTTGCTCAGGATGTTTTAGTTAGTAATGCATCTACTATTACTGGAAGATTTACTGCTCAGGATGTTTTAGTCAGTGGAGGTGCTACTGTTACTGGAAGTCTGAGTGTTGCTGGTGATTTAGATGTTACAGGTGATATCACATATGATGAAGTAGGTGGTAGAAACCTTAATATTACAGGGATCGCCACTCTTGGTAATCTTGGAGTAACAAGCACAACTACAACTCAAGATCTTGCAGTTAGTGCTGGTGCTACGGTTAGTGGTTTATTTACTGCTCAAGATTCTTTAGTTAGTGGTTCTTCTACTGTCTCAGGTAATATGAATGTGGTGGGAATTTTGACAGTTGGTAGTGCATCAGTTACTATCGATGGAGACACTAATACTGTTGCTGCAAGTAACTTTACAGTTGGAGTGGGTGGAACTAATATATTCACTACTTTAGAAGGAAAAACATCAATCGGACTCGTACTAGCACTATCATGAAATCACTTAACAAATTTATCGAAGAGGCAGCTAATTCTGTCAAAAAGAAAGAAGAGGAAAAAATACCAAAATGTCCAGATGGGCAGTATTATGACATAAGTTTAAAAAGATGTGTTATAATGCCACCTAGGTATGGTGGGAGATTCTGGGGTGGAACATTTCATAAACGTAACGGCAATGGAAATGGCAACGGTAATGGGTCCCATAACGGGAATGGAAATGGTAATGGCAATGGTGGCCATGGTAATGGTGGGAACGGCAACGGTGGTGGTGGCAATGGTGGTGGGAACGGAGGATAACTAAATAGTTAAGCTCTTATTTGTTGAGTATGAAGTTTTTGTTACCACTTAAGGTTGAAATTCCTTCCACTAATGGGGAATTTAAAGCAGGTCTGATGTTCAGAGAAAGTCTGGATGAAGACAGTGGAATGTTGTTTATGTTTGATAGTATTGACTATCACTCATTCCATATGCAGAATACAACCATTCCTTTGGATATTGCTTTTATCGATAAATGGGGTATAGTTGAAAGTATAAAAGAACTTAAACCTTTAAGTAAAGAACATGTCGGTTCAGATCATCCAGTACTCTTCGCACTGGAAGTAAACAGAGGTTGGTTCTCAGAAAATAATGTAAACGTAGGTGACAAAGTTATTAGTGAAGATGTATCTATAGAGGATGCAGACGGAAACATTTTTGCAGATGTCATAGACATTGTAAAACCTCAACCTCTTAGACCTACACCTTCAAATATTCATTATGTACCTGAAGCAACACGCTTACCAAATTATCAAAAAGTCGGGCAGATAATTTCAATATCTTTGGCTTGGAGAGGTAAAAATTACATGACACAAATGTTTTTCCCTCAAGTCAAAAAACCATCACGCAGAGAAGTACAGGATCAAGTGAGAAAAGTGTATCCTGGTGCTAAAC
>VTLG01004806.1_pt1 | contig 13553 bp, 14 predicted proteins | sample 4694571 | NCBI WGS metagenome assembly VTLG01 (sample SAMN12604809, study PRJNA352737) | marine metagenome | biome: ENVO:00000447; feature: ENVO:00000209|ENVO:00000569|ENVO:01000036; material: ENVO:00002151; isolation source: viral sequences binned using virsorter ...
ACAACTGTTGCTCCAACATATCAACAGCCCTGTCATCAAGAGTGTTCGAGGTCTGCTTACAGATTGCACGAAGAAGATCGACTACTAATCTCTTTACAGCAGTTGTGGTAAAGAACTTTAGTAGTATGGGTTTTAAGATTTTCAGCATAATTAGTATTGTGTTACTTTCCAAACATACCAATATTTGCTAAATTTGCCATATAGCTGCCTAAATAAGCAGTGGTCAACAGCTTACTCCTCACACACTAGGCAGTTTTTTTAATATGGAAGATCAAGAACCAAGCAAAGTTGAAACCATTGTTAAAGTTTGCGTACTTCTGTGGTCGGCAACGCTATTATCTCTTTCATATTACGAACCGCCATCTGGCAAAAAGATTGTAGATTTTGACCCAACATTTATTGCAAGTATTTTTTCAGCCAGTACTGCGTCACTAGGTTTTCAGATAAAGAAGAAAAAAGATACTATAGTAGATAATAAGAACTCTAAAGTAGGCATCAAATGAAAAAGCTACTCTTACTAGGTTTATTTTTAGTTGCTCCTTGTTACGCAAACGGAGTACCAACCTGGAGTACTGGCTCTAGCAATAGAACTGAAAATACTACTCAGACTATTACAAGGTCAATAGTTACTCAAAAATATGGGTCTGCTCTGGAAACTTGGGAAGCTTCAAATATTGCTGTTACAAGTGCTTCTAGCGGAGGAATAACAGCTACAGATGCAATTTTCACTCCTAATACTGCTACTGATGATTGGTCATTAAGTGTGACTACTAGAGCAGCAGGGGCTAAAATAGAAGAAATTACACAGAATGATACGATTACGACTACTAGCGTTATCACTTCTTTGTCTGTCTTTAGTCAGTAATAAAGCAAGAGCCGAAGGCGATACAAACGTACAGGCTCAACCAAATGCGATTGGTAATTCTAGTATTATCAATCAAAATATGAATGTTAATAATGGAATGACAGGAAAGCAGCAGTTTGGAAATTTAGTATGTAGTCAACCAACTATGGCATTTACACCTTTCTATACAGGTAATGATGCAGAGAATACTGAAAGCGAAACGTATAGTATCAATGAAGGTTGGGGATTTCAAATGAGTTTTATGATACCTCTGGGAGATAATAAAACCTGTAACGAGTTAGCCAAAGTAAAGCTAGAGTTAGCCATAGAAGAACTAGACAAGCAAGTGCATGATAAACAGCTAGTTCGTGTTTTGAAATGTAGTCAGCTTCACGCATCAGGGTACATGATCAATCCTGAGTCTAAGTTCGCATACATCTGTAATGATGTCATTAATATACGAAGCTATGTAAAAGCTAATCCCGAAAAATTTAAGTAGCTAGTTAGACGCCACATAGTACAGGTATGTGTACTCTAGCTACCTTTATTATTATCCATCTTTTCCTTTACATTTGCGACTTCTTTTTTAAGAATCTTAGTAAATATTTTCTTAAATGTTTTCTTGATAAAACCTAATACTGATTGCATAGCAATACCACCAACCACACTTGCAACTGACGCTGTACCCGCAGCGATCACAGAAGATGCAATGACCTCTGGTGCAGGTATTGGCATCTCCCCGAAAAATGGTAGATTAAACGTAGCTATTGCTTCTTCAGTTGATAAAGTTTCTTTGGTGGCTGGCAGGTTTGTCGGTATTGTCTCTGGTGTTAGTTCTAACGCTTCCTCCGTTGAAGATGCTTTTTCTTCTTCAGCAGAAGATTCCTGACCTCCCAAACCCGACTCTACCTGTTCCAGACTTGGAAGAAGTACAGGGTCTAGATATGGAATCTCTGCCACAGGTGGATAAAAAATTGTTCTAGGTGGTACAAGAATATAATCTGTATCAGGTAGATTAATTTCTGGTATGTCCACTAATCAGCAGCTTCGGCTGTATTTCCCTCTGCTACCCACAATAGATATTCTTGATACATTGTATTATTTTCATCTATTGGAATTGACCATGTTGGTAATCCATCTTCAATTTTTAGAATACAAATGTTTTCTGTTGTAAGTTTATAAGAAATTGCCATAATTAAAGCTCCGAATCAAATTTTAAATAATCAGCCGTAAGAAACAAATTATCTCCTTTACTGACACTATTATTAGTAGTGCTGTTTATATAAAATGCTGCACTTTTTGTTCCATTATGAGCATGTGTAATAGTACAACTTGCGGGATAGAAATTCGCTTCCCCTGGCTCAGCGATAGTTAAAGTTGTTGCATTTAAAGACATACTAGGATTTGATCTCATTTCAGTTGGAAACTGTATAGAAAACATCATTGATTGACTAGAAACTCTTCCAAAACCCATTAATCCACTACCAGTATCTCCAAAATAATACCTTCGACATAAAGCAAGCTCCTGTGCAAATGACCTATGTTCAAAATCTGTTGCCACGCTGCCTACTTCTAATTGAAGTCCTGTAATTTCTAAAGTCGCATCATTTGTTGTGTACCATGTTGAAGTATTATCTTTTGTCCTTGCAGCACTAGCGTATGTTGCCCAAGCATCTTCTGTAACAGAACTTGCAGTGAAATTTGTGCCAAGAAAAGACCAAACATATAATTCTAAACCATTACCATTATCATTGTTAAAAGTTAAATTAGAATTACCAGGAATTGTTTTAGTTACTTTTGTCCAAGTATCAGCTGACAAAGAACCTGTTTCAAAAGGATATAGATAAGTAGTTGAATCTTGTGAAATAAAATAACCTTTAAAAGATTGTGCAACACTTGATTTTACATAAAAACTTAAAGTAATAAAACTTGAACTCGATAAATAATTCCAACCAGAATTAGCTATATCTTGTGCTTCAAAGGCATATTTAACATACATATAATCTCCTGCACCAGCACCGCTTGTTTGGTTTCCATTCGTAATCTTGAGTGCTTTTCTAAAACCTAGAGTGTATGGCGTAGTGCCACTCGCAACATCAACCTGTGCGTGGGTTGGATTTTCATCGACACCACCATTACCAACATGGAATCTATCAAGACTTCCATAACCATTTGTCGTAGATGACGTAGCACGTTGAGCCACTTGCATAGCTCCGTTAATTATTAAATTTTTATTAGTTCTGTTTGTAAGATTGGCAGTACACGTTCCATCAGATGCAAGGGCAATAGCGTTTGTGCTGCTTCCTGTGTGCTGTATATTTTGAACCTTGATAGTGGACATAATTAACTAGGTTTTGGGTTTGTGTCTTTTACTTCTTTTATCGCAATATACCACTCCCCTGTTTTAGCGTCATTACCAAATTTGCCAGCAGCTACATCACGAAATAATTGATCGAATTGTTCTGATAATTCTGGATATGTTTTAGTCCCATATTTTTGTCTATCTTCTATGTATTGAGTTGCAGCTTTTTCTACAACTGAAGCAGCCTCTTCTGCCTCTCTTGCTGTCTCTTCTTCGGCTGTAAAAGCAATTAACTCGCCATTAATGTTGTGGTAACGTGTCATTGAGCTATCCCATATAAAGTTACTGTGCCACTCGACCAAGAACCAGACTCTGGATATATAAGAACCCCTGTTGTGGCACTTATACTACCAAAACCACCACCAAAATTATCAAAATTTTTATCATTGCTATTATTCCCAAAAAAGTGAAATCCATAATATCTCCATATTCTGTTAGCCATAAAATTTGTCATGTAAATTATTCCATTAGTATCTTCATAAATATAACTTCCGCTAGTGTTATTTCCTAAAGCATCTGAATTAAGTCTAAAATGATCTTTCACTCCACCAGCATTTGATACATTTCCATCCATACTATGAACCCTAGATCTATATGCCGTACTAGTAATTGTGCTGCCTCCTTCTTGTATTCTCATTCGTAATTCAACAGAATCATTAGTAGGTCTTAATTGTGTAAAAACTATTGCGTACATATTATAAGTATCGAAAGCACCTGTAATTGAGTTAGTAAAAGTTACATCAGAAACATCACTAGAAATTGTTGTAGAAGATAGTTTTACCCAAGTATTGTTGTCTGTTACAGTACCAAACGATAAATTTCCCGAACCATCTGTTTTTATAAATTGATTAGCTGAACCATCTGCAACAGGTAACTGTAATTCAACAGCAGCGTTACTTGTAGTTGTTGAAGGTGCTTTAAGGCTTACTGACCCACCACCTGATGCTGCGTTTAGTTTAATCTTTGCTGTCATGGTTAACTAGGTTCAGTAGGAAAGGTAACAGAACTCATATCTAAATTACCATCAGAATCGAGTTTAGGGGAGGCACTTGCTGGTAAATCACGCAAACTTTGACGATATGTTTTCCATGCTGTAGATAAACTTAAATCAGAACTTGCTCTCCAATCACAAGCTGTTAATAATCTATTTCTTTCTGCCCTTAATAATCTCATAGGTTCTGCATTATTTAATCTTGTAAGTTCCGCATCAATCTCTGCTTCAGTAGGTGCTGTACCGCTATCTAACCATTGCAGACCAGAATAATCTGTCCCAACCCAGCTATATTGAGCATTTGGTTTTAAACTGCAAAGTGCTTGTCCTTTATTATAAATCATTAGTTTGGTGCAACCTCATAAACAGTAAGACTAGAGTTTGTGCTAAAACTTGAGTTCACATACATATGTCCAGAATTAGTTGAACCTTGACATTTATAAGTTACATTTGTGCTACCGTCTGCTCCATGAGTATCAAGAATGGTGTAAGTAAGTGGAGAACCAGTTTGCAAATAATCTGTTGAAGAATGAGTTTGCAGCCTTATATTACGCAGAGCTATACCTAATGTTGTACTATCTCTAACAATTGCCATTTTATTAAAACCATGAAAAGTGCTAGTAAATTCACCGTATCCAGTAACAACAGCGTGTACAAGACATTTACTGGTTGCTGCTGGTTGGAATGTTATTGATAAGCCTGTAATATCAGTCATAGAACTAGACGTAATATCTTGACCAGATGACGTTGTAACTGAATGTACTTTGAGAATTTTACCACCAACACCACTTGCTAATTTTCCAGCAGTTACAGAGTTTGCTGCAAGCATATCTGCATCTACTATTCCATCAGGCAAACCTCCTACACCAACTCCTGTTATTACGTTTGTAGATCCGTTAATTGATATTGCCATTAGACAAAAGTAACAGTTGAAGTAGCACCTACAGTAAGTGTAGCATTGATCGTAAGAGGTGTCGGTACGATTGCATTATGATTTGCACTTATCGTGTAGTCATTATCCATTGTATTCTCAGATTCGTGAAAAATTTTCTCACCGCCACCACCTGTAGCTCCACCCCCACCATCTGCAAATTCTAATTGTCCTACAGCAGTAGCACCTGATCCACTAATACTTTTTACTTTTAAAAACTTATCTGCTGCTATCTGGTTATCAGGTAGCTTCATAGTATAAGATTGACCTGCACTATGAGCAGGGGATTGAAGTTTTACACCATGAGAGTTTTGTGAACAGTTAAGTTGTAATTTACCATCATTACTACTACCATCTCCTTTTACTTCTACTGCACCTGAACCATTAGGATTTAGTTTTATATTGGCATTAGTTGTAGATGTATTTATTTCTCTTGCCTGTACATCTAAATCACCTCCTAGCTGTGGTGTAGTATCTCCTACAACGTCTGATATTTGATCTACAAACTCTAAAGCATCAGCACTACTGTTTACCTTAACTGTCTTACCTGCTGCACTTGTGAAGTTTGCAGGGGTATCTCCAAGTCCTGTAAATGTTGTTGCACCTGCACTAGCAGAAATGCCAGCTAGTTTTGTTTTCTCTGCATCAGTAAAAGCATTAGTGTCAGAGTTTGCTTCATAAGCAGTTTTAATCTCAGCATTAGATTGATCTGCTGTAGCTCCTGTTTCTATACCTTGTAATTTTGATAAATCTAAATTTTGTAACTTTGTTTTTTCTGCATCAGTAAATGCGTTTGTATCTGAGTTTGCTTCGTATGCTGTCTTGATTTCTCCATTTGTCTGATCTGCTGTAGCTCCTTCTTCGATACCGCCTAATTTATCAATAATTTCTTGTTGAGCAAATATAACCTGATCTGCGTTGGTATCTAAATCTGTCTCTGTAAGAACACTACCGTCTTGAAAATCTACTTTCTTTGCACTTATATCTGTATCTCTTTGAAACTTAATAGCAACACCGTTACCAGGTTCATTACCACTGGTAAATGTAATCTGAGTTGCACTAGAAAATGTATAGTGAGTTGTTATGGTTTTTAGTACACCACCTACAGTTACATCTACTTCTGCTTCTGATAGATAAGAGAAAGAGATACTAAACGGACCAGCAGTACCGTTGCCTGTGTGGTTTGTAAAAGATGCTGCGGTGTTAGTTGCCATGATTTTACTTTGTTATTTTAAGTTTACCTTAAATTACGATTTTGTATCTGCAACTCTTGTCTTCTTTTTTCTTTAAGGTATGCAGGTAGTAAAGACTTAGCTCCTCCTTGATCATCTTCAAGCTGAAACAGTTTTAATTTTGCTGTGCCTATATATGGTTTGATTACCTTGTTTAACACACTTCTTAAATCTCTTGATGTGTTTATTCTATCTGTTAGTAAAGCTGTTGTGTCAATAGTAAAATCTTCATCAACTTCTCCTTCATCAATAAAATCAAGTAATTTTAAAATGTTTTTATTTGTTGCTAACGGATATAATCTCTCATAAACAGTTTTACCTTTTTCACTTTCAATACCATTTTCATTTAATTTAATTGATCCAATTAAATCTGTAAAAGTTCTATATTGAGTTGAATCTAATAGAATACCTCCTTCTGGTGATCTTCTAAATAAATGTGCTAAAGGTTTACTTATCTTTGATCTGCTTCTTCTCATTAAACTTATAACAGGATCATTCATAGAAGTGCCATGATAAGTAGGATTCAAACCACTGTTAGGACCGAGATTTTTTGGATACTCTAAAAACTGATGTGTTAACCAATGTCTTTCTGGTTGTATGTCTGTCTTAAATGGATTGCTTGCTTCAATTTCTTTAAACATTTTTAATACTACTTTCTTTGTAAAAAATTCAAAAGGAAATTTTTCTTTTTGTCTTTTTAAAGTTCCATACGCAGGGTGATCCTCTGGAATTGGAGTTCCATCATCAAAAGTTGTTCTAACTTCTTCTTTTATATAATCACCTTTTTGGATTGATTTATCATGCTTAAAAAACCCTTTTAACTTTTTACCTGATCTTGGATCAATAATTGTATATTCTCTTTTTGAAAGACCTCTTCTTGCAGATACAAAAGGTATAAGAGCAGAATTACCATAGTTTGCTATGAAGTTTGGTAAAGCATCAGGTCTATTATCGATAATGTCAAAAAGTGTTTGTATATTTTCAAGCATTGGAATATTTAAAATATCTCTTGCTAAAGCAGTTGTCATTATTAAAGCTGCATTTTTTTGATCATCATCACTTAAATATTTACTATAAGTACCCCACCAACCTGCTGCTCTAAATATAGAACTTACTGGATCAAGACCAATTCTACCGACATCAAAAAAATAGTATTTAGGTTGACCATCTGAACCAAGTTCTGGTTCTTTTGTTAGTGGGTCAGTTATTAAAAATCTTAAAGCATATCCAATATCGCCAGCATACTTTCTTAATTTATCTTCTTTCCAATCGGGATCATTACCATCAACTAAAGCAATCTTTGCGAATTTATCACCAGCAGCTATACTCAAACCAATAGCAGTAGCCCATATACCACCACCTACTCTAGTTACACCTCTAGCTCTTGCAGCAACAGATGGATTAGCACTTTGTAGTTGTTTCCTATGATTATCTAACATTCCCTTCAGCAAAGGATTGTTTGTTAGCTTGGTTGCCAATGGAGTATTTTTCAACAAAGTTTGTTGTAAATTCAAAGGTGTATTGATAAAAGGTATTAAAGGTTTCCATCCAGGATGTTTAAATGCGTTAACAAATTTATTATCAATTCTGGTAGTAAATGTACGATCAGCAGCATAATCAAGAGCATCTCTTATTTTTAAAAACAAATCTTCTCCTATTGCAACTGCTTCTCCATCTGATCCTATAAAAGCTTTAGACTCAGAAATACCTTTTAGGGCAAGGTCTAGTTCTTCTCCTTTTTTAGCAATCCAACTTGTACCAAGTTCAAAACTTGTATCAACATAGTCATCTAAAGCCTTACCATCTAAACCTCTTCTTAACCCATCTTCTACTAATGATCCTTTTAAAAACATTCTAAAAGATAGTTGTTTGTTATATTCATCTTCTGCTAATAAAGCTCTTGTAGGACTTCTTATAACAGTTCCATAAGCATTATATAAATCAGGTACAAGACCTTTTTTAATATATTGTGCCATACTCATTTCACCACTTTTTACTTTTTGTAAACCATCTCCGTCATAAGTACCGCCTTGTGTTGCTATAGCAAATCTTTGTGTAGGGTCGTTACCAGAGTCAACGATCATTCTTGATTTATCTAAAATATTTCTTTCATCTTTAAAAGCTTGACCTGCTAATTTTAAGGCATCACTTTGAGCTTGTTTAAACATGGCGAACTCAGCCATTGCTCTTCTAAATAAAATAGGGTCTAAACCTTCTCTTGATATTGAACCTGCTAATAAATCTGCTGGCCCTTTAATTACATTAATCATAGTACCAATAGTATTTCTAGCATGAGTAGCAGGGTTAGAAAGAATACCATTTATAAACTGTTCGTTACTTATTTTTAATAATTTACCTGCAAAACTTTCTTTTACAAATTTTTGTAAAACAAACGGATCTCCATGAGCAGCAGCTAGTTTACTTGCAAAATCAGCAAACCCTTCAAAATTATCTTCTTCTAAAGCTTTTAGTAAATCGTCTTGAGTAAAACCTAAATTCTGAAAGGTATCATCAATATCTTTAGCTATATCTCGTATAACTTCTGATCCACCACCTTTTACTTCTTCGGCTCTTTTTACCTGTATGTTGCTTTCTGTTATTTGACCTGGTGTTTTACCTGTTACTGGGTTAGGTGCTTTTGCTGTTTGTCTTGCTCTTAAAGCCCTACCTACAACAGTACTAGCCCTACTATCACCAGTTATTAATCTATAAAAGTTAACTGTTTGTATTGCAAGTTTATTTTTTAAAATCTTTGCTTCTTCTGATCCAGTGGGTAGCGTTTTCAATAATTTAGCACCATCACTTAAATTTTCAGCAAGACCAGAAATACGTCTAACAGAAGCAGCCATCAAGACAGGTAATTTAAAACCATATTTATCTGAAAATTCTTTTAATTCTTGTATTACTTCTTGTTCTAAAAAATCATCTGCATCTTCAATCAACATATCATCAGTAACTATATTTTTATATTTTGGATAATATTCATTTAATTCTTGTTCGTAAGCAGCTTTTATTTTTGCAACTTCTTTAGGATCATCACTAAACAGATTCATATTTCTGCCTTCAAAACCTACAGGTGTATCAGTTGTTTGAAACTTTTGCTTGCCTTTTTGACTTCTTATTTTTTTTCTAGGAGTTATAACTATATCGTCTGTTTTTGTTACTACATCATCTGTTACTGGTGCTACATTTACTAAGTCATCGCCATTTCTAAGGACTTCATCCATTGAGTTGTATTTTCTTACATTAGAAAACTTATTAAATTTTGATTGTTGTAAATTAAAAATTAATCTTTTTGTAGCTTGTGGTGATTTTTTAAAAGAATCAACAACATTTATAAAAGCATCTGCAACTTTTTTAGGATTTAAAGCTGCGTCAAAAGTTTTATTTACTATTTTTGCAGTTACACCACCTTCGATAAATTTCTTGATAGTTTCTTTTGCTACGTTAGATTCTTCTTCTGATTCTGCTGCAAGTAATTTTGCTACTGGTCCGATTAAAGGAGTATCGACTAAATAATTAGAAAGATTTTTATCAAATGTGTCAAAAAAAACTGATGCAGTAGTACCACCTGCCAAAACATCTTTCCAAACAAAATTTGATAAACCTATAGAACCTAAAAATTTAAAAGCTGCTGTATATGGTATTCCATATTGCACTCCTAATTTTGTCAAGTTGTAACTAAGACTATTTTCATCTACTTCTGGTATATATACACCTAACTTTTCATTATCAAAAAAGTCTTTAGCTGTATATTTGTTACCACTTAAACCACTGATTGCACGACCAGCAAAGTTAATAGCATTTTCAGTTAAATCAAAACCAGCAGCTAAACCAGCCCTTACAGTTTGTTCGTCTTTTTTTCTAAGAAGCGGTACATTTTCTACACCTTCTTGAAAGTTGGTAACTGTTTGCTCTGTAATCTGGCTTGGCATAACAATACCGCCTGATTGTTTTGTAAGAGCATTAATAAGCATATTTGGTATGTCTTGTATGCCTGTATTTCTTAGCTCTTCGTTTTTTGTAAAGTCATCAGTTTTTTTAGATCCTATACCAAAAGCTCCCTCTGGCACTGTATTTTGTAGATTAGAGTCTGTCATGTTAGTCAGTTAAAAACTTTTTATAGGAGTTATTGTTGTAAGCACTCCAAGCACCAAACCCTTGCTGATCAAATAATCGTTTAGCTGCTATTACATTAACAATAGGGTCATATAATTCATCTGTCGATTCTATTCCAAATAATTTCAATCTTTCTTCTAAAAATGCATCAATCATATTTAGTTGGAAAAGACCTATGGAAAATTCATTTTTCTTTTCTGGGTCTAAACCAGACTTTACAGTATCAATCATAGGATCACCTGCTGATTCTGCCATAGCTACAGCAGCCATAATTTTTGCTTGTTCTGGCGTAAATCCTACAGCTAATAACATTTCATTTATTTTAGGTTGTGATATTTTTTTAGTTTTGTCTACTCCTTTTAAAATTTTATCTAAATCTTCCTCTAAATCTAATCTACGCTCTCTTGCTTCATCTTCTGGGGTAGATGGTGTAAATGCACCTGGTTCAACCTCAAACTTTTTATTACCAAAGGCTGGTGCTTTTTGTATATCTAATGGTTTTTCCTCAAGTATTGGTCTACCTGTTTTAACACTATATTTTATTCCGTTAACTTCATAAGTGCCATCGCCTTCACTTGGAGAAGTTGTATCTGTACTTATTTTAAAATTGTTTTTTTCTATCTGATCTCTCTTGTCATCTAACCAATCTTTTATTTGTCTACTAGAAGGACCACCTATTTGTTTGCCATCTATCTCTTTATAAAAATTTTCATTAATCCAAGCTTCAAAATCACTATCAATTTTTTGTTCAAGATTATATTTTTCTAGATACAAATCATTATCAAGACCACCAAGATTTACGCTTACTCCACCACCGAGATTTACGTTTGCAAAACCACCTTTCGAGCCAGCTTGTGATCTGTAAAAAGCATCTATGTCATCAAATAATGGTTTTGATTTTGTATCAAAAATATCATATATAGATTTATATTGTTCCGCTATTAGTGCTGCTTGATTTAAATCAGTTAATATTCCGTTATCAGTTATACCTAAATCAACGATTTTATTTTTTATTAGTCCTAATTGATCTAAAGGGCTTTCATTATCTTCATAATTTCTAAGTCTCATATTTGTTCTTATATTAAAAATTTCAGCAGAAAAATCTTCTATATATGGATAATTATTACTCTTAAATACTTCACCAAGATCACTAAATTCTCTGTCATTTTTTGCTTTAGTTATTTCTTGTTTATATATAGCTCGTTGATCTTCTGTCTCAATAGGTAGCTTATTTATAATTTTTAATCTGTTTTCTAATTTAATTCTTCTTTTTGCCTTATCTATCTTTGGTCCTTGTGTAAGCTCTTCATTTAGTTCATCTTCTAAATTTTCTAATACTGGTTCTATTTTGTCTTGCCATTCTGGATGTTGTGTTAAATTACCTCCATTATTGCCATAAGGTATAGATAGACCAATGCCTATAATAAGATCATCGACTTCATCTAAATCATTTACATCAGCAGTAGTTACATAATATTGACCAATATTGGCAATATTTTGAACAAGTCCTGTATAAATTTCTCTAGCATCACCACCTGTCAATCCAAGTTTCCTCGTATCATTTATAAAATTTGTAATATGTAATTTTGCGTTTTCTCTATTACCATTAAACCAATCTTTTGCTGTTTTATTAAAATAATCATTACTTAATTCTTTTACTTTTTCTAATCTAAAAGCATTGTTTTCTTTTCTCGCAAGTTCATTTAAGTTGACAACTGAAGTTTTTAAATTAGTAATAAAATTAGCTGAATCAATTTCACCACCTAAATCAAGAATCTTTTGTGTTTGTTCATTAAAATAATTTTGTCTCCAATTTATAAACTCAGGATCACTTGGCTTAAATGATCTAATTGATCTTTTAATAGGTTTTTCTTCTGCATCAAATGTATCTATCTGTGCATCACGATATGCTTCTTTAGCATTTGTATCTAATTGAGAACCATACAATTCTCCTAAATACTGTTTATAAAATCTATCGACAAAAATGCTTCCACCTATTAACTGTCTAGCAGCTTCATCACCCTCTTCTTTTCTAGTCGCATCAGCAACTTTTCCTATAGTTCCATCTGTTAAAACGGTATCAAGTGCCATTTTAAAAGCTTTATCTTTTTCTTCTTCTACAGTTTTTTCTAGTTGTGTACCAATAAATTTTTGTAAGTTAGGGTTAACAGTCTGTAAAACTGTTGCTAATTCTTCTGCATCTGTTTTTGGTAAAACAGAGGGTTCTGCTACAAAAGTATCAACAGGTCTTGCTGCTGATTGAAATGCTGTGCTTTGAAAACTAGATGACATTTAACTTAAAGCTGTTAATTGACCATAGGTGGATAAACCTTGTGAAGCTACATTAAGTAGAACTGATCCAAGTGAAGGAATCTGATTGTAAGCTTGATTTATATTACTTTGTAATTGATTACGTCTAGTATCTCTTTGTGCGACAAGACCTTTAACATTTCTTGTATATTGTCTACCTATAGATTCAAGTGTTTGATTTATAGCTTCCCTGGCATTTGCTGTCTGTCTTTCTTCATCTTGCAATAAAAGTTGAACTGTTAAACCCGCCTGTTCATTTGCTCTTATACGACCTTTAGCCTGTAATCCTTGAATTGTTTTAGCTAATTTCTCTTGTGCTTTTGATGCTCTAGTTTCTCTCAACTCTGCTGCTATAGCTTCCTGTTGATTAGCAAATGATTGTTCTGCTGATTTATTTGAAATCAAAGCAGATTGGTATGTTTGTTCTGCTGCTGCCTGTGCTGCACTTCTCTGTGCTAAACCACTAGCCAAACCAAGACCTAAAGACCCAAGAAACAGTCCTCCTTGCGTAGCAGTAAGTCCTAGTATAGCAACACACATTTAGGCGATCCTCAGAAATTCGTAAAATGGTTTACCCTGCATACCATAATGTTCGTGATACTGGATAAAAGTAAACCCAAGAGACTTTAACCACTTGATAGCAGAATCATTCTCTGCATATACAAAATTATATAAGACTTTGTATTTTTTCAATAGGCTTTCAACCCATTTACGACCTTTTCTTATTAGTTGTATTCTATATTTTTTATTTTCAAATAACTTAT
>VTLG01015285.1_pt1 | contig 13553 bp, 19 predicted proteins | sample 4694571 | NCBI WGS metagenome assembly VTLG01 (sample SAMN12604809, study PRJNA352737) | marine metagenome | biome: ENVO:00000447; feature: ENVO:00000209|ENVO:00000569|ENVO:01000036; material: ENVO:00002151; isolation source: viral sequences binned using virsorter ...
TATCACCTATAAACACGGTTAGATTAAATACAATTTCAGGAAAGTATGAAATAGCTGGTGTATCATCATTAGATTATTTACGACTTTATAAAAATCTAACATTTTCACAAAGACAATCTTATCGTTTAGATTCAATCGCAGAACTTGAATTAGGAGAAAAGAAAATTGAATATGAAGGGACTCTTAATGATTTATATGAACAAGATATACAGAAATTCATTGATTACAATGTTCAAGATGTTAGACTGATTAAAAGATTAGATAAAAAATTAGATTATATTGATATTGCTCGTGGTATATGTCATATTGGCCATTGTCCTTATGAGGAAATTTATTGGTCATCACGATATATTGAGGGAGCTATATTAGTATATTGTAAGAAAGTTGGATTGATAGCACCCGACAAAAGACGAGATGGAAGAAAGTTATTAGGAAGAGATATGTTTGAGGGAGCATATGTCCAAGACCCACAACGCGGAAAACACGATTGGGTGTATGATTTAGATGTAACTTCAATGTATCCTTCAGTTATGAGAACATTAAATATTTCTCCAGAAACAAAGGTTGGTAAATTAGATAATTGGAACGCCGAAAGTTTCATTAGGGGTGGTGGTAAGAAAACTTATACTTTAAAGAAAGATGAAAAAGTAAGAGGAAAATTCACAGAAACAGAATTAAAAGATTTTTTTGATAACAACCCAGTTTCTATTGCATCAAATGGTGTGATATATAGAAATGATAAAACGGGATTAATTCCAGCAATCTTAACAAAATGGTTTCAACAAAGAGTTGAATATAGGAATTTAGCGAAGAAGTTTTCTGATGAAGGTGACCACGAAAAATATAATTACTTCAATAGAAGACAATATCTACAAAAGGTATTGTTAAATTCTATTTATGGTGTATTAGGGTTGAGTGTATTTAGATTTTATGATACAGATAACGCAACAGCCGTTACAACAACAGGACAATCTTTAATTAAATTCACAAAGAAAATAGCAAATAACTTCTATAATAAAGAATTGGGTGATGATAAAGATTATTGTATTTATATTGATACAGATTCAGTTTTCTATTCAGCACTTCCTTTAATTGATAAAAGATTTCCAAATGAACAATTGAGTGAAGTGATGATAACACAAAGAATTTTAGAAGTAGCTTCAGAAGTTCAGAAATATATTAATCTTAGTTATGATTATTTTGCACAAAGATTTTGTAATATAAAAGAAGAACATCAATTTGAAATCAAACAAGAGTTAATCGCTAAATCAGGATTATTCATCACCAAGAAAAGATATGGTATGAAAATCATAAATGATAATGGTGTTAAGGTTAATAAGACAATGGTAAAGGGATTAGATACTATTCGTTCTAACTTTCCAAACGCGATGAGAAGTTTGATGAAAGAAGTTTTAGAGGATATTTTATTAAGTGTTCCAAAAGATAAGATTGATGAAAGAATCTTGAATTTTAAAAGAGATATGGAACTAAAAAACTATGATGAAGTTTCAATGCCTACAGGAGTTAAGAGAATAAAAAAGTTTATAGAAAAAGGTAAAAGAAATTCATTCACTACAACTGGTAAAAAAGCTGTTATTACACCATATAAAAAAGGAACACCCGTGCATGTAAAGTCATCAATCAATCATAATGATTTGTTAAGATATTTCGGTGATGATAAAAAGTATCAGTTTATTTCAGACGGAGATAAAATTAAATGGATTTATTTAAAAAATAATCCAATTGGTATGGAAACTATAGCGTTTAAAGGATACGAGGATTCACCAAAAATCATAAAATTTATAAAAGAATATGCTGATTATGATAAGATGTATGCGAAATCATTAGAGAAAAAGATAAAGATGTTTTATGAAAGTTTAAATTGGACTTTGCCGGTGGATAAAAGTTCTACAATTGAAAAGTTTTTTTGATTTTGAGAATACAAAATGATATTTATTAATAAATAAAAGGTTATACAATAAGGAGTTATAACAATGGATAAAAGTAAGTTAGTTAAGTTTATAAACAAATATTACCTGAGTGGTAATGTTAATTCAGTAGTAGTCAATTCTGATGGAAATGGTTTATCTACACGATTTGTTTCGAGTGATAAATCTCTATTAGGTGAAGTTAAATTGAATAACTATGCATTAACAGATGCTGAGTTTGGTGTTTATACAACTGATGTTCTATTGAAAGTTCTCTCAGTATTAAATGAGAATATTTCAGTAGATTTGGTGAAAGCAGATGAAAAAGTTATTTCATTAAATGCAAGTGATGATGGAGCAAAGGTAAAGTATATGTTATCAGACCTTTCAGTAATCAATCAACCACCACAATTAAAGCAAATACCTGAGTTTGAATTACAATTAAAAGTGGATTCAACTTTTATAAAGAAATTTATAGCAGGTAAGGGAGCTTTACCAGACACAGAATCATTTACAGTGATTTCTGGTAATAATACCGAAGTAGTAATAGGTTATTCATCTATTGCAACTAATCGAGTAGCAATCCCTGTAAAAAATGAAACTGATAATGTAATTGATAATATATCTTTTAACGCAAATTTATTTAAAGATGTATTAGAAGCAAACAAGGAATGTGATTCAGCTACTTTGGAAGTTAGTTCTGAAGGATTAGCAAGAATTAAATTTAATGTTAATGATTATGAATCAACATATTATCTTGTTGCTGTTCAAAATGTAAATTAAGATGAAACAGATAGAGGGATTACGGATATTACACTTCCAATCCCCAGTTAGATTTGATAACAAAGGTGTTTTTCAGCACGAGTTCGATTCTAACTATAAGGTATTGGAAAAGACGGTAAAATTCTTACCAAAATGTCATCACTATATTGTTGTTCCAGAAAAACACAATATACCTGATGATAGAGAAAATGTTACGCTTATTCCTTTTAAATATCCAAGAGATGTTTTATCAAATCGTTCACACTTTGACGGAGCTTCATTTAGGAATTTATTTGATTTTCGTTTTATGGATTTTGATTTTGTATTTTGTCATCAACCTGAAAAACTATATAATATATTAGTTTCATTTAATGATAAAAGATATGGACAAAATATGAATCGTTTTATATTTTTCCATTGGGTAGATTGTTCACAAAGTCGTTCATCATCAGCAATACCGCCGTCTTATTTAAGACAATTAGAAGCAATACAACAATCTGATAAAGCATTTTTTCATACAGATATTTCTTCTAAATGGTTAGAGAAGAATTATAGAACAGAACAGACTACTAAATTAAATTCAGAATATGTAAAAGATAAAACATTAACTTTTCCATTGTCAAATGATAAGTTTCCAGAAGCAGTTCCATTAGTAAGAGATGTTTCAAATACAATCGTGTTTAATCACAGATGGGCTAAATCAACGGGTGTAAATCGTTTTGAAGAATATATGGAAGGGTTAGATTATAATGTTTGGTGCACTGACTCAAAAGCACCAGACAAATATGTTGCTCAAGGATTGAGTAGACCAAAGTATAGATACTTACTTGAAAATTCTCTTTGTAGTGTTTGTTTTGTTGATAGTTATGCGACTTGGAATTTATCAATACAAGACGGATTATCATTAAATAAACCAGTTTTAATTTATGACCACCCAGCTATGAGAAAAGTTGTTGGTGATGATTATCCATTGTTTTTTAAGACAAAAGAGGAGTTTCAAAGTAAGTTAAAGAATTTATCAGCATACGAGAGATTTAAATGGGAAATACCTAATTATGATAAAGAATTTGAAGAAAATCTTACAACAGAAGTTAGTAATATTCTTTCGAAAGAAAGGAAACATATTCCAAGAGATGCATCTAAATGGTTATATTGTATTGAAAATGGTATTAATTTTAAAAACGATATTATTGAACAAGTTCAACCGAATATTAAATTAAATTCGGTATGGCAATATATTCGTAGATATTTATTAGAGGTAGGGGTAAAAGATAATTACGAAAGTCCTTATGTTAGTTATTCTATTCCCGATGAATTAAAAAAAGACTTGACTTTGTTAACAAAAAATGTTAAATTACAGCTCAAACCAACACAGAAATCAGAGAAAGTTGTAGTCAAAAAACACGATTGGTTTTAGGAGAAAAGATATGATGAATAAAAATAAAGAACATACATTATTTGTAGAGAAGTATAGGCCAGTTAGTTTAGAAAATTATATTGGTAATGAACACTTAAAAACAAAAGTAGGTAAATACATTTCCACAGGAGATATTCCACATTTATTATTACACGGAAAAGCAGGAACAGGTAAAACTACATTAGCGAAACTATTGGTTAGTAATATTGATTGTGACCAAATGTATATTAACGCGTCTGATACAAATTCAGTAGATACGGTACGAAATCAAATCAAAGTATTCGCATCATCAGTAGGTTTCAAAGATTTAAAAGTTATTATATTAGATGAGTGTGATTTTTTAACACCAAACGCACAAGCCGCACTTCGTAATCTTATGGAAACATTTTCAAAACATTGTCGTTTTATATTGACTTGTAATTATGTAGAACGAATTATTGACCCGATACAAAGTCGTTGTCAATCTTATCAAATTATTCCACCTTCAAAAAAAGAGGTAGCAGTTCATACTTCAAATATTTTAAATACGGAAGGTATAACTTATGATACTAATGATATTGTAACAATGGTTAATTCAAGTTATCCTGATATTAGAAGAATTATTAATTCAATTCAACGAAATGTTGTTGATAACAATCTTGTTGTAGATACAGAAAGTATGGTTCAGAATGATTATAAATTACAAGTATTAGAAATATTACAGACACAAAATAAAAAATTAGCGTTTAAGAGTTTAAGACAATTACTCGCAGATTCACAAGTTAGAGATTATGCAGACTTATTCAGATTATTATATGATGAAATTGATTCGTATGGTAAAGGACATATCGCAGAAGTTATATTAACAATAGCTAAATATGAGTTATCTGATGCTCAAGTGGTTGATAAGGAAATCAACGCAATGGCTATGTTAATTGAAATTTTAAACATTACAAAATAGGAGAAGAAATGTTAACAGACAGCAAACAAGCAACCACTCAGATTGATTTAACACAAGCAGAAACAATTCTTTGTGAAAAATGTTCAAATGGATTATTTATCCCTTCATTTTTCTTAAAGAGAATATCAGCTTTAGTTTCACCAACTGGACAAGAAGCAATTATACCAGTTCAAGTTTATAGTTGTGGTAATTGCGGACACATCAATTCAAAGTTAAATCCAACAGCGAAAAGTAGTGAAGAAACAAAAACAGACAATTAGACGAAGAAGTTTATTCGACCATATCAATGAGATAACATCAGTCCAACATAAAACTTATTGGAAAAAGATATCTGATGAAGACAAAAAGACTTGGTCAAATTTTATGGTAAATAGATTTTTATCAATGAACCCGAATTGGTTAGAATTGGTAAATGAAGTTCAACAATATGATTTACCACCAGAAATATTATATAAATTATATATAGATATTTTACCAAAGAGAAAAGTTTGGTTAAAATATATTAAAGGGAGAAAGAAAATGATAGAATATCCGCGATGGGCTCTTGATATAGTTTCAAACCATTATCAGATTAATTTACAAGAAGCAAAAAATTATATTGAAATGTTTCTATTAACTGAAGGTGGTATGTATGAATTAGCAGAACTATTTGGAAAGTATGGAGCCGAACCAAAAGAAATTAAAAAACTTGGATTACCAATTGAATAGGAGATAAAATGAAAGATATCAAGGAAGCGAGCACAAGACAATACACAAGAAATGGTGTTGTAGAAGATATGGAACAAGAATGGCCAGAGATGACCGAAGAGTTTAAAAAAATTCAACGGGAACAATATGTGTTATTCTTACACAAACAACACGATTATGGCCCAGGAAATATATCGGTTGGAACACAATTACAAACACCAGATGAAGTTCATCTATCATTAACAGGGTTATGGTTTAGAATGAATGATAAGATTCAGAGATTAAAAAATCTATTAATGAGTGGTAGAAAAAATGCAGTAGAAGGTGAAACTGTAGAAGATGCATATTTGGATGTATCCAATTATGGTATTATGGCAACCATAGTTAGTCGTGGTAAGTGGGGTAAGTAATGGCAAGAATTAGTTATAGTCAGTTTTCACAATGGGTTCAATGTCCGCATAAATGGAAATTGAAGTATATTGACGGATACGGACAATTCACAGATAACATTTATACTATTTTTGGTTCAAGTGTTCATTCAGTATTACAAACATATCTAACATTAATGTATTCAGAAAGTATTAAAAAGGCTAATGAATTACCTATGGAAGAAATGTTAATGTTAGAAATGAAAAAGAATTATATTCAAGCAAAAGAAAAGTTTGAGGGAGTTAATTTAACAAACGCAGATGAAATGAATGAGTTTTATTTACAAGGTTGTGAAATGATTGATTACTTTAAAAAGAAAAGAAGTATGTATTTCAGTAAAAAAGGATACGAGTTAGTTGGTATTGAAAGACCTTTAAATTATAAATTACCAAAAAATATCAACTTTGTTGGGTTTATGGATGTGGTAATAAAGGACACAATCAGAGATAGAATTAAAATTATCGATATTAAAACTTCTACAATGGGTTGGAACAAATGGGCTAAAGCTGATAAAAATAAAACTAATCAGTTATTATTATATAAACAATTTTATTCTAAACAATATAATTTCCCGTTAGATAAGATTGATGTAGAATTTTTTATTGTAAAAAGAAAATTATATGAGAATATGGATTATCCACAAAGACGAATACAAACCTTTGAACCAGCCAATGGGACACCAAGTTTAAATAAAGTAAGTGTTTCATTAAAAGAATTCATTGATGAGTGTTTTGATGACAAAGGGAAACATAATGAACAACACACTTACAAAAAGATAGTTTCAACAAAGAATTGTAAGTATTGTGATTTTAGAGATAAACCAGAACTTTGTGATAGGATGCCAAACTAATGGTAGCAGGATACGATTTAAGAATGAACCTTTCTTATTTTATTGATAAACCGTATGAGAAGGAAATTATGGATAAAATTAATGAAACAGCACTTAAATATCCAGGATTTAATGTTAGATTATTTTATACAGAAGATGATAATTTGACTTCTAAACTAAAAGATTTCGCGAAGAGATATGACGGAAAAGTTAAGTTTGATATAAGAATAGCTGGAACAGACTACCAACAAATAAATGATGTAGCCTGGTATCAGATACTTTCTACTGATGACCACAAAAAATTTAAAGAACAACTACCTTATTCAGGCCGTTGGTTTTGGACTTTAAAAAGAATTGACAAAGAAAATTTATTAAAAGCTATTAATCATTTTGAGAGTATATTAGCTTATATTAATGAACCAAAGGTAATGAAGAGACAGAAAAGGAATGATGACATATAAAGTTGCTATACTTGGACAAGATACTTATGAAAATGTGAGTAAGATAAAAAAACACATTTTTAATTGGAGAGAGAATTTCTATGATAAGTTAGAGATAGTAAGTGGTGGTGGTAAATTTGGTGTTGAAAAAAATGTTAAAGAAATATGTTTAGAGTTTGGGATAAAATACACAGAAATTCCACCATTTCATTATAGATGGAACCAGTATTGTCATTTACCAATGTTTAAATATAACAAAAAATATAATGTAAAACACTTTTTTGTTCAAGATAAATTGATTGTAGATTATGTAGATATAATAATATTTTTCACAAGTGATGAAAATATTACAGAAGCAGAGACTTTAAAAAAATTGGTTGAAAAGCAAAAAAAATTACTTATATTCAAGAGTTAATGATATTTATATATAGTATGGATATTACAAAACTAACGAGTGTAAAAATTTTAATAGAACTTTATGATAAGTTCAAAGGTGAAGAGTCAGAAATGACACTTCAAAAATTAGTAAATAGAAGTATGGACTTGTATTTAAAAGACAAAGAATACAAAAAATTAATTACGGAACACGAGGAATTAATAGAGAGTGGAAGTAGTTTATAGGAGTTATTATGAATAAATTGTTACAAGCAAGTATTGACAAATATAAAGCAGAAATATCAGAAGCTTTAGCAACTCTTGATATATATTTTAATAATCCAGTAGGAATTGGGGAACACCCAGATTTATTAGCTGAAATAGATAAATATATTGAGAAGTTAGAAACAGCTACTGGTAAATTAGAAGCAATCAATAAACATTTTGATGAACACGCTGATGTAGATGTTGATAAGAAATTATTAAAAGGATAGATAATGAAGAAAAAGAAAATCTTGTTATTTTCTGATGATTTGAGAATGTCATCAGGGGTTGGGACAATGTCCCGTGAAATAGTAATGGGGACAGCTCATCATTTTGATTGGGTTCAAGTTGGTGGTGCAATTAATCACCCAGAAGAAGGTCAAGCTTTTGACTTGAGTGAAGAAGTTAATAAAGACAAAGGTATTGATAATGCAAGTGTTAAAGTATTTCCAATATCAGGCTATGGCCACCCCGATATATTAAGACATTTACTTAATACAGAAAAACCAGACGCTATTATGATTTACACAGACCCACGATTTTGGGGTTGGTTGTATCATATGGAACACGAGATTAGACAAAGTATTCCTATTTTTTATTATAATATTTGGGATGATTGGCCAGCACCACAATATAATCAGAGTTATTATGAAAGTTGTGATTTGATTATGAATATCTCAAAACAAACTTTTGCGATTGTAGATGAAGTGTGTGAAAGAAAACCAAGAACAGATTGGGATTCTACTTATGTTCCACACGGAATTAATCATAAATTATTTTATCCAGTTCCACCATTACACAAAGAGTATGATGATATGATGGAGATGAAGAAAAAAATATTTAGTGTCCAAGAACCAAATGATATAGAATTTGTATTATTTTATAACAACAGAAATATTAGACGAAAGATGACTTCTGATGCGTTATTAGCCTTTCAAGAGTTCAGAAATAGAATACCAAAAGAAAAAAGAGATAAAATAGCCTTTTTATTACACACACAACCGAGAGATGAAAACGGAACAGATTTACCACGATTGGTTAGACATTTACTACCGGAGTGTAATATTGTATTTAGTCAAGAAAAATTAGATTCAAAACAATTAAATTGGTTATATAATATTGCTGATGTAACCATTAATATTGCATCTAATGAAGGATTTGGATTAGGAACAGCAGAGTCATTAATCGCAGGAACACCGATTATTGTAAATGTAACAGGTGGATTACAAGACCATTGTGGATTTGCAATCGATGGTAAATATTTAACTAAAAATGATTATAAAAAAATTAAATCTCTACACGATTGGAGAAAGTGGGAAAACAATGAAGACCTAACTCACGGAGAGTGGGTAAAACCAGTTTGGCCAAGAACACGAGCACTTCAAGGTTCAATACCAACACCTTATATTTTTGATGATAGAGCTGATTGGATTGATGTAGCTGACGCGATTGAAGAGTGGTATAATACACCAACAGAAGAAAGAGAAAGAGTTGGAGAATTAGGTAAACAATATACATATGAAAGTGAAGTTGGATTTACAGCAGAAAATATGTGTGGAAGATTTATGAAAGATATGGATAAAGCATTTAAAGTGTGGAAACCAAGAAAAAGATATGAAATAACAAAAGTAGGAGAATAATATGTCGTTTAATTATATAGATAGTTGGAAAAGCCGTAAAAAACCACAATGGAATATTGAGGTTAGATTAGGTAGAGTGACTGTATTACAACTTAATTACAATAAGAATAAATTTAGATTTATGCTATTGAATTATGGTTGTGAATATAGTTGTTAGGAGAAAAAAATGAGTAAACCGTTATTGTTGTTTACAGCACCTGTCGGAACACGAAGTGGATATGGTGCACACTCAAGAGATATTGCCAGGTCGTTAATCGCGATGGATAGGTTTGATATAAAAATATTTCCTGTTCGTTGGGGTGCGACACCGCAAAATGCATTAAATGAGAAAGACCCGAATGATATAGAAATTGTTAAAAGGTTGTTACACAATCCACAACTGGAAAGACAACCAGATATTCATATTCATTGTGTTATTCCAAATGAATTTATGCTAGCAGGTAAATATAATATTGGTATTACAGCCGGACTTGAAGCCTCGGCGTGTCCAAAAGAGTGGATAGAAGGTATGAATAGAATGGATATGAACATAGTGCCATCTCATTTCACAAAAGAAGTCTTTGAAGCGTGTATTTACGATAGGATTGATAATAATACAAAGAAAGTGTTAGGTAATATTAAAAACGAAAAACCTATTGAAGTTCTATTTGAAGGAGCTGATACAAAAATATACAAGAAACCAAAACAAATCAGTAAGGAATTGAAAAAAGAATTTCAACAAATTCCTGAAACATTTTTATTCTTATATGTTGGACACTGGTTAAGTGGTAGTATTGGTAATGATAGAAAAGATACTGGTATGTTAGTGAAAGTATTTTTAGAAACATTTAAGAATATGAAAAAGAAACCAGCGTTATTAATGAAGACAAATTCAGCAGACTTTTCAGTATTAGATAGAGAAGAGATGTTGAAAAAAATTCGTGATATTAGAAACGCCGTTAAGGGAAATGATTTACCAAACATTTATTTATTACACGGGGATTTAACTGATGAAGAAATGAATGAATTGTATCATCATCCAAGAGTAAAAGCTCACGCTACACTAACTCACGGAGAAGGATTTGGGAGACCATTATTAGAAGCAAGTTTAAGTGAAAAACCTGTTATCGCTTCTAATTGGAGTGGACAAAGAGACTTTTTACCTGAAAATTTAGCAATAATGCTACCAGGTAATTTAACAAAAACACCACGAGAAGCTTTCCCCGAGAATATTTATGTAGAGGGTTCACAATGGTTTTCGGTGGATTACCCAGTAGCGTCAAATGTAATGAAAGATGTTTATATTAATTACAAAAAGTATATTCCAAACGCTAAAAAATTGTCATTTCAGAATAAAAATAAATTTAGTTTGAACGCGATGACAAAAGAATTTGAAAAGATACTTGATAAATATTTACCCGAATTTGAACAACAAGTTGATTTAAAATTACCAAAGTTGAAATCAGCTACACCAAAATCAACAAGTAATATTAAGTTACCAAAACTAAAGAGGAAGTGAAATGGATAATGAGATAGAAAAAATAGTAAACGAAATCAGAGAAGATATCAAACAAATCAAAAGTGATGTAAAAAACTTAACAGATGAAACATCAAAAGATTATGTTCAAGGGTTAATTGATAATGTAAAAGAAGAAGAATCACAATGGACTTGTAATTACTGTGGTGGTGATATGATGATTGTAGAATATGATTATATTGGAGCCAATGGTAATCATTTAGCGTGTGAATTAAGAGATGAAATAGCCGCAGAAGAAGCAGGAGTTAATGTTAAAGCATCAAAGGAGAGTAATTAATGGAAAGAGTAATAGATTGTCCACATTGCAAAGACACAGATAGTTGTTTTGAAGAGATGCAAAAAGAATTTAGTTCGTTTATGTGTTTTAAATGTGGATTTATGAGTGATAGTCGTTTTGAAAAAGATAGTTTACAGACAATTCAAAACGAAAAATCAACACCACAATTAGTAACAGACTTAAAATTTCACGATACAGAAAGAGATATTATATGGTATCCATCAGTTATTAATATGGGTAAGTTAGGTATGATATTTCCAGAAGGACATCCAACCAATTGGAATTGGAGATACGCAAAAGTTGTTGATATTCCAGAGGAAGAAAGAGAAAACTATGACGGGTATTCTCAAAGACTTGATATAGAAAATGCATTAACATTTGAAAAAAATGATTTTATGTCAGCGTGTAAAGAGATGGGAATAACAAAAGATTTAAAAAGTGAAAAATAAATCAATATATGACTCTGGAACAACCAAAGGTAGTGCACCAAGAACATCAAATAAAAAAAAGTATGATGAAAATTGGGAAAAGATATTTGGAAAAAAGAAAAAGGATAAAAAAAGTAAATGAGTTTTTTAGCAGCATATAGAACAAATATATTAGATAGAACACCTATCACATATAGAGATATTCGAGTAGGAGATGTTCTTGAATTTAGATATAAAAATAAGAAAGATAATGTTTCAAAATTGAGAGTAGTGTTGGTTGTAAATATATTCCCTGTTATAGGTTCTTGGAAAGATAGAAAAGTTCACGCATTTTCTTTACCAGAAATGGCACCAGGTGTATTTAAAAGATTATTAAAAAGAATAGGAACACCATTACTTCAATTAGATGAAAGAAAGAAAAAAGAAGTTTCAAGTGTAGTTATTGAAGAACAAGGTAAAAAAGGTGAGATATTTTATAGAAAGGTATCGAGTAAATTTAATAGTTATAACGCATATAGGACATATATAATGCCAGATATGAAAGCTATTAAGTTATGTGAATATGACTGGAAGAATAAACAATTAGGATTAGGATTAAAAGATGAGGATTTGTTATAAGATACTGACGCATAACGAAACAGATAGTTTAGAAAAACTATTAGACTTTCTTTTTGAAAACACAAAAGAAACAGACCATATTCTTGTATGTGATGATTTTTCAGAAGCACCAACAAGAAAAATATTATCAAAGTATGTTCTTCAAGATAAAAATAATTTAAGTCGATATGATTACTTTCAGAAAAAGTTAAACAATGATTTTGCAGAACAACATAATTATGCAAATAGTTGTGTAAGAAAAGAATTTGATTATATTTTTTCTATTGATGCAGATGAAATGCCAAATGAATGGTTAATAGAAAACATACACGAGATATTAGAAAGTAATGATATAGATTTAATTTGGGTGCCGAGAATAAACACGGTAGAAGGACTTACACAAGAACATATTGATAAATGGGGTTGGAGAGTTAATGAACAAGGTTGGGTAAATTTTCCAGATTATCAAGGTAGAATTTATAAAAATGATAAATCAATTTATTGGAAAAATCCAGTTCACGAAGTGGTTGTAGGAGCAAAGAAAGTTTCACACTTTCCGACAGAAGAACAATTTTGTTTATATCATCCAAAGGATATAGAAAAACAAGAGAAACAGAATAATTTATATTCGGAGATACAAGAAAAGTAATGAATAAAGAAAAGGTTATAATTGTTGGGAATGGTTCTTCTATATTTGAAAAAGAATATGGAAGCAAAATTGATTCTTTCGATTTAGTTTGTAGAATGAATAGAGGTTATTTTGAAGGTAGAAAAGGTTATGAAAAAAATGTTGGAGAACGAACAGACATACTGATTGTTCACGATGGATTTATGACCGAGGAATACCTATCAGATGAAGTATTTAATTCTTTGAAAAAAATATTTGTAGGAACACCAACTTTTAAATGGGAGAGTGAAGTCAATAGAATAAAAAACTCTTACTCAGAACATTTAGACAAGATAGAATTTATCCCTACTAATTATGAAACTAAATTAAAAAATATTTCAGACTTTGGACACGGGT
>VTLG01013572.1_pt1 | contig 13551 bp, 20 predicted proteins | sample 4694571 | NCBI WGS metagenome assembly VTLG01 (sample SAMN12604809, study PRJNA352737) | marine metagenome | biome: ENVO:00000447; feature: ENVO:00000209|ENVO:00000569|ENVO:01000036; material: ENVO:00002151; isolation source: viral sequences binned using virsorter ...
ATCTTTGTTTGATATACCTATTATAACAACGAAACCGCCCCTTGGGACGGTTGAGTAGACACTTTATTAACTGTCCACGACGTTTCTTTGCTTGTCGTAGAGCTTGTGGTTTTAACGTTCGTTTCTGCGGTTTGCCAGAATTATGTTGCCAATTAGGTGTGTTCATTAGAAACTTTTCTTAAATGATTTAGAATTTACACCTTTATCCTTAAATGAATCCTTAAATGAATTTCCAAAATTTTTCATACTAGGTAATACATCCTTTTCAAATTGATTTTTCATTTTCATAGCATCCTTCTTGATAATAGGTTTATATTCCTTTATTTTATCTTGAACTACAGGTTTATATTTGTCAACTAAACCTTTAATAGATTCGATATCCGTTTTTAGTTTATCAAATGTTTTCATTATGCACTCTCATTAACAGCAGTTACATTCCAACCAGCAGTGGTTTTCTTTTCCCAAATATAATCTTCTGCCTTTGCCTTTGCTTGTGATGTATAAGTTTTACGGTTAGCATAAGTTTCAGTCCACCTTTTATCACCCAGATAGTAGACATCTCCTACTCCTGCACCCATAATACTAGTTTTTTTTATGTGCCAAGCCATTTTAGTCTTTTTAGATATTTATGAAGCTACCATTTGTGAAAATCCTTTCACTTTCTCAAAGCGTATTACACTCTCAAACTTATCATGTAACTCTGCTTTATGAGATATTACAAATACATTTGCGTCTTTAATCACATATCGAATAATTTTTAAGAACTCATCAGTTCCCATACCATCAAGGGAACTGTCAAATACTTCATCCATAATCAATAGATTAGTATTTACTGAGTTCTTAACTCTTGCGACTTCCCTCCAAGTAAAGAGTAATGCTAAATCAATACGCATCTTTTCACCTTCACTAAAAGAACTGTATGAAAAGTTTTCGTGAATAGGTGACTCAATCGTCTCACTGAATTCTTCATCTAACTTAAAGTTAATATAGAAATCCATCATCTGCAAGTAACGATTAACCTGCTGATTGATAAGTGGTAGATACTTTTTAATTATTTTTGTCTTTACTCCATCATCTTTTAGCAAAGAGTATGCAAAATCATGATAAGTGATTTTGATTTTTTTATCTGCTAGTTCCTTAAAAATGCTTTGGAGGTTATCGTTAAACTCTGCTAATTTTTCATGTTCAGTATTTCTATTTGCAAGTTGGTCGGTAAGTTTCTGAATTTCTGATTCCAAATCCCTGATTTGTCGGTTATGTCCAGATATCCGAGTATTGTTTTGAGAAATGTCATTGTTGAGTTTAGTAATCTCCTTTGATAGTTTAGTGAAGAGATGCTCTCTCTGCTCTTCGTTTTTAATTGCTTTTTCTAGTTCTAAGTAACCAGATTGCAACTCTTTGGCTTTAGTTTGAGCATCGTTAATTCTATTTAATCGAAACGATTCTTCTATAGGTTGAGTACATGTAGGGCATGTTACATTATCTGTGAAGAACTTATGTTCCTTAGTAATAGTTGCTACTTTATTAGATAATTTACCTTTTAGATTGTTAAGAGACCGTAATTTTTTACTTGATCCTGTGACTTTTTCTTGTTCCTTAGTAATCTCAAAAACATCATCTTGTAACTTCTCATTAGTTGTTGAATATGTTTCTGATTCACTCATCAAAGATTCAATCTTATCTCTTTTACCCTTTATTCTTTGCTTACCACGATTATCTAACTCCTCAATAAATTTCTCCTGCATTTCTAATTTATCCTTTACATTATCTTTTTTAAGGTCTAATACTTGTATCTCTTCTTTTTGTTTTCTTATCTTATCTTTAATGATTGAATTCATTGCAGAGAAAATACGAATGTCTAATAAGTCTTCAATTACCTCTCTTCGATTAGAACCTGATAGTTGCATAAAAGGCACAAAGGCACTACTACCCAGAATCACAATCTGAGTGAATGATTTATAGTTTACCTTTAATATATTTTCTTCTAGTATCTTTTGTGTTGCACGATCATCTGCCTGTTTGTGCATCTTCTGACCATCTACTTCAATCTCAAACAGATTTGGTTTCATACATCTGCGAACAAGATATTGCTTACCATTGATATTAAATTCTACTTCAACTTGAGTGTCTTTCTCGTTAGTAGCATTGACAAGTTGTGATTTGTTTATCTTACGAAATGGTTTATTAAACAAACTAAAGGTAAGTGCATCTAATACAGTTGATTTACCTGTACCATTTGTTCCTACAATAAGGTTTGTTCCGTTTTTAATAAAGTCAATTTCTGAAAAATGATCTCCTGTTGAGAGAAAATTCTTCCATCTAATTTTTTGAAATGTTATCATTCTTTGGTGGAATCACGATATCGTTAGGGGTAATCACTGCATACTTATAATTATACCTCTTACACGTCATTATGGCAAGTGCATCATCAATTTCTATAACATTCATCTCACTATCCTCATCTGATTCTAACATTAGTTTATATCTTTCTGCATCATCCTCTTCCTCAAACATAAACAATACTTTTTCACCATACCGATTTAGTACAGCATAAGCACCATTATCTTGTCTTTGATTTAACGTAAGAAGATACACTAGTCTACCTCGCAAGCTTCCGCATATATTTCTTGTAGAATATCTTTAATTAGAGTTTTATCTCCTTCAAATTCAGATTCATCAATATAACGATTCAATATACCAATTGTATTTTCAGTTTCCTCTACCTCAAAATCCTCACTTTCTTGAAAAACATAGTTCTCAATAATTTTAAGGTCTTGAATACCAGAGTTGTATAATTTATCTATAAATTTCTCAAACTGCTTTTGATCGGTTTTCCGTTTGACTATAACTTTAACTATCTTATTCTTATACTCTCGACTATCAAATAACTTATAATTTGTATCTTCATAGTAAATATTGTAGAATAAACGATATGGATTATTGACAGGAGTATGTTTCAGTGTTTTAGTATCTAATAAATTAAATCCTCTTGGATCATTTACGTCATTCCAAAACATCTCATATGGATTACCAAGATAATAGATCTTTCCATTTGTAGATCTTGTATGGAAATGTCCAGAATATACACGGTCAAACTTATCAAATACTTTTGTATCCATACCATTTTCCATAGTATGTCCACGAGTTGCTACAAAACCATTTAATTCTAAATGACCCATCACAACTTTAGAAGTTGATTTCTTAATCATCTCCATAGTTTGTGAACGATTCTCTTCATTTATCCAAGGAAGCATTAATATATTCAATTCATCAATCGTAATTTCAGTTGGTTCTGAATAAACTTCTACATTATCATACTCCTTTAATAAAAGATCTACTGTGTTAATTTCATTCGTATCTTTATAATATGCAGTATGATTTCCAACGATTGTATGAACAGTAATGCCCATTGCCTGTAATCGATCATAATAGACTTTCTTCGACCACTCAAGCGATGCTAGGTCAATATTACGACGGTTATCAAAAGTGTCACCCATATCGATAACAGTATCAATCTTATTTTTTTCAAGATATGGAAAGAAAATATCATCATAAAACTTCTTAAAGTAATTATGAATATATGCAGCACCTTTTCTGGCACCGAAGTGTTGATCTGTAATAATTACTAACTTCATTTCTTTTTCTTTGGATAATATTGGAAACCTTCGGTTTGCTCACGCAACTCTGATAATTTAAATGTAATCATTTTATCCCAAGGAGTATGTGAATCCATCAGAACAGCAGCCTTCTTGCCCTGTATTCTCTGAACACATCCAACATATCCTCGATAGATTGAGTTTTCATCTACCACCTTAACTGTAGAACCTGGTAAAATCATCTGTTACTCGACTTATATTGAATATTATCTTTAATTGTATTATAATCTGAACTACTACCTGCTAATGCACCATCATCTACAGTCATCACTTCATCAAATCCACTCTTCTCGATTATCTTTGTTTTAATTTCTAATTGCTTCTTCTCCTTCTGTATGCGTCTCAGAAAGGCATAGTGTATAATCTGTGTAAAGTATGCAAAAGGATTACGAGACTTCTCTGGGTCGAAATTATGAATGTATTGTACGCAGTTTTCGATTCCATCTGATATCATATCATCACGAAACATATAGTTAACAAAGTTTGGTTTGTATGACAAGTGTGTTGCGATTTTAAGAAAACATTCTCCAAGATAATTTGTAATTCTAGGTTTTGGTTTTCCTTCTTCTGCAGCAGCAGCGACCTTTGCTCTATAAACAATTAATGCTTCTAATAGTTGCTTATTATTCACATAATGCTCAGACTTCTTTTTTGCCATATCTCGTATCTGAATGTATTCGTATTATAACATTTTTTATTGGACTTGACAAGGTGTCAGAAAATGTGTACAATACCCTTTGTAGGGTTTCAAGGATTAGTAGGTTTATCTTTATTAAGCTTAAATATCTTTTCAAGGCTCTGGCGAGCATCTTCAACAGTTGAGACCAATCCCATTTTTGTGTTAAGAGATACTTTACCATCTAATTCAATATCAACATCGTCTTCATTTAAATACTTATTGTAGAACTTAATCATATGCTCATCAGATATCTCTGACATAGTAACTATTTTATCATATTTCATCAGAAAAAGATCTTCAGTAGGGAGTTCTAACCACGGGCGAACTTTTACATATTGTCCTGCAGGAGAGTGTAGCATTTTCATAATTACAGGATTAGAAAGCATAATAATTGGGTCTCCATCATTTTCATCGACAGAAACTAAGGCAAAGATTTCTTCACCTGTGACTAATTTTAATACTGCGTGAAACTCGTCTCCCATTATTTTTTGAGTGGTATATTTACAATATCATAATTAAAGTTCTCTTCATTATATACTTTAATTCTTTCAATTAGGTGGTTGAGTGTGTAGTTTCTTCTTGATTTGTAACTAATATCATCTGCAATATCATAAAGTGTTGCTTTTGTTTTGTTACTTCCTTTACGAAGCACACGACCTATTGATTGGAGGTTCCTGATACGAGATTTAGAAGGAGATGCAAAAATTATATTATGTAAGTTTTTGATGTTGATGCCAGTGGAAAAAGTCCCGTACGAGGCAACGATAATCGCATTATTCTCACTTTCAGTGATCTCTCTAACTCTCTCCCTGTCCTCCGTGGCAACACCACCATGAACAAAAAACACATGACGATCAATAATACTATTAGTATTTATCAAGTTGTATAAAGGTTCTCCGTGACCCTCAACTCTTGCAAATAAAATTAATGTATTTCCTTTTAGATCTAATGCAAGATTTCTTATAAAATTATTTCTTCGATCATGAGTAATGATATATTGTATCTCATCCTCAAATGTCTCAAATTTATTTGGTGGGTGTTTCAATAGAAGCACGTTAATATCCAACGTCGCAACGTGACCTTTCTTCATAAGCTCGTTAGTCTTAATAATTTTATAAGAAGGACCAAAGAGACCTTCTAATACCCACTTGTGTGTCTGTGTACCATCAAGAGTTCCTGTAAATCCATAACGATATTTCGCATTTCCAAGTTTTGTCATAATTGATATGAGCGACTTGGACTTGAATTGATGTGCTTCGTCTCCTATAACAACAGAGAATCTGTCAAAATACTTTCGAGGAAGTTTATAGATAGATTGCCAAGTGGTAATGATAACCTGTGCATCTGTAACTCTTTCTTTACCAGCATATATTTTATGACAATATGAACCTACATCCCATCCATAGTCCTCGAAGTCTTTATACATCTGTTCTACAAGGGATGTCGTTGGAACAACAATCAGAGTATTTTGCTTTCTTTCAACAAAATATCGCACAATCCCGTATATCATCAGTGACTTTCCTGAAGCAGTTGGAGATATCAATAGTTTACGATTATATTTTAAGGCATCATATATTCCATCAACCTGATAATCTCTAGGTTTATATTTGGATATTGATGTTACATAATCTTTTACACCTTCTTTTGAGATAGTTGGATTGACCTCAAAGGGAAGACCATAGTATTCGTTTTTCTTAAACTCATATGTATATTCGTGATCTTTGCAAAATTGTATTATCTTATCTAACAATCCAACGTATATCTGTCCATTCTGAATATTAAATAACCTTATCTTTCCGTCCCAATACTTATTTTTATAAGTTGGCATAAACTTTGCACCAGGTACATCAAAGGTGAAGTAGTCTGCCAATTCATAGTATACATGTATATCAGATTCAATATGAAGATGAACTTCATTCTTCTTTGATATAATCAAATTTGTCATAATCCTATATCATATAGAATTATTTAGCACCCTTATTTTAGTCTAGTTTACCTCTCTAGCATCTTGCTGGATTTCAAATTTTGAGGTATTTGGTCTATTTTTAATAAATTTTTTGATTCCTCTGGCAGCACCTATCGCTCTACGAACACCACCAATAGTTACTTTTTTTGCAATATTTGCTGCACCACCCATAATTTTGACACCTAATCCTAGTCCACCCATATTACGATCTATTTCGTCAAGGTGTTGTCTTGCTTCTTCATTAAATTGCTTGAAGGTTTTCATTACTCAGCAATGGTATCATACCAGTCTTGACTCATTCCTGAAATAATTTTATCTGCAGACTCTTTATCTACTGCATACTTTTCATCAATTAAATGTTTCACGACCTTATCATACTTCTCGTGAATTAATTTTGCTTCTCTTGGAGTAGGTTTCATAGTGTTATTGATTCTACTCTGGTATTTATATTATCCAAACCCTGCTTGAAACTTATTCCATTCAATTGCATTTTTGATTTGATATGTTCGATTTGATATTGCTCTTATAATTTCTTCGAGAAACTTGAGCATTACATCATAATATTTAATCTTCATATCAATTTTATTCATTTTATCATCTGCTTCTAAATGTCTTTGTATTGCATCTTTTTCACGAACCTTATATGGGAATGGTTCTTCTGCATATACCTCTGCTGTTGCTTTACCAGTATAATAATTATATCTTTCTAATCTTACTTTACTGTATTGCTCTCTTGCCTTCTCTCTCAACAAAGTAATTGTATTGTAGAGTGTATAATACTTTGAGTGGAGTTGAGGTATTTTGAGTGATTCATCATGTAAATTATCAGGGTCAATATGAGAATCTTTCTCCCACATCGCCTGAATTTTTTCAAGATCCATTAATTAGTTGCTGTTAAATTGTAAATAGTATACTTAAAAGTTGCCTCTGCTGTAAAATACTGTACATCTGTATTTGTAGCATCAAAATCTAAAGATGTCAAGGATGTAGGGAACAAATCATTAAACTTAACCTTTGCAATTTCTCGATAATTACTGTTCAATATACTAAGAGTTCCATCACAAAATGCCTGTTTTGGGTCTCTTATTCCATCTTTATCTTTATTAAGGTCTGCAAATTGTTGAGTTGTTTCTGGAAATCCTAAACCTTTTAGCCAATTATAAACAGAAATATAGTTCTCCATATTCTCATCGACTAGAAATCGAAGTGTCAAATCACCGTAAGTAAGTCTTTCACCTGGTATATCAATATTCTTTAGATATGAAGATTGATTGGTAAGTTCAAGGTTCAACTCTGGTATTCTAGCAGAATTTGAGAAAAAGTCAACCTTTGGAAACTTAGTTAAACTAAACTTAAACCCAACACCTGAGAGAAAATTTCGATTATCTATTTGTTTTGCGAATGCCGAGTTTGCCATTATTAATTTTTTAACTATTTATTCTCTTTGAGTAAAATCAATTCCATTTAAGTGGTCAAATTCATGTTGAAAAATTCTTGCTGCAAATCCACTTAGACTTATTTTATGATCTTTCCCGTCCTCATCTTCATATTTTACAATAATTTTATCTGGTCTGTGAACATTTATAAATTGATCTGGAAATGATAAACAACCCTCTTCACACCACACACAATCATTGCTTCTTGAAATAATACGAGGATTAAAACATACAATAACATCATTATACTCTATATCTCTAATCATTGCAAATGCTCTTATATCCATACCTATCTGGTTTGCAGAAAGTCCACATCCTTCATGGTGAAACATATTTTCAATCAATGTCTTTGATATAAAATGACGATCAACATTAACACCGCAAGGTTTAATCCTGCGATGTAATATTTTATCATCTGATTTAACTAGATCTCTTATCATCTTTTCTTGGGTTATTCAAGAACCAAGAGGGACCTTCCATACTGACATTTATATAAACCGTTTTTGCATAATGTAATCCACGATAACACATAAAAGCAAAAACTTCATCAATATCATGCTTATCTTCGTCCCACTCTGGTGCTTGCCCTCTGCCTAATAGGTGTAGCATGACCATATTTAATGTTTACAAATATTTATATATCAGCAAACGCAAACAAAAAAAGAGACCCCCGAAGGAGTCTCTGGATATCTCGAACGAGATATTTATTACATAAGGTTTGTAACCTTAACTCTTCTGTAGTAACGGTTCTTGTTACGTGTAAGAACACCAAGTCCTTGATTAGTAACATCACCTTGAGAGAATGGGTTCTCGACAATACCATATCTTGTCTTGAATCCAATTTTTGGTTGGAATGTATCCTGACCAACGGCTCTAACCATTTGTAGAGGAACGTATGGGCAGTAGAATAATCCAGCGTCATAAGGTGAAGAACCCTTGTAACCGATAACATAGTACTGGTTAGCATTTACGTTAGCAGCAAATGGGTCGATGTACACTCTGTACTTACCTTGTAAAACACCAGCAAATGTATTGCCTGTGTCATCTACGTTTAAGTTTGCATTAAGTGCTGGAGTGTAGTCAAGTACACCTGCCATTGTTAATGCTGAAGCAACGTCTGCGGAACATAGGATCATGTTACCCTTTCCACGACGAGTTCTTTGTGCGATAGCGTTAGCGTCTCTTTCGATTTGGAATATAAGACCCTTAAACTTCTCAACACTCCATCTTCCGTTGGAGTCTGTGTCTAGGTCGAATGTTCCACCTGTAGCAACGTTTGCTTGAGCACCTGGTTCAGCGACGTTATAGATGGTTCTAATAACTTCTCTGTTGATCTCAGCAAGAATTTCAGTTGATAGAATGTTTGCTAACTCAGCCTCTGCATTCAATCCGTGGATTGCTTTGAGGTCTTGAGCTAATTCTAGACTGTACTCTGCCTTTAGAGCTCTGGACTTCGCTGTAACGGTTACTTTCTCGATTGAGAATGCCATCTGGTTGAAGTTATCACCAGAAGTACCTAAGTCTTCAGCGTCGTCTGTTCTCATACCCTGACCAACGTTGTAGTCAGTAGCGGTTGTTTGAGCAGCAGTTGCAGCAAGAGCACCAGGATTGGAACCACTTTGTGCAGTTGTACCTAAACCAACGTTAGATGCACCAGTAGCAGTAAATCCAGATGTAAGGTCGAATCCTTCGTTCTGACCTGAAAATGCTGAATCTGCTTCGTTGAATAGTGCTTCTGTACCAGACTGATTGTTGAATCTGGATCTCATTGCGAAGATAAGTCCTGTAGGACCATTCATTGGTTGTACACCAGCAAGATCGTATGCCACCAAGTTAGGCATTGAACGACGAATCAAGCTAATAAGTACTGGATCGAAACCTGCAACAGGTCCAGCAGCAGTTGCGTTAGCAGAGAAACCTGCATTAGTGCCACTGTTTGTGTTGACTGTTGGCTGTTCTGAAAGGAATGATGCTTCCTCTCTTAATTCTTTTTCTTGGTTTTCAAGCAGGATTGCGGTAACTGATCTACGATGTGCGTCCTTAATTGGATCAAGTCCATCATAATCGAGGATAGGTCCCCACTTTTCCTGCAAATGTTCTGTGTTATACATTTGAGAAAATTACCTCTTACGGTTTATTGTTTGAATAAATGTTAAATTCACTTTTTAACAGCTCTGGAAAGAACATCAAGGTAGGCTTGCATTCTTGGTGTAGTATCCTCTTGGATTACTTCATCTGTTGAAACCTCTTCTGATAAATTCTCAGAGGTGTTCTTTGGAGCACTAGTTTTACTTGGGAAATAAGATTCCTTAAGTGTTTCTAGTTTCTCACGATAGTCTGTCTCACTTTCAAACTCAACATTTTCGGCAAGAGTAGCGAGTTTTTCCTTCTGAGTGTCTGCTAGACCTTCAGCTACAGCAGCGAAAACGCCATCTGCATTGGATTCTGCCAATCTACGATTAAGAGCAACATTGCGATCAATTTGCTCATTGAGTTTATTCTCCATTTCATCAAGCTTGTCTACCATGCTATTAAGTACATCATATTTGTCTTCAGGAATTGATACATAATGTTCTTCAAATAGACCCTTCATTCCTTCTAGGAAGGATTCGGTCATTTCTGTTTTGAGTCCTGACTCAACCTGTAATGCGTTCTCTTGGAACCATTCATCACAGACATACTCTAAGTATGAGTCAACTCTTTCTGTTAAGCCTTTCTTAATCTCGTCTAGTTCTTCAACTAGTGCAGTAGCGTAGGCTTCTTGCAATTCTTCTTTGATTGCTCCAACTTTAGACTTAATTGCAGCCTCAAAGATAGTAGTTGCTTTTTTCTGGAACTCTTCTGAAAGTTCTTCACCCTCAAGAAGTGCCTGTACGTCTGCTTCGACATCATAGGTCTCTTCTTCTTCGATGACTTCTTCTTCTTCAGAAGTTTCTGCTTCTGCAACAACTTCCTCTTCAGAAGTTTCTTCTTCAGCAACAACTTCATCAGTAGTTGCTTCTGCTTCTTCCTCTTCGATTACATCGCCTTCAGGTTGTGCATCTTCTGCTTTAGTTCCTGCCATCGCATCAGCTTTAGCTGCCTTTGCATTTACGATATCCTTGACTTGAGCAAGGGTCGCTGCTGGATCTTTTAGTTTTGCAGAATCGTCATCTGGCTTGTAGTTCTCTGGTGTAGGTCCACCAAGATCCTCTACTGGGATGCCTGATGATGGCATAGGATCAGCTTTTGCTGCTCCTGCTGTGACCTGATTTTCTTCGATGTTTTCCATTTCGTGTAAATTGTTACAGTCTTTTTTTGATGATTCGTAGGAATCTATACTTATTTATAGATCTTTTATATTTAGAGGTTATTTAGAAAGTCCTGAAATAGACTTAGCTTCTTTTCCTCCAATCTTTTCTGAGTTACAAGTGTATTAATACGCTTCTCAGTTCTTTCTGCGAGTTCCTCACGAAGGCTTCCACCTTCCCAAACCCACTCTTTTCCTTCCATTATTCCGTTGACAAAAGCATCTGGTGCGGAAGGGTCTGCTACAATATCAGCAGCAGTTGCTAATTGGAAATCTTCTCCAACCATTTTACATCCATTACTACTTTCTCTTAGTGATCCAACACCACGAGAAGATACCCCAAGTTTGACTCCCTCATCAATAAGTGATGAAGCAATCTTACCCATTGGAGTTGAAAGTAGTTGTGCTTTTCCTCTAAAGTTATTACCTTCTCTAACGAGCGAGGTAATTTTGTGTGATACACGATCAAGATTCACAGTTGGTCCTTCAGGATGTCCGAGTTCTCCAAGTGCTCTACCTTGACTCACAAAAGTTTTAGTGTATCTTCTGACTTCATTTTCCAGAATGTCAACGGGATACATTCTCCCATTACGGTTTTTGATTCCACCTTGAAGGAATATACCTTCAATGCAAAGTCTTTTGCCCTTACCAACCTTTTCAGTGATAAATTGTACTTGAGAAATTTCTTCTGTGATAAGTTTCATGGTTCTATTTTAACTAATTGTGTATCCTACTTTTGCACCTAAAACAGAGGCATGTGCTGCAAAAATTGCTTCAGTTGATTTTTTTTCTACAACTTCTCTAGTATTACCAAGTAAGGTAAAAGTTCCAATAGTTGTAGATCCTCCAACCTCATCAATAACAGTTACTAGTCTTGCAGTAGCTGTTGTATTAACGAGACGGACTGCTGTAGCACTACCAAAGGTAGATGCACCTGCAGCGTTTGTGCCACATGCTGCTTCAGTACCTTTAATTAATGTGATCATGTTTCCTCTGTTTCTGTAGTAGTTTCATCTTCAACTTCAACTTCAGATTCCGCTTCTGGTGCTTCATCACCAAAAAGTTCTGCACCGACAATAGGTCTGGTTGCGTCTACATACTCTGCTGCTTTTGCATAGAGTCTTTCCTTTATTTTATCGGAAATATCACTCGCACTAGCGTCAGTAGCGATCAAATCCACAAGATCTTCCATAAGATTAATTTATTGCAATATACTTATTTATAGCTCTGCCGATTTTGTATCTTTTTGATACTGTGCATCTGTGATTTGTGCTGCTGCATCATCTGGGTCTTCATCAGTTGGAACTGCTCCTAAATCCTCTCCTTGAGGTAAAGGTTCTCCTGTAATTGGATCTACTTCTGCTGGATTTGGAAGAATACCTTTCTGAATTTCATCCTCAATTTGCATATCAATTTCTTCAATTTCTTGATCAGTTTGTTGTAAAACTCTCTTACGAACATACTCTGTTGAATAAAACTTACCAATGTAGGGTTCAATAGTTGCAAGATTACTCAAACGATTTTGTAACATCTCAGATTCTTTGAGTTCTGCAAATTGATTATCATACAAGAAGTCATATTGAATATGATCTTCCATTTGCTTCCAATCTTCTGGAGTTACAATGTTCTTAAGAATTAATTGTGTCTTCAGAAAATCATTGAACATCGCAGCAAAACGTTTTCTTAAACGTCCTACAAACTTAGAAAATTGTAATTCATCTCTTAATATCTCTGATGAACGACCTAAATTAAATCCACTATCTGCACCAATTCTTGATTCTGGTACACCAAGTGCACGATATAATTTTTTCTGGAAATAATCAACGTCTGTAAGTTCACCTAAGTTTTGTCCACCAGGTAAAGTTGTGATTTCAGTTCCACGACCACCTTCTCTACGAGGCAACCAAAAATCTTCCATCATCGACATGAATTTGCGATCATCACGTATTTCACCAGTTTGTGCATTATAAACGAGTTTATTACGATATCGATTCATTACCTCTTTAAGGTATTGCTCTGCCTTTACTTTTGGTAGATTACCCACATCAATATAAAATATTCTTCTTTCTGGTGCCCTTGATAGTCTATAAATCACAAGACTATCTTCAATCATACGAAGTTGATTAACTGCCTTGATTGCTTTTTGTAGATATGATAGCACTCTATTTTTATTTCGATCTACTAATCCTGATGTACAATATGTGATTGAATCTTTAGATATTTTTACTGCTCCTTTTCCTGCTTGTGCAATCATCCCTGTCGGATAATTGGGTTTCATAGTATAAAGATAATATTCATCAAATTGTGGATTTGGAACTCCTTGATCTTTTTTGTTAATTCTTACAAAAGCATCTTTATCATTATCTCTTTTTTCCTGACGCACATACTTAATCTTCAATGGATCAATATATCTTAAATCTTGAATACCTTCTTGAGGGTTTTTTGGATCTATAACTTTGAGATAATATAAACGACCATCAATATACCAGTTACGAAAAATTTCATGAGACTTTTTATCAAAGTCC
>VTLG01001337.1_pt1 | contig 13550 bp, 17 predicted proteins | sample 4694571 | NCBI WGS metagenome assembly VTLG01 (sample SAMN12604809, study PRJNA352737) | marine metagenome | biome: ENVO:00000447; feature: ENVO:00000209|ENVO:00000569|ENVO:01000036; material: ENVO:00002151; isolation source: viral sequences binned using virsorter ...
TAGTTAGATCGACCATCTTGGTTGAAGTAGACGGTACACCATTTGTTAATGCCCAAAACTGGGGGTCATCATAACCATTAGCCATTATAAGGATTCCGCCAAGAACGGTAGATGTCCACCCCTCATCAGCAGTGGCGTTGTAATCCCCGGATGTTCTCGTTATATCAGTCCAAGACGAACCGTCATGTACATGAATCTTTGCAAGACCGGCTATAATCCAGTAAGCACTGGCACCGGCCTTTAATTGTACTATGTGATATGGGGCAACTGGGCAAGTTGCCATTACATCTGTATAGCCGGGAGATTTTACTATAGCACCGTGTTCTGCTCTTACATTGTTACCATCTGACCATACATTAGGGGGAAGCTGCCAAGGGTTAATATCCTTAACAATCCCTACTTCACCGACATTTTCTACCGGTAATATTGCCACTACCTCACCGCCTCATATCCACCCCATATCGCATCTATCTCGTTAGATACGATGTAGGGCTGCAGTTCTGAATTGTTGTCCGAACAAAAAGAATTCATATAATCACTTAAATCTTGTTTGGTTGGGATTATCTCAACATTTTCTGGGAGATTGTTTTCATCAACATCTCCTACACCAACAAGAGTATGATCCTGTGGTGAGGGATTACCGTTTGGTTTAGCGCATTGGCCGCCATGAACGGCATCACCTAGAACATAACTTGGTGTTTTTCCTTCCTGAGTTAGCGTGTACTTTATTAAGTGCATAGTTTATTTCCTTGTTTTAAGCACCGTTTGTCAGGTATTCATGCTTGATGTCAGAGTCGAATCCTTGAACTTCCATGCGGGTCAAGTCAACCTTGCATACGTTTATCAACTCATCTGATAAACCAATAACAAATTCAGCTAAATTGCCTGTGGACCAATCACCATGCTCTTCTTTCTCAACATAAGCTCTGAGGATTCCTTGCATCTTACTTGGGTTAACACCGATCTGTTCCAGGTACTCTTGTTCTCCTTTCGTGATAGCCCCACAATACCGCACATCTCTAATACACTGCTGAATGGATCGTTGGAGATGGGAAACACTTTCAGCCGCTTCCGCATCTGCTTCTGTGATATCGCCGGTTGTCTTTTTTATCTGGTTGTAAAGATCATAGAGCGTCATAACGTCCTTCAAAGCGCCGTCAATTAATCGTTGAGAACCTGTTAAATGATGCTCGATCTCAGCTTTTCTTACTTGTAATGAAATACGATCCAATTCATCTTCCGATTCCTCAAGCTGTTTCTTTACCCGCTCTAGCGAAATCTGTTTCTTGTAATACTTATACTTGGTTTCGTTTAATGCCGCCTTCTTCTTTTCAATTTCAGCAGAAATTTGACGTAAATTCTTTATGGGTGAAAACGAATGAAGATTCAAATGCCGCCATGCCCATTGGCTATGCGAGTGATTCCAAATCTTCCCCAAAGGTTCCATCTCAACAAGGGCTGATTCAGCTTTCTTGATGTTCTCTGTGAGAGTACGACCGCCAAAACTTGGTATGGCAGGTAGTGCTTTTTCTACAAAAACAGAAAGTTCATTCATGGGTTGTAACTCACGCCGGTAAGGTTTGCTCTGGCAATCGACAAATCCCCAACATCAGTAGCGTCACCATCTGAAGCAAATGCAAACTTCTCTATATTATTCCTGTAAGTAGGAGCCGCCTGCCAATAACCGCCTGCCGCATAACCATGAGTTGTCGAAGAGGTACCCGCTCTAGTCACGCCGTATGTGACCATGTCACCCACATCTGTAGAGTTATTGTCAGATGCGTGTGTCCATTTCTGGATTGTCTTAATTGCATAGTATGGAGCGGAAGTGTCATTTCCATTTGCAGCATAGGAGTGCGTATCAGATTGATGACCGGTCATTTGAGCAGTTACCGATAGTAAATCAGCAATATCAGTAGAATTGCCATCTGAAGCAAATGAAAATTTTGATATTTGATTCAAATAGCCTGATCCGCTATAACCCCCTGCAACATAACCGTGAGTAGATGATTGGGAACCGCTGCTCCAATACGCAGTTATACAGTCTCCAACATCAGTCGCATTGCTATCGGATGCAAAAGGAAACTTATCGATTATATTTTGAAAAGTTCCGGCGGTTGGGCTGTACCCGGCACTCGAATACCCATGAGTTGAAGACGAGCTTCCCGCTAGACCATAACGACCAACCGTTAAATCTCCAATATCAGAAGCATTACTATCAGTAGCGAAGGTAAACTTGGTGATATAGTTGTATGTCTCACCACCGCTTATATACCCATGAGTCGATGAGTTTTGACCACATGGAGAAGACAAAGAATAGGCAGCATCTGCTACATCGGTGGCATTCTCATCCTCAACAAAAGAAAACTTATCTATGGTATTCTTTTGAACTCCAGAACCCACATAACCATTGCAGTTATATCCATAACCATCCGCCTTTGCGGCAGCGGCAAGCAATGCAACTTTGTTTGCTCCCAAAGGTGGAGGCATTAGGACATATCCAATCCGGCAGGAAATCCATACCAGTTCGCCCCACCGTCAACGGTAGTAAAGCACAGTACATCTATTCCGCTAGTGGTAAGAGTCGGTGCTGACCCACCTGCCCAATCTACAGAACCAGGCCAGTTCACCGTTTGTGATCCACCATTAGTCAAGATAAGCGTGAACGATCCGCACTTGCCTGATGCAGGCGGGTTACTGAACGTAAAAGTGTTCGCTGACGTATCAACGGTCGCGGTCACCACATTGCCATCAGTCATATCGATGTCCTGTGTGCCGCCACCTGTCGCTCCGATGGGGTTCACATCCTCTGAATAAACCGCGATCTCTGTATGGGTCGCGGCAGTTCGAGGCGAGAGTTTGTCTGTTTTTACTTCACTCATTTGGGATGCCTCTCTTTAATTTCAGCACGTTTAGCTTGCAACGCCTCAAGATCATCATCAAGAATTGCGTGGACACATTCTTCGATTGATGGATATTCAGCTTTTCTCAATCGTGCATATTCCTGAGCGTCATATTCTGCTTGCCATTCAGCGTGTGCGGCTTCTATCTCGGCTTCTGATGGTTGCGGAGATGCGCTTATCCAACCGTGGATATATGTGCCATCGCCATCATCACGCAGAACAAAATCTGTTTGGGCATTAAATCCCAGTTTTTCTAATCCTTCGCTAGTTATACTCATGTCAACCTCGTTATGCACAGTCTGCAATTTGTCGCGGTTGCAGCATTAAATCCTTGAGCATCCAAAGTAAGTGTTCCGTTTGCCCCGCTTCGGGTATACACCTCAACGTAATCACTGCTTCCATTCAAATTAATGATTGCGCTTCCACTTATGAACTGGAGATAACCCGATTGTGAACCCGTTTCATTTGAAAAAACTTCTGAACCGTTTTTGTAAAAATAAAGATTAACGGCATCGCCTGATGATGTGCCATTGCCCTGAGTCAGTTCGCAACTAAAAAAATAATCTCCTGCCTCATCCGGCGTAAACCTGTAATTTGTCGAGCTATCAAACCAACCGTTAGCGTCTAAATCTTCAGTATCAAACTGAACTTTGGCTATAGTATTTTTGGTCAAAGATTGGTCGGAGCCAAGATGCACCGCGACAACTTTGTTTGAAACTCCAAACCCCGTAGCAGTACCGCTATTTGCTATGGTTGCGCCTGACGGAATGGTGAATGTATCTCCACTATCGCCCAGAGTTATGGCGGTGCCAGTAGCCGGGCTAATCTTGTTCGCTTTTACTTCACTGCTCATGGCTTAACCGGCCATTCGACCGCCTCCACTTGATCTGCGGTTGTCAGCCCTGCAGGTAGATCGCGCAAGGCTTTTCGATAGTCCCGCCACGCCGTATCATTCTCGACGGTAAGAGCAACATCCGCGCATTGAGTCCAGTCACTCGCAGCTAGTCTTCTGTTCCTATCCTCGCGTAACCTACCTATTGCTCTATCAAAAGCGCCTGCAGACCATGCCGCTTCTTCAGCATCACGGGCTGTCTCTTCCGCCTCTGTTAGGGGTACCCGCACCCCGTCTACTAATTTATGTCTTGCCATTTATTTGATCCCGTAGAGGTAAATTGTTCCTGCGTCTATATTTCCAGAACTTATCTGAAAAGATATCGCGTCTACCGCAGATGTTGTATTCATAAAACCTACCGAAAAATTGTTATTTTCATTTTCATCTCCGCCAGATGTCGCATAAGTAGAGCAAGTGCTATAGAAATGTTTTACATATGTTGTGCTTGACGGAGAAAACAAATGAAGAATTCCAGAAGCAGATTGGTCATTATCATTACCTAGATTGACACTTAATGGTTGATATCCAGTTGCTTGAGCTAAATCATAAGTAGTGGAGTATGCTAATTCAGCTTCTGAGTCATCTTCCTTGTGCATCGCATAAAAGAATGTGGTTGTTTTTACAACATTATAATTTGACCCTCCATCCGAGCTTGCATTGAATTGAAAAACATTACCGTCTGTTGCGGGGTGAATATTCACATAAATAAAAACATACTCATCATAAGTGGAATCAATCCCGCTAGTGAATTCTAAAGTCGCATCTCCACTTGCCGTCGCCGAGTTGATAAACACCATATTTCCCGAAAGACCAGAATTCACGCTGCTCAGATTTCCCGCGCCATCAGACGTGAAAATCGTATTTGCGCCTGCATCTTTTATCGTGTTGGTCTTCAACGCATCCGCGCCAATAACTACGGAGTCACCGGACGCACCCAGAGTTACGGTTGTGCCACTTTGTGGTTCTATTGTTCTGGCTTCTAGCGTACTCATGATTTGCTTATACCGTACATTTTAATGGTGCCGTCAAAGTTCCCAGAACTCATCTTAAAATCTACTTCATCAACGGATCCTGTAATATTTACATATCCCGACATGTAAAAATCATCTATGGATTGCGCCGTTCCTGGACCGGCATCAACACCCGCAAATCTTGAATAAAAATGCTTTACATAAGTTGTACTACTTGGACCAAACAACCAAAGCGTTCCACTACTAGACCTATCTGCTGCATTGCCGACATAATCAGTAAGATTCTGATAAGCTGTACTCTGCGCTAAATCATCAGGAGTTCGGTAGGCAAAGTATGTTGTGTCATCCTCACCATGTCTGGCCTTAAAAAAAGTGGTAGTTTTTATTTGATTACTAAAATTTACTTGGAAATCAGCTCCATCCGTTGCAGGGTGAATATCAATAAACTTAAAACAATAAACATCATAGGTGCTATCTATCCCGCTAGTAATTTCAAAACTCGCAACATCAGATAAAGCCCCGCTATCAGATATCAAATTAAACGAACCAGGAAAACCACTATTTTTAGATGTGATCGTTCCTGAGCCATCTGATACAAAGATGGTGTTACCACCCAGGTCTTGAAGCGTATCAACGTTTAGAGAATCATTGACTGCAACAGCATCACTTGCTGCGCCAATGGTTAGAAGATCATTAGACGCATCATCTGGAATTACGTTTGTGGCGACTACCTTACTCATTTGACACCGTACATTTTGATAGTTCCGGCATCTATGTTTCCAGAAGACATAGCGAATGAAACCTGTATGATTTCTCCGGTAACATTAAAATATCCTGAAATATATTCGTTATAAGCATAGGGTGTAGCATCACCATTGACACTTATAGTCTCTGAATAGAAATTTTTTACATAAGTAGTGCTAGATGGATTGAACAAATGAAGAACTCCAGAAGAAGACGCATCCGCTGCATTACCGATTTCATATGTTAAAGGTTGATAACTTGTTCCTTCTGCTTGGTCAGACGTTGTGTCGTAAAATAAACTTCCACTAGACCCATCTTCTCTGTGCATCGCAGTAAATGATGCAGATGTAATCGTTTCGTTAAAACCAGTTTCTCCAGAAACATTAGCTTGAAATGTAAACTTGGTATTATTTGTGGCAGGATGAATGTTCACCCAAGAAAAAATATATTCCTTGTAAGTTGAATCAATTCCACTGGTAAAATCAATCTCAGAGTCAGAACTTGCGGTCTGCGTAGACAGAAGAACTAACGCATCACCGAATGCAGAGTTAACAGAACTGAGAACTCCACTGCCGTTGCTTACCCATAGGGTGTTACCCCCGGCATCCTTAACGGTATTGACGTTGACGCTATCGTTGACCTTAACGGTATCACCGGCCTCGCCTATCGTTAGAGTTGCTCCCGCAGGTTCTACTGCATTGACATTGATTGTCGTCACACGACTACCCAGTTAGAGCCGGATGGGATGGTGACAGTTACGCCAGAATCGACCGTCACTGGACCTGCCGACATAGCATTCGTGCTTGCGGTAATCGAATAGCTAGTCGTGACGTTCTGTCCGTTTTCATAGAACACCTCATCGCCACCTGCACCTGACGCGCCTCCACCTATACTTCCCCATGCTGATCCACTATAACCTTCAAACCCACTGGTTGTTGTGTTATACCGCATATAACCATTAGAAGGCGATCCATCGCGTTGTGCGGTGGTGCCAACTGGAAGTTCGGCAGAACCCGTGGCGCTTGTTTCAGATACAAATGCGCCGCTCGACGCTGCTGTTAAGCGACCTTGTTGGTCAACCGTAATGGATGAAGCGGTATAACTTCCTGGTGTAACTGCAGTATCGGCTAACTTGGCAGCGGTGACCGCATCATCCGCAAGTCCCGCTGTTGCCAGTTGCTGCCAGTCCACTCCGTTTGTTGCCGATGAATCGGCGGCCAACACATAGTCATTAGTGCCAACAGGTAGACGGGTCTCCGAATCAACCGTGTTGTAGACAAGCAGATCGCCTTTGGTCGTCAGTCTGTCTGGCGAGAGAACATCTACTTTCTGCCACTCTGAGGATGCGCTCGAGTATTTCAGGTATTGGTCGTTTGTTGCTGATGTAGAGCTTACTGCCTCACCTTGAATCTTGGCAACAGTAACTGCTCCCGCATTGGTCATGGTTGCATCACCAGACAGCGCGGCAGCGGTAAATCCGGTCCCATCTCCTATAAGGATTTCAGTGGTTGCTAAAGCGAGATCGGAAGGAACACCGGATGAGTTAGCGTTTCTAACCTTAACGGTGTTGGCAGCCATGTCAGCTAACTTGGCATTGGTTACTCCCCCATCCGTAACATTGACCGTAACCGTAGTGCTTGACGCTGCAGTGTCCAGGCCTGATCCGCCTGCCACTGTAAGAGTTTCAGAATCAAGATCAATGTCAATAGTGCCACTGTCAGTAGTGATATCCAAATCTTGCGCTGTAACTTGTGCATCAACATACGTTTTAACTGCTCCTTGAGTTGGTATGAGTGTGGCACTTCCTGTGGCTACTCCGCCATTATCAATCCCTGTTACTGTAGCACCTGTAGCTAACTCTAAACTGGTGTCAGCCTTCAAGGTAGTTCCTGTTATAGCTGCAGCAGATGCACCACCTATTACAGCCCCGTCAACAGTTCCACCATCCACATCTACTGTATTAGATGCAGTTACAGATACCGGGAGGGTTATCCAGGCGTCATTAGCCTCATTTCTTATCTTTAGGAGATTTGCAGAGGTATCGAACCAAACAAGCCCGGCTGATATGGAGGTTGCAGGAGCGGATGCAGACGTATGTATTGCATTAACAGCGATATCGACAGATGGAAAAGACTGCTTAACAACCTTTTTGATTAAGCGTAGCTGATCGTCACCCTGAGATACTGGATCACTGGCTGTTGGGTTTGTTATGACTAATTCGTCAATATAATTAGCAGATTCTAGCGCCATTAGGGATAGCCTCCTGTATTCATAACCCTCATTGTGCTACCAGAATGACGGTCCTTATTATCTTCTTGCTGTATCTGATTAACAGCCTCTGTCAAAGCGGTTGCCCAAAGCTGAATTCTTTGGTCATTCATTAGAAATGGCTCTGCTTCAAGCAATGCACCATATAGATAAACGTCTGGATTATCTGTTAGCATAGGTTCTGTGGTGTTGGATGCAGATAATGCATCAACCTTCTTGTAGAACATTACTGAATAATCATAGTTTGAGTCCGGTGCAGGACCCAATCTCACCTTTTTAACAGGAGTTCCTGAAGCGTTATCTGAGAATACGGTATAGCTTTGCGGCTTTCCACTCTGGCTTCCCGCCCACATTCTATTCATATTCTCCGGTGTGATATATGAAAGAGTCACTATGGGGCTAGTTCTTAAATGAAAATCTATCATCTGTAGATATCCTGACGGAAGAGAATAATCTCTAGTTCCCGAAACCAGAGCAGTTGCCCCTCCTAATGTGGTTTCGTCTACATTGACCATCATCGACACACGCAAAGCCCGATTCATACGGGCCTCCGCCAGAGCAATGAACTCTGGTATACGATCTGTTAAGTCGTCCCTGTCTAGCCAGTTGGCTACAGCGGTCTTTAACTCGTCGTAAGTTCCAATAGCCATTAGCTATTACGAGCCTTAAAGAATACGCTTTGGTTTAGAACTGAAAAATCTCTCTGTGTGCGTCCTGCAACGCCGAATGCGTATAACCACATAATCAAACCCTCGTTGGTGTAGTTCTAAAATATTTGTTATCTGGATCGTTGAGATACTTCTTTAGAAGTTTTTCATCTTTTTGTATGGCCCCATTGGTTTCTTTCATCCAGTTCTCCCATACAGTTAGAGGAATAGATGCAACCCTGACTCCTTCACCGGCCTTACCAAACGTCAGCTTATCCCCGTAATTATTGTAGGCTGCCCGGTTTGATTCTATAAAAGGGTCAACCTCTTGTACGGTAGTTAAAGTAACATCACCGTCATAATTCTGGTCAAAGTATGTTCGCCTTTCCGGCGATTTTTTAGACATGGTATCTAGGGTTATCCCCCTCCGCAATTCTCTTTACTTCTGATATTAACTCTTTTTTCCTTGAACTCTTTTTAGGCTTCTTGCTATCCTTTGTCATTTGCTTAATAGCCTTCTTTAGTTCAGCATCGGTAGTCATATAATCTCTCTCTCGTATCCATAAAGTCATTATCCATTTTTCTCCACTTTCTGGAGGTAATCCCATGTGCAGGGATAATGGGTGCGCTTGTTTGTTCTCGTCTAAATTTCCAAACATGAGTATCCTTCCGGCAAACGGTCTAACAACCAAACCAAGATTTGGAAATCCTGTAGCACCCCCATCAGGATTATTCAAATAGACTATTACCGTAACCGCTCGATTGCCTGATTCCTCAAACTTAAAAATATCCGGCATTTTCTCATTGTTTGAAACAGCATCTATATGCGGAGTATACTCCTGACCCTCTAAATACCTTTGTATAGTGGGAGGCTCCGCCCTCGAAAGCGGAACACCTGCTATCTCAGACAATCTATTCAAAACATCGTTTATTAACTTATCTTCATCATGCCTGACAAAAGTCCCAGTGCTTGTACGCATAGGGTCTTTTACTATCTTACCACCTGAATTTATCCTGTTCTCCTCTAAACCCTTTTTCTTTGCGTAATCTATAATGTAATTACACTCTTCTGTCGTAAGTACAGAATCCTGAACAACGACTGTCGGGGAAGTGGGATATATAATCATAGGGGAAAGCCCCCCGAAGGGGGCTAACCTTTACCTATTAAGTTGCGTTTTTGATCTGACCGTTTCCGTCACCATTCTTGGCGCGTAAGCCATATTCAGCGAGTAACATCTGTTTGACGTTATCACCGGTTTTGGCAAGTGTTTCGGTCCTAAATGGACGGAGATAATCAACCGACCACAGATCGTAATCAATTAGATATACGCGACCCGCAACACCGAAGCGGTTAGGCACAACCTTGAAAGTACCAAAGTCAGTAACCAGAACATCTACAGCGTTTACTGCTGTAGCCTGTTTATCGGCACTTCCTACGTCTTTCATCAGGTCAGCAACAACAGAGCCACCGATAGTGCTACCACTGATCGTCTGCTTGATCGAGCCAGAACACATCATAATATCGGGGGTTCCACCCAAGTCCCAAATTCGGGATACTGCCATGTTAATGGCACCAAGGGTTAATGCAGTTGCAGGAGTCGTACCCGCTGCTGCAGCGACTGTAGTACCGTCTGGACCTGGAGCCGGAGAACCGGTACCGTTGTTTACCAGACCAATACCAGTACCTGCAGGAGAACCGCCCGATTGGTCAATTACCGTTGACGTACCGGCAACAGTCGTACCAATCCACGATGCAAAGCCCGCAGTTCCTCGCGGAATGTTCGCAGAAGGCGAGGTACCGGCTGCAGCACCTGCGTCAGCAAGATCGTCGCTGAGAAGCATCTTTTCCATGTCTCTCTTGATTTCCTTTGCCCGCTTCGCTAACTGGTAAGCCTGGGTTGATTTTCTACCCGCAAAATCGACCGCCTCTGCAGTGCCTGAACTCATCACCGTTTTAGCACTTATTTGCGTGTAGTTACCCAACCTACGAGGCTCAGAAACTGCAAGGGCTTGGGGGTCATCCCCTTCGTCTTTGCGGTTATCAGCAGCCTGTGCAAGCGTGTCTGTCTGCCACTCAAAGTAAGTGTTGTCGCAACTGCCTTTGCCTACACCATTAAGAAATGGTGTGTCCATAGGGCTGATGTTGTATATAATATTACTGAGGTCTTCGCGGATACCTACGGCACCATACGTTTCCCTAGTATTTGTGGGAGCAGCCATTAGCTTTTCCTCCTTTGTTAAATGTCTACAAAATCCTCCAAGAGTGTAGAGGCATCTCTTACATGCCCACTCCCTTGAAGACGTTTCATTTGATCATTACGTTTAGACCTTAAAGAATCCCTTTTTGTCGTTCCTGAACCGGACCTGACAACTTTAGGTTTGTTCTTTAGCTTTTTAGCCTTTGGGTTAGCTTTCTGCATTTCATCATACTTTCTGGCTTTGTCCAAGACAATAACAGAACGATGGTCAATTAAAGAGTTTATTTCCTCTTGGGTATACCCAGACGAAAGAGCATATTCCTTTATGTTGGAAGACATTTTCTTTCTTGATTCTGGGTCAGACCATTCAGGAATAATTTCTGAAAGTTTTTGAACTTCTTGGTGAACAGCTTGCGTGTAAGCCTGCTTCATTTCAGCCTGCTGCTGATGCTGAAGCCTAGCCTGTTCTTGCTGCATACCCTGAATTCTCTCTTTCTTCTCCCTAAACTCATCTCTCTTGGTAACATACTCTAATGGGTCTTCTTCTTTCAAAGTCGCCCAATCAAAACCTGCATATTCCTCAAGACCTGACATCGACTGTTGTACAACTTGATTTAGTGCTTCAACGTACTGATTACGCTCTGATTGAGCATGAGAGATTTCATTTTGCCACTGATCTCTCAGAGCCTCCATTTGTTTTTTCTCTTCTGCAATCTGTTGCGTTTTCTTGGTGTAATCTGACTGGCGTGAATAGCCTCTCATAAGCTCGTCAAGGTTTACTCCAACTTCCTCACCATCAACGGTTACGGCATAGAGTTCCTCTTCGTCTTCTTCGTCAGCGGGTTCAGATTCATCCTCTTCTTCAGATGCCTCCTCTTCCTCTTCCTCCTCAAATGATTCATCTTCCTCTTCAGGTTGAGACTCTTCAACTTCGGTAGGTTCAACTTTCTCCTCCTCTGGCTTTTCCTCTTCAGGGGTCAGTAGACTGAGAATAGCTTCCTGCGCTTGAGGAACACTTCCCTCTCGCGCGGGTATCGGCTCAGTAGCCGGGTGCGGGGCAGGTTGCGTATCCGCCATTTCTTATTTCTCCTTAAATGAATGGGTGTTGCTTTTCCAAGACTTTATTCATGTGTCCGGTTTCTACTATGGACTGTATATGTAGATAAAGTTTGTCAAGCAGTCTCATTGCAAGCCAGATAGATTCTCTGGCCTCCAATTCATTCGAGCCACTGTGATTCCACCGGCTCATTAAATCTTCTTTTAGTGTGTCAAATGCTTCGTTAAATATCGGGTCTCGTAGTAAGGCTTTAGCCTTTCCTTCCCTTTCTTCTGGTGTCATGTTCTACCTATTGCTACGGCACGATTCTGTTCTCGTTCAAGGTTAATCTCTTCCTGTTTCAGATGGGAGTCTACCGCTAACTTCTGGTATTCCTGCTGAATCTTTTGAGCCTTGATCTGAACTTCCGCTGCCTTGATTTTCAGTTCTTCCTGTTTGACCTGGGCTTCTAATACCTTGGCCTGTTCTGCCGGGTCTTGTTGGCCCTGCTGAGGTTGAATAACATCCGGGTCAGTCAAGTAGTCATCTACATTCTGGAATCCCATCGCCTTAATAAGGGACGCTCCAAGATTATACATGTTCTTCATGCTGACAATAGGAAGACCACCCTTCATAGCCTCACCGGCAAACTGTAGCATCTGCGACAGGTGAGACATCTGCTGATCCTTGTTACCGCTTCCAAGCGCAACGCTAACAGTACAGTCGTACTTGTCTTTCCAAACATCAGGCCTGACAGGAACCCACTCGTTCCTTAACATGATCATCCTCTCTTTGTCCTGATTCTTATACAGGAGTTCGTAGATTCGTATCATCAAATCCTTTACGCCAGTTTCTGCAAAGTTTCTCGCCACAAGCTCCACACGACTCTGCGCCGCTGACATAACAGCGTTGACAGCAGTAGCAGTCGTATGCGAGGTTAAGGCGTTTTCATTCATTCCCTGACTCATTCTGGATACACCCGCTCTTGACTCTCTTACACCGTCAAGGTACTCAAGCATCTGAAATGTGTAAGGCTCGAGTGAAGGGGTTGCCAGGGGCGTAACCGCATTGGGGGATTTGACTCTAACTACGCCGCCTGGGCGTTGGGTTAGCAAATCATCTAGGTTCGCTTGACCCTCAAGGACTGCATACCGACCAAAGTTCTGGTTGTACATATTGTCCATCAGGTTTCTCATCAGGGTACTCTTCATTAACTGAAGGTCCATAACAAGATCGGCTATAGACAGACCAAAGAACTTATGCGGTATTTTAACCGGGGTCAGCGAGACAAAAGGAATGTTGTCAATCTCTTCATTAGAGAGAACGGTGGAACCAACAGTACAAACTTTTCTTAATTCTGTTATCCCATCATCATTATAGTCTGTCTGCAAATAAGACTCATGCAACCAATAGGTTCTTAATCCATCTTCCCCGTAGGTTGCATCACCCCAACCTTCCCAGTATTTGGCAGACTTGTCAAACTGATACCTTTCCAGTCTTTCTGTAGAGAAGTCTACCATATCCTCGGAGCCTCCTTTCAAGTCCTCCGGGTCAAGGTTCTTATCAGGGTACATCTCTCTCAGTTCTGAAAGAGTCTTTAATACTCTGTGGCAGACGAATCTAGCTTCTGGGATGCTCTTTGCTTCCCGGTTAATCAGAAACTCTGAAGGGGGTACATTCTCTATCTTTATCCGGCCATCATAATCTTTACGCTTGATGACTAGATCGTGATAAGGCTGACCCTCTTCAATGATCTCTGTATGCTCGATGACCTCAACATCATCATCGGATATAATAGCCATGAGAGAGACTTCATCGAGGTTCTGGTATTCTTCCCTTTCCTCTTCTTCGTAATCCTCCCACCAGACTTTTACAATTCCATTCTTGGATA
>VTLG01015628.1_pt1 | contig 13550 bp, 12 predicted proteins | sample 4694571 | NCBI WGS metagenome assembly VTLG01 (sample SAMN12604809, study PRJNA352737) | marine metagenome | biome: ENVO:00000447; feature: ENVO:00000209|ENVO:00000569|ENVO:01000036; material: ENVO:00002151; isolation source: viral sequences binned using virsorter ...
TCGCTTCTTCTCTCGCTTTTGCTAATTTCTCACCAGCTTCATGAAGAAAACCCTCTGGAGTCTCGTAAAACTTAGTTTTCGCATCCATAGCGGCTGCTAACTTCGCTTGTGCCTCATTGAGAATACCTTCAGAAAGAGCACGTTCTTGGGCAGCAGCCTCGGGAGTAATAGTTCCGGCTGCAACGTCCGCTCCCACTTTCTCTTCAGTTGCTTGTTGATCCATTACTGCTCCTTGAAATTCATCAAGGGCCGCCGTAATTTCATTCTGTAAACCAACGGATGTCGCCGCCGCCTCTTCTGACTTCCCCTCTCTGTGCGGGTCCAGCAAAACAGCATCTTCCTTAGCTTTATCAAAAGCAGTCTGGGCTTCTGACTGTTTCTCTTTAGCTATCTGAGCTGCCTTAGCCAGTAAGACAGGAGTTAGTTGATCTTGGGCAGCAGCTAATTGGTCTGCAGCTTCTGCTTCTTTTTGTTGCGCCTCAGCAAGACTCCTCGCAGCTTTTGCTTGATCTTCAGCAGAAGAATGGGTTTCTGCCATTATAGCTATATATTTATCAAGTTCAGTAGCTGTATTTTTAGAAGCTTCCTTTAAAGCATCCTCAGCTTCACTTTCTGTTACCATTTTTCCCATACTAGGAGACAGTTCAGGTCCATGCGGAACACCCGCAGGTCTATTGTCTTTCCCAGTAAATAGATTAACGGATTCATCAGGAAGCCAGTCTGACCAACTTTTTCTAGCTCCAGCCAATAAATTAGTAAATCCTGCTAGCATGGCAGATGCATCACCCACAAGCGTTGCTCCTACAGACCCGGCCATCCCCGCAGCAGCTCCAGCAGCATCACCCGCAGCGCCTGCAGCCCCACCCGCCATGCCCGTAGCAGCACTTGCAGCTGCTGCCGCAACACTATTAAGTTTTTCTGTTGCCGCAATAGCTGAATCTTGAATCTTTTTATCCCAAACATCAAGAGTTTCTCCAGCTGCATTTATAGCATCTATAAATACTTGCCACCAATTACCAGAAGGATCAGGAGGATCAGGAGAAGCAGATTCTCGCCAGCCTTTGCCACCGCCACCAGAAAAATACTGCATCACATTGCCTTTAGAGGCTACGCCACCTTTAGCAAGATGATTCATTTTTCCTAAGTTTCCATAACCAATCTTCTGAGCAGAATCTCTATTAATAACAAATTCACCCGGAGTGAGCATGGCAGGAACTGTATCTGTTCCTCGGGGTTTGAAGACAGGACCACCTGTGGCGAATCTTTCTACGACTATGTCCGACACATCTTCTACAGTCATTTCCTTAGGAATTTTCTTTTTGATAATACTAGCTATAGCTGTTTGATTGGAAGTTCTTTTAGCATCAAAAGCTTTTAAGTTATTTAATAACTGGCCTGCGTCAGGGCCAAAAATATCTTGCAAGCCTTCTAAGTTAACTCCACTTTGACCTCCTCTAAAATCGAAAGTGCTAGTTCCCCCAGACATCTTCATATTTCCTATAGAAGCTATTAAGCCCTCTAGGATATACCCCTCAATAACACTTCTAGCCGATTTAGGATCTTCTCGAATAAGACCAACAACAGCTTTTTTAAGAGACATTTGATCAGGCTCAAGAGGAGTACCCCTAATACCCACTTCTTGAAAAGCTTCAGATTTACTTATAGATTCAAGTATACCAGCAAAAGCATCTTGAGTGATTTTTTTTACTTCCCTATCCAATCCAGCTGCAAATAATTCTTTTCTAGCAAAAGCAGCTGGTAAGCCATCCTCATCAGTACGCAACTTGATTGATGCTACACCACCCTCGTCAGTAGACTGGAGCAACCCTTTACTAACTAAGCTGTCTCTAATATTTGCTGCAGTCTTAGATTTAACATCTGCTTTTGTTAACTTTTTACCTCTTGTAGATAGTAAATCTTGGGCAGCTTCTACAGCAAAATCACTGTCAAGTCCCTTACTAGTCAAAGTTCTTTTTTCTTCAGCCCTATCTAAAGATTTTAAAATAGCTCTTAACTGCTTACCTACAGGACCTGTAGTTTGACTTGCAGAAAGGCCCTGCTGCATTCCTCGCTCTCGTGTCCAATTAGAAACTACACCACGTACTCTGTCTAAATCTTGACCCTTAAGAGACATTCCTTGTGGAGATATTAAATCCGAATCTCTATGCAAAAATGCACCACCATAAGTATCTCGTAAAGTTACTAAAGCCTTACCACCCCCAGCATACCCCTTAGGAATAACGTACTCGCCACCTTCAAGAATAGCAGGAACTCCACCTTGTGCATGAGACGGACCACTCACAGGACCACCTTTAGCAAACTTTTTGGGCGTTCTTCCAAATGCTCCAAAACCTCCACCACCACGATTAAGAGCATTAATAAGATTTCCTACTGCTCCAAGCATTTGAGTAGTAGTATTAGTAATGGTATTCCCCATACTCTGTAAGGCACTAGTAACTCCTTGTAAAGCAGTTGTGTTAGTACCCATAGCAGTAGTATTACTTTTAACGGCGGCTGTTAGGGCTTGCTGTGCTCCCGTATCAGCGACCCGCCTCTCTCTTGCGGCTCCTCCACTAATTCCACCACCTAAAGTTTCACCAGCACCAGCAGCACCACCACCCTTACTAAATCCACCAACAAATCCTTTTCCAAACTCAAACAAACCCTTAGAAATTTTAATGGCCGCAAATGTAGTCATCAAAGGAATAAGTGGCTTGAGAGTTTCGGCAACGCTTAAAAATGCATTACCAATAGATAAAGCAACTTTGGCCAAATTCTGAAATGTCTTAGATTCAGATATGGTACGAACCAAAGTCATAAATCTTTTTTGTAGCTGCTCAAACTGTTTTCCTAGAGGTTGTAATGCGAGGGCAACATCTTGACCAAGACCTTCTTTAGCGGCTTCTCCGGCAATCTTAGTGGCAGCTAAAGCTTTATTAAATTGAGTAATAGCGGGAATTAATTTACCCACTTGACGAACACCACCCAACTCTTCAGTAATAGCGGAAAGAGTAAGCGCATCACCTTTTCTAATAATCTCTCCAAGACCTGCTGACAGCTTTTGAAATGCGGGGAATAATCCTACAAAGTTACCCTGAGCATCTTGCAACTCAATATTAAATTGCTTTAAGAAGTCAATAGTACCTCTACGCTGGATTCTCGTAAAGATAGTTCTTAAACCTACAGCAATAGTGTCGGCGCTTTCACGAGTAGTGGATCTAACAGCAGTAAAAATACCAATTAATTCATTTAAAGATTTCTTTGGATCATCAAACTGACCAGCAGCTTGTGAAAACACACCACCAGCACGCCGAATAACAGAAATGAGATCTTCAGATTCAACAGCAAACTTCTTAGAAACAGCATTAATACTAGATAAAACTGCTTCAGAATCTCTAGCTGCAATATTAAACTGTGCTAAGGCAGCAATAAGACCTTCAGCTGTATTCCTCATTTCTCCAAACGAAGGAGCCAAGCTAGACCGAGCAACCGCTCGTATTGAGGCGCGAACCTGATCGATGGACTGACCTGTCTGAGCAAATGTTCTAGACAAATTGGCTAATTCATTAGCATCAACACCCAATGAGGTAGAAAGATCATCAATAGTAGCTTTAAGCTTGCCTATAGAATCTCTACCAGCACCAGTAACTTGTACAACTTTAGTGATTTCTCGCTCATAGTCTATGGCAGCTTTAGTAGCACTCTGCACTGCTCGAACAAACCCAAATACAACACCGGTAGCTACTGTAAAAGCAGAAAATCTTCTAATAGCTAAGGCGGCATCTTTACCAAAAGCTTGAATTTCACTGCGAGCTTCAGCTACATTCTTACCCGTCTGCTGCAAAGATTTTTGAACCTTTGACTGAGACTTAGACATGGCAGCGCTGGACGCATTTAAATTCTGAAATCCTTTACCTAACCCGCTTAAGTGAGCATTGGCTGTTGCAGCCGATGATTGCAGCGCGCTCATATTCCTATTAAGATTTGCAAGCCCCTTATTGAAGGAAGCCATTTGCTTACTAATATTTTTAGGAATCTTAAGATTAATAGAAGTGCTAACACTTCCTAATTGGGTTTGGATCTTTTTTGTAACGGCCTTAATGTTCTTAGGACCGCTCAAAATAACATGGGCATTGATATTAAAAGCCATTGGCTACCTCAATATAAAAAAATGGCCATACCATCAAACAGTTAAAACTGTTTCCGGTATGACCACTATCCCCATAATACTCAATTGTCAGATTTCTCACTCGCAGCTTCGACTGTCTTCTTCTTGCGCTGTCTAGTTTTTGGCTTAGACTTTGCTTCTACAGTCTCCACTACTTCTTCTATCTCTTCTACTACCTCTTCTGTTATATCTGCGTCATCAACCCACCAATTATCAGAATCTACAGCATTTCCATCATCATCTAAAAATGGGCTGTGTTTTACATCAAAATTACCTTCATCGTTAACGATTCTACCTGCAGGATCTACAGTCGTCGAAGTGCCGTCTGCATTCCATTTAATAAAGTTACCATCTTCATCAATATGTTTACCATCTTTATTAATCAGTCGTCCGTCTTTATCAATCAAGCGTAGTTTTTTATCTACAAAATTAAACTTTCTAAGAAACTTATTCTCAGGAAGCTTAGCATCAAGGTTATCGCTACCAGAAACTAAATAATAAAATTCAGTGGCTCCTGCAACAGCAACCGGATCATCTTGTTTTGTTAAATATCCATCTAATTTATTAGGAAAATAAAGATCGTCCACTTTATGTTCGTCATCATCTTCATTATACACCAAACAGCATGAGAAGAGAAAGTTAAAACGCGCTGCGTCGGCCTTTCCTTCGCACGTATTAGCATCTAAATCTGTGCGAGAAGAGAGTAATTCCACCATCTTATTACGGTTGGCTGTCATCTCTAAAGCCATAGCTCGGGCTTGACTAAGCTTGACACCCCCCTTTTGGAGTTTGTACTCACTATCTAATGTGAGCCGCCTCAATGTTTGATATTCCTCTTCCCGATCATCATTCCAAAGCTTCCTTTTACGGAGTTCTCCTTCTAGTTGATCTCTTAATAAATCACCCCTACTAAGTGAAGTATTAAAGGTTTTAGCACGCATTTCATTAGCTTCTTTAATATCCTGCACCTGTGGGACACGTACAGCATACTTCTTTCCATCTACTATAAAGTTTCTTCTGGTTTTAGTTTTTTCTTCTGACATATTAAGACTCCTCATTATTCCTATAAAAATTAGTTACATAACGATTCCAAGAAAGTGTGTACTGAGCAATTTCATTTTGCGCAGCTCTTAAATTGGAATTACCATTGTCTAACACTTTAGATCGTGTTTCCATCCATACATCTCTCCAATATCTCTGGTCCTCGTCTAAGTCATTCATAGCTAAGCCATGACCCCATAAATCTCCAAACTTTTCCTCAAAAGCAGCAAGTGAGCCAATAATGGTTGTGTCAAATTTTTTCTTAAGTATATTAAGCAGTCTACGCTTCGAGTTGTCTTTGTAATGAGTCTCTCGATCTGTACGTCTCTTATTAGCTTGATGTTTAAATTCTGTAAAATCATCATCATAATCCATATTAGCGTCCTCCTTTCATTTTCGATTTGAACTCATTCATTTGTTGTCTACGCAACTCTAATTGAGTGTCTGGTAAATGTTGCGCTTCTATCATTCCATCGTGATTCTCAATCATTCTTTGACGCTGCTTAATTTTCATACGCGCGTCAGCGTCATTTAAGTCATATACATTGTCAGCATCTTCTCTAGTAGGAGCATATAAGAAGACCTCTTGAGCTTTATCTGGTACGCTCTTTATAGAATCTACTTGTTTCTGTTTCTGGTCCTTTTCACGCTTCCTTCTCTGATCAATAAGCCATCCGTCAAACATATCATCATCTTCAAATACTTCATCAGGAGGGCATTCCATACTCTGATAGGCATTATCATACATTTTAGCAAACGTTACCAATGTCTTTTGATCATCTGTCCATTCTACAGGAGGAACTCCCATGCACGATTCTTTACCTAAATTCCATAATGTTCTCCATGGATCATTACGTGCTATTCCCCTAAACTCCTCTATAGATATTGTATCACTATCAAGAAAATTAATAACTTTTTCTAAAATAGTTGAATCTGCATGCCAAAAGCTTTCCTCATCATAAACATGATTTCCTTTATTATCCACTAAGCACATAGCAGTAATAAATTTATTTTTCGTTAAATGAGCATGATAATCTAAAGTCATATAGTCTAAAGAATGTTTCTTAACAAGGGCATTATTTAATGACTTTTTAGCTATATTAAGCGTTTTCCTAATACGTTTCTGTTTATCAGAATCATATAAGGATTTATACAGAGAAATCTTTTTATCCTCAATATGTTTTTCTAGTTTTTCTAAATCTTCACGGTGAGCATCACCCCAGATTCCTAAACCTATAAGAAATAGCTTAGATTTTTCTTTGGTAATTAAATTATCAAAGCGAAGAGATTGTACAGTTTCCTGATAAATATGCTCTGCAAGAAAACGTATTTCCTTAGAAGGGGCAATAAGACGATATTTAATATCATCTATAGAAATAATCTTTATGCCACTAATAATTTGATAAGTTAAAAAATTCCTACGTCCTTCATCCATTTACATGCCCCATTAAAAGTCAGTAGCTAAAACTCGCCTCAAGTCCTTACTTATTTGCTTGCCAAGGCTATCGCTTTACTACTGACAAAAGGGGGAGAGCAAAAGCCTCTCCCCCCATTGTCTCTAATATATCAACCTTTTTACTTATGCAGTCAGGTAATTACTGCGATTAGCCCACCATTCAGCTCCCGACCCATTAGGATCTTCTGGATGGAGAACAGTGAAGTCATTGAAAGTGGTATAACTGTAACTTACCGTTACATTACCTCCACCAGCATCTCCTCCACCATAGTTAACCGATGCTAGTTTATTTTTCTCACCAAGATAAATTCGAGTGCCTTCACATGCAGCAATACGAATTCTTTGATCAGTTAAGTTATCAACAATACCTGTACAGGGTGAAGTTGAAGTTACACAACCATCAGCAAAGGCGTTAATCAAGTCACCGCTGAGAGACAAGACTTCAATATCGCAAGTAACTTCCACGGGGAAAGTAACGACTCGCGCGTAAGGCTGTCGCGTACCCAGCTCAAACAGTTCTTCACGACCTAAGTCTGTCGAAACCGTAATACTTTGAACGTGAGCTACGTTATTAGCATTTTTAGGACTCATCCAGCCGTTACCATCAACACCGGGAATTTCCGTGGGAAGATATGTGTAATCTACACCACCCGCATCTGAAGCCGTGGTGGTAGCAAATGCCAAGTTCTCGCGACGATTGACACCACCGTAGGAACCAGTAGCTTCTCCTGCAGTCGAACCCGCAAATGGAGCATCCAAGACCGAAAAGTCGCCCGTCGCAGTAGCAAATGCCCATCCGGGAGTAGCACAGCCAATAGCACCTGCCCCGACTCCATTCTGCCAACCCTTATTATTACCAACAAGAGTAACATCTTCACTAAAGTTATCTTCAAGTGGGAAGTTATAGCTAACGGCGCTACAGAACATGCCCGAGGCTTCCATTTGTTGAATCGGATTTCCACTGGCACTGTCTTGCGTGTCAGGCCAAATACCCAAACCTACAATACAGCTAGCATTGGAACGTCCGGCTAGAGTAGGACCATGATTATGCGAATCTTCATCTGTAGCAAGATGATAAATTAATGGATATCCATCCAAAACCTTGCTCATCGTAACTTCAATATCAGGCACACCTTCAATATTCTCATAAATTGCCAGCTGACCAAGCTCAAAAGCTTGTTCCAAGTTAAAAGTAGTTGTGACAGCAACAGACTGAACGCCGTGCGCAGCAATCCAAGTCGTATCACCGTCTTTACGAAAAGCAACTTGTTGGTTTGCAAAATAAATTCTATTAGCCATTAAATCTCTCCTGTGCTTGGGAAATTCTTAATTTTTCAGTATATATGGGGAGGAAATCTACCTATAAGTACACCATTAAGACAAAATAACTTCAAAACTCGCTCTAACCGTGCCCTCATACAATCTGGAGTTATAAGATTCCATCTCTGTAACTCCCATATCAGTAATTCTAGCAGATGTATACTGATATCCCGGAGTGGTCACTAATCCAGAATAGTTGTTTTGGGGTGCGATAACCATGCCTCTAAAATCAAGGGGATATGCTCCAGAATCCGCTAATTTATTGGAATCATAAAGCATTAATGTATTATCTTTTTGTATAGAAATGATGTCCACAAGTTGGTTTCTCCACCATCTAGACTCAGCAACTATATGGAACAAAACATCTTGTGTGATAAAGTTATTAGAGCTACCTAACTCATAGGGCTGATAGGTTCTGCGAGGAACGGCCTCAATTACTACAGCTGGCATCTGAACTCTATTATTAGCTAAAATAGCCCAATTACCAGAACCGACCTGCTGAAATGTAGCGTCATCTACTCTCATAGAATTATATTGTAGCTCGTCCCACCATGGAGCTTGATCTGCAATATAGGTCTGAACATTCCTATAACTATACTCTAATTTAACTGTAGAATTAGTAGAGATGGGATTATCAAATACCACCCTGCCTAAGGGATAGTTGTAATGATGCCCATAAGTGGCATCTCCCGTCCCATAAAATGTGCCATTTACTGAGACTCCGGTTATTTGAATTGGAGACCCACCAGTATAAGGAACTCCAGTCTCCCAGACCCAATCCTTGCGAGCACTTTCCCATATTTGACCTGCTGAATAAGAAGGGTCATCAACTAGTCTTAATTGATCAAAAGTACCACCCCACGCGCCAGAAGTCGGAATCTCTACATTAAACCATCCACCAATGCCTAATAGTCCCCAGTCAAGATAACTCTTTAAATTAGATTCTAACTCTGAATTTAAAAGAGTATTTCCAACATTGGAGACACGTTGCAGTTGGGTAGAAATAGTACAACTCATTTTAAAATACCCTTAACCGTTTTTTCTACTAACTGATCAATCACCTGTTCGATATTTCCTAGTGCTCGCGTAGCAAAGTTATCTACTGAAGTGCCCGAAAACTCTGGAGGAACTTGCCAACCACCCCTGTGCTTACTAATCATGATTCCCATGCCTGTACGACTGCCTCTCGTATTCTGTGAAAATTCATATTTAGTTATTATTCTTTTATCACCCTCTAAAAGTAACCATTTCAACCAAGGTATTGTTCCTTGACCTCGCTTACTTTTATATGTATAACTGGCGTGTGGAAGTGATAATACATCGCTATAATCATCTTTTATAATACCAATTTCTATAGATAAAAATGGGCTCTTGCCCGCTTTAACTTTTACGGAAATATTATTTACCCATGTGTCAATAATCGACAAAATTCGAGTGTTTGATTCTGGGATGCCTAGTTGCGCTTTCAATTTTCCTTGTACAATAGACTGATATTCAGGAGTTGCCATTAACGATTCTCTAACAGCTACTCTAAGCCCTTCCGTAATAGTAGTCTTAATTTTTTCTGCTTGACCCTTAATTGTATTAGTAATTTCTCTAACAACATTCTTTCTAAATTTAGAAGGAAAACGAGACTCTAATTCAATAGTAGCAATAATGGTCATTAACCTGCCCTACGCCAAGTACAAATAACAAATTCATTATTGCCTAAACCAATAGGAGTAGGCTCGCTCATTCGTTCGTATCTATGTGTAAAAAATCCAGAAACCTCTGTAGCTACTATAATCTCTTTTGCCCGTCTAAGCTTAGGAGTCATCTCTTTTTTAGCTAATGTTTGTATATAGCCGTCAGCAGTATTTACAGGGGTTGAAATTTCTAAAAACTGCCTTGGGTCAAAAATAACGGCTAAGTTAACATCTTCTGAACTAATGATAGGTTTTTGTCCCACACCATTACACAAAGGGCAGACTCCCCCGAAAGGAAATGGCACAGGACCACCGTCTTGAAATCTATTAGAAGACTTTCTTCCAATAGGATCAAACACACAGTTAACGCAGCTTTCATATTTAGTAATACCGTAATCTAGCGTGCAAGCAATAGTTAAAGCGTCGTTCTCTAATATTGCCGAAATAGCATTATTGAAAACGGTCTTTAAACTACTGTCTATAATTCCGCTAAATGGATTAACCATTAACTACACCTTAAGAGCAAGGAGGACATCCAGTAAAAGCAGTATCATACTTAGCAAATACAGTTCCCGTAGAGGGAAGTGTAGAGCTTGTAGTATCTGCTCCATTATAACCTTCGCCAAAGGTATAGTTGGTATTGAGGAAACCACTTCCCCGAGGAGAACCTACAATCGCCCCCCCATTATTAATAGTCGTTGACTGGTAAGGCCCAGTTCCCGACATTACATATGTAATAACATCTGACATAATTCAACCCCTTAATATCTAGGATAGATACCGCCTAAGCCCTGATTGCTAGCCGTGCCAAGTGATCCCAGCATATTACTCGGATCATAGTCATTAGCAACAAAGGGAGACATAACCGCACGAATAATTTTTGCTCCGTCGTAGCTCATGTTATAAATCTTTTTCAGCTCTTCATATGATTTACACGGACCCTCATTAAGCAGTGTTCCTAAATATTGACCATAGCTACTAGTTTGTAAAGAAGCTGGACCAATTCTAGCCGTTACCCCTTGAGCTAATGCAGCCGTTCTAAAGTTTCCTTCATCAGCAATACAAGCTGCTTTTAATACTAAAAAATTAACCAGCTCATCACCATCTTCTTGCTTGGTAGGATAGAGAGGATCTGGAGTAATAGTTCTAGCCTCTACATCAACTACATAAGTATTTTTAAAGTTAACTTCCATAGGAACTATATAAGCAGCTGTAATTAACAGATCATCTAATCTCTGTGGAGTGTAACGCACGGCATCACAGCCCGCGTCATTTAATAACGTGCGCAGCATAATTAAACTAGTATTTTGCCATGTTGCCATATTATTGATCCGTTACATAAAGGATGCCATCGCCCTCAACAATTTGAGAGGCGTCTGTTGCTACTAATACTTCTACACGATATGTGCTACCTAATGTGCCGCTCGCAATATACATTGTAACTTTTTTAGAATCTGAAGTTATACCTGAAGATGTAATATCTAAATCAGTAGGATAACCACCTACCTTTTCAGAATCAATAGAAGTGATGGAACTAATAGACTCTTCTGTACCGAGAACACTAGTAAAGTCCATCTCGAAAAATCGAGTTTCTGCAGGTTGTTTACATAGTCTTTGATTTGCTGTTAATGACATTATGAGGTTGTCCCAGAAATTTGAACTTCATAAAAACTGTTAGCTGCTGATTCTCCAGCTGCCAACGACATCTTTAACCATATACCTTGATAGTCAGCTGCCGCTAATGTGCTTCCCACCATACCACTTGGGCCTACTCCAAAACCGCCACTCACTCCAGTAGGAGCAACTGTTCTATTAGCTATTGTTTGATTTGATTGTTTAGAATCTTCTAATCCAAAATCAATATTAGAATATAAACCACTACTAACTTCAATAACTGAAGCGCCTTGCAAAGTAGTTATACTATTATTATTTTTTACAAAAACTTTATCGTATAAGGTCTTACTAGAACCAAGACTTGAGGTCGCATCATAAAAAGGTCTACAAAAACCACTTTCTCCAATAGGAATGTCTGTGATTTTATTTACACCATTTCCACTTGCTGTAATAACTCCAGCAGCTCCAGAGGATAAAACACAGGTCAATATTCTCTGATATATATTAGAAGTTGTTACTGTAGTTGTTCCATTAATAGCTAAAGTTTCACTTATAATAGAACCGCCTGCATTTCTACCTGTTACTGCTACATTTTGCACGTCTAATGCGCTCGTACTTACAAATTTAATAGTTGCCGCTGATGAGGGGTCGGTAAAAGTGGCCCTTATAGAGCTATTAATATCGCCACCAGCTAGACTGGTATCGTTAGTAGGCTTATTTGAAGCCATATATATAACTAAATCACTGTTTGATATGCTCACTTCTACCCCCAGTTTATGTAATAGTCCATTTTAATGTTTGTGGATCTAATACCCATTGTTTTCCTCTACTAGTTAATACCCATTTTAAGGGCACAGGAGTGGTTTTCTGTCCAATAATTTCAATAGGAATACTTTTAGTGACAATAACTTGCCCTGATCTCACCTCAACAGGTATATCATTGTCCTTAAGAATCTGCGCTAAAGTTTCAACCGGAATAGAAGCTGTAGTGCTAACCACTACTCCTACAGGAATGGTGCTTAAGGGTAATTCTGATGGTGATGAAAAACCAAACATATTATTTGCCTTAACTATCTAAAAAAAGTAAGAATGCTGGAGCAAAAATATAAGGATAACAAGTATCGCACTGATCGGCACCAATACTCCAGTCATCCGCGTCATTTCTGTTTTCACCATCTATATCAAAATTTAGATGTGTCATACAGGTGCCCTCTCCACCAAAATCTGCACTCCAAGCAGTAACCTTAGTTCCCAAATCTTTACCTGCTCCCAACGCCGCAGCCCCATTTATTAAATGCAAGTCTTCACTACCAGTAGTTGTAGAAACAAATAAAGAGGCCGCAGACTTGCCCGTTACAGAACCAGTTCCAGTAGCGCTAGAATCACTACTTAAATTGTGGCTGTGTGTGGCACCGTCCCAGTCATGAAAATCTTGAGTTTCATTTCCCACACATATATTGTTATATATTTCTTGAGTGGTATATGCACTATCCTTATAGCCCATAGCCTCACCGCTTGTACTATCTACATGCTTCAGCCCATAGACAGTGTTATTTGTTATCACACAAGTCCGATCTGTCGTTATTCCAAAAAGATTACCAAGAAACGGACTACCCCCACTGGGATTACCCGCTTTAATATTAAACAAAAGATTATTGTGCGCCTGACCATATTGGGAATTGAAATGTATTACACCCGTGTGATCTCCAGCGAGTATATTCCCCAGATAATAATTATATACCATACAATGATTAAAGGAACCTATAGAAATCTGACCCCAGCCTCCCGCAGAATGAATTAAAGCCGACGTATGACCCCCACCGCCTTTTCCATTCTCATCCATTTCTACCCATTCCAAACTTCTTTTACATGGCTTTCCCGAGACATAATGCAATTGGAATACCATACCGTTGTACTGATAAGTTCCATTATTTAAGAATCTTACTCCAGTATTTGGGGTGCCATCATGCCTCTGTCCCTCCGCTACTGTTAAGTATGTGGCAGCTGCTAAGCCTGCACCCTCAGTCAAATAAAAATGACCATTCCACTGATAATCACTATCTTTATACATCTGTCCATTTGCAACACTACCCTTACCGTAATATGATGTATCATCCAGATCTGCCTCCCACACATTGAAGGTAGAATAGTCGCGGGAGTTAGTTCCGATTGTTGCTATAATAGCATATTGTGAAGCGCCGATATCCCAAGTCTGAGAAAAGGCATGACGATTACCATAATTAATATCATACTGCCACCCCGTAGA
>VTLG01015953.1_pt1 | contig 13550 bp, 19 predicted proteins | sample 4694571 | NCBI WGS metagenome assembly VTLG01 (sample SAMN12604809, study PRJNA352737) | marine metagenome | biome: ENVO:00000447; feature: ENVO:00000209|ENVO:00000569|ENVO:01000036; material: ENVO:00002151; isolation source: viral sequences binned using virsorter ...
AATTAATTTTAATTATTATACATTTTACTTAATACACGATCCAAAGATGTTTGTTTTCTGTTTTGTGCATACTTTAGATTGATTTTTTTGTCTTCCACTTCTGGAGTGTGAGAAATAGGCTCTGCTGCTGGAGTTTCTGACAACTCTTGCTTTACCTGCTCCTCAACTTTTTCAAAATCTTCTTTTTCTCCCATTTTAGATTTTAAATCTGCAATAGCATCTTCAAGATTTTTAATTCTTTTTTCCATACCTGCCCAGTCATCAACTGCAGCTTCTTTTCCGTCATCTACTGACTCTTCTTCTGCTAGTTCGTCTTCTTTTTGTGGTACGTCATCAGAAACAACTCTGTAATCTGCAATGATTCCTTCTTCTTCAACTACAAGAAGTTTACCATCTTCCATTACATATTCGCCAACAGGCATTGCTACTTTCTCATCGTCTGTAATGATAAAGATTTCGTCTCCTGCTTTAAATGATTCTGATTCTACGATTGTTCCGTTTTCAAGTTTAGCTTGTGCTAACTCTACTTTTACTTCCTCTGGAGTTTCTTCTCCTAAGAAAGTTTTAATATTTTTTAAGATTTCTGTTGCTTTCATATTACTATAACGATTATTAATTATTATTTGTATTTTTGATTATGTTGTTTTTGTTATGTTACCGATTCCTTGATTAATCATATCCCCTTTGCAGCATTCTATTGAGTATTCATCTCTATCTGCACAAAGGCAACCTCTACGACTACCTTTCGGACTTGTTTTACTTGGTGTTCTAAATTTTCTCATCTACCTTGTCCTCTATATTTTTTTATATATCCTGTTTTTCCTTTACTCGCATTCTTGCTATGTGGATGCGATTTTCTTTTTGGTTTAACATATGCTTTAATTACATTCCTAGCCATCTAATTCTTTCATCTTGCTTTCACTCCATCTTAAAGCAGCCTTACCACCCCAAAGCAAATAAGATATAGTACCACAAGCCTCTTTGTCTGATTCGTTATAATATTCATCAGCTCTACTTAAATAAGAATACATTCTTTTTATTGTTTCTTTAGAAACTGGTTTACCTTGTGATAGTTGTTTAGCTCGTATCTTGCCAACTTGAGTAGCACACTTATTGTTGTTCTTCTCGTTTAATTCTATACCTCTCTTAGCGTTGTTCTTTACAGCTTGAGGATAATCGCTATATGATTCATATTCCCTTCTCTCACCCTCTTTTAATCTTGCATCTTGTTTTACAATTGATCTAATAGTTGAAAGCATTTGCTCTGCTTCTTCTTCGTCAAAGTCGTTTATTGGCTCTTTTGGACGTTCTGCTTTGTCAGCAAAGTATCCCTCTATACTAAATCCTTTAACTTTTCCTGTTTTTACGTATTCATCCCATACCTCGTCAGAGTTTACCTTAACAGCACCCATCCAAGTACCTACGGGTACATTTAAACCATACTTTCTAGATTTGTCGTGTACTTCGTCCTCTACTAGCCAAGACTCTACCAGAGTTAATCCTTTTAGTTTGTGTAGGTGTTCTAAAGTGGTGTTGTTTTGATTTCCATTCATTAAATACAATTGAGATGCTTTTTCTATTGTCTTTTTAGAGAAATAGATATAATAATCTTCTTCTTTGTTTTGTCTGTAGATTGGTTTGTTTGGAACTAGCAATGCGCCCATTAAGATTCGCTTGTCGCCTGATACTTCAGCTAGCTTTACTTCTTCTGATTTTAAAGCAATAAAATCTTCTTCAATTGCTGGAGATTCCACTAATGAAATAGCTTCAATTCCTGAAAATATACCATCTCCTAAAATAAGTTCTATAATCTTCATATTATTATAACGAATTAATTTATTATTTTGTTTATCCTATACTTGCACTTGTAATTATGTTTCTATCAAGTTCTTGTGCTGTTGTTACATCTCCACTTACAACAAACGCCTGAATTGGTGGTTGATTACCAAATAATGATGCTAATTGATTTGTGCCACTTGCTCCAACTGTGTTAAATTGTGGAGGTAATGATGGAGCTGAAACAGAGCTAACACTACTTGCTGCACTAGCTGAACTTGTATCGACTGATACTCCACCTCCTGCGCCTAATGATGAAGCTACATTTTTACTTTTTCCTACTGCTGAAGTTATAGCTGACATAATACCTACTGCTTGTAAAGCGTATGCAATTAACATAGGTATATTTTGTGGAAAACCTATTTTAGCAGTTTGTGCCGTACCCTCTGCAACTGCTGCACTTGATCTAGCTGCTACCAAAGAACTAAAGGTAATAGTCTTACGAGCTTCTTGTATCATTTCTTGTGCTGCTAATATTTGTTTAACAATAAGAGCTGCTTTTCCTGCTCTTGTTTCTGCACCAAATAAAGATATTGCTATGTCTACAGCCTTGCGCTTAGCATCTATTATTTTTTGTTGCGTCTGTTCCTCCATTTTAGCAATTCTCTCATCTCGTGCTTTTTTATCTAGTTCTTCTTGTTTTTCTGTTGCTTTTCTGTTTTTTTCAGCGTTATCTTGTTTTTCTTTTAAAGCCTTAAATGTTTCTTTATCTACAAACCCTACCCCTGGAATAAAAACAAGTCCTTCTAAACGCTCTTTATCTTCAGCTTTTCTTTCTGCTTCAATAGCATTTCTTTCTGCCTGTTCTTCTCTAAGTGCTGTAGTAATTTCAGCAGTTAACGCTTTTTGCTTTAATAACCTAGCAGTTTCTAATTCTATTAATCTTGCTTGTAATTGTGCTTGTTCATCTAAATCTTCTTTAGTAGACTCTGATAAAGCGTTTTCTGCCTCCTTAGCTTCAAACCTTAATCTTGCTGCTGCTATTTCTTTTTGTGTTATTTCTTCTGCTATTCTACCAGCTTCTTTAATTGCTTCGATTCTTTCTGCAACACTTACATTTTCTTTGTCTGCTGCTTTTTCTCTTAGTTCTGCAACTTTTCTATCTGCCTCAGCTCTTTCAAGTAATAACTGACGCTCTCTTATATCTGCTTCTGCTCTTTTATCTGCTAACTCTCCAGCTATTGCTATTTCTTTTCTAGTTTCTTCACCAAAGTTTTTTATACCCTCTGTTACTTCGTTTAATGCTTCTCCTGCTGCTTTAAAGTTTCCTGTAAATACATTAAACATAACTTTACCAAAATCACTAATAATGTCAATTACATTTCCAGTAATCACACCTATTTGAGTCATTAATTTAGCAAACTTGTTTTGCCCTTCTTCTGAGTTTTGAAACATTGTAATTAATGATCCTAAAGCTATAACTAAAGCACCAATACCGGTAGATATTATTGCAACTCTTAATCCTTTAAAACCTTTTATACTTGCTTTAACACCATTGGTTAAGTTTTTGAACTTAGTTACTGCACCTCCTGTAACTTTGTCAAGCACATTACCCATTTCATTCTGAGATTCGGCTGCCTTTTCTACTTGTTTGTCATATTTGTCAACCTTTTTTTCTAACTTGGTGTACTCTGTCCCCATTTCATCCAAGTTCTTGACAGCTTCTTTGTATCTTAATTCAAAATCTATATAGACTTTCTTTGCCATATTTCTTGTTTTAGTTGTTTATATCCCTCTTTAATAGTTTCTGGCATTTTATATCTGCCTTGTGCTATTCTTATGTTTTCTGTTTCGCCTTTTGCGTGACGCAATAATTCTATTATATTTCTTATCATTATGTTAATACGCTATTAGTGTAAGTAGCTTTTTTTACAATTAATTCTAATTCTGATTTGCCTGTTGCTAAATTCATATTAATACTATTTATGTAATACTCTTCTGCATTAATTACAATGATGTCATTAACAGAATAGTTTAACATAAAACTTATTGGTAAATTAGCAGAGACTTTTATGATTCTTCCATTTTGCTCAAATGTTTGCACAATGTATTGTTTGTAAAATCTTTCAAATAAACTATTTGTGTTTATGTCTCCATTGTATTCGTCAAACTCAGCACCAAAATTTAAAGTGTGATTTTGATCTGTTGATACATTTGAAGGTGCATTATAAGCGGTTAAGTTTAAAGTTGTTACAGGGAAACTACTTGAATCAACAACTCTGTTAAAAAATATATAGGGTTTGCCTAAAGCTGTTTTACTGTCTGCATCTACCCACCAAGCCTCTATATTATTTGTAACATCTCCAGAGTTATCTACTAAATTTATTAATACACTTCTTTCAAAAGGTATTTGTTGATTAAATGCTTGTCCGTCATATTTTTCAGGAGCTGAATAATTTAAATCACCAAACACTAAACCAAATTGATTTATATATCTTAAACTTGTTTGAGTAACTGGTGGCGAATATTTAAAGTTAACTATGTTAAATGGAACTGGACGATCTATTGTGCTTTGTGATATATCAACATATTTTGTAATATCTCTTGAAACTCCTTTAGTCATATAGTCATCAAAGGTTTCTACATATATAATGCTATCTCCTAATTTAGAATAAGCGACTAAATTAAACATCTTAAATAAACCAGATAAAAAATCTATTACTTTCATTTTAGGAATATAGTCTTGAATAAATATATTACTTCCTAAACTAAATGCTGAATTGCTATAATTGTGAATTGTAGAAGCGTTTTTTGTAATAGTCATACCCGCAGCCAATGCGCCAAAGTTTACACTTACTTGACAATTTATTCTAAATTCAATATCATAAGTCCTAGTGCTTAATGTTCCACTTGTTAAATTCATTAAGGGAATTGTAAGATTACTTGCGCTGTTAAATGCTAAATTTTCTTTATAGTATAATAACTCGTTTGTTGTTTTGTCTATTGCTATAATTTCTCCTGTGTTATTTGTTACGCTTGGATCAAGGACTAATCTTATCGAATAACTATCTCCACTATTTACAACAAGTTTGTCTGCTGTTAATATATCGCCATCTCCAGAGCTATAAGTAAAATCTGCAAATGTTAACTTTTTATTTTTTGTTGTTGTATCTACTCCAAATGTAGGCGGATCAGTTTCAGGCGCAGAGATAGGAGATTTCTCACGATGTAACCAAAGATAAAGCTCATCAAACATATCACTTCCAAAAAAAGTTTTTATGCTTCCACTATCTGCCATATTAAAAGTTATATCATATTGTGTTTGTATTGCTTCAATAACTCTTTTAAGTTTTATTGCAGGTTTTAAATCAGGTTGTAAAACAGGAAAGTTTGTATTATCTAGTCTGTTTGTACTAGGTGTATCATAAGTATAATAATTTTCCAACAATATTAAAGGGACAACTACATTTCTATTAGCAAGACTTGTCGCATCAACTCCAGTACTTTGTAAACCTACTTTGAAGGCTTGTAAAAAATCTGAATTACTATAACTAATATCATAAGTACTTAAACCATTTAATGAATCTAATTCTTCATTACCAAATAAATCATTTAGACTGCTAGGCTCTCCAAAGAATACAACTTTATAAGCAAAGGGTTGATTGTTTTTCATTGATACGCCATCAAGCCTAATCTTTCCTGTTCTAAATGGTACTTGGTTTATTTCGATTCTTGCATCAACTTGAAACCTTGCATCAAATCCATCTTGAATATTAAAATTATAATAGTGTTTAAATAGTTTGTTGTTTACTGAAGATGCTGGTAGATTAAAACTTTTAGAAAAAGGTGTAAAGACTTTGCTGATGTCAGATATGTTCTGAATTGAATCAGTAATGCTTATTGTTTCATCTTGGAATAAGTCAACTCTTGTATCCGATATATATAATTGTACTTCACGCTTCATTATACTATATTATTAATAATGTCGTTTGATTGTTCTACTTCTAGAGTATATTGGATTAGTCTGTCGTTTAATGATGTTTTAAATGTTAAAGAGCTTGATGTTACAACAACAGGATTATAAGTTACACCTCCATAAGTAATCCATACATACTCACTTAATAAAATATCTTCCATTACTTCATTATAAGCCTCAATCATATAGTTTGTGTTTAGAGTATATCTTATGTTTCCGTTTTTATTAAATATTTGTTTTTGATGGCTTGTAGTATCGTAAGTACTTGATGAATAAGTAAAGATGTTTCTTTTAAAATTATCTGATTTAGCAGTCATACTTTCAACTGACTTTAAAAAGAAATAATGATCTTGTTGTACTCCATTTCTATTTATAAATGTCATTAATACAGGAGTGTATTTAGGATTACATATTCTTTCTATTGTCCAAGTATAGTTTCCTGATGCTGCTGCTACGCTTGTTGCTGAGGTGCTTATTGTAGATTTGGTTGCAGTTCCTGAATTCATATCATAAGCATAACTGGCTGTGCTGTCTGGTAAGTATATTATTTGACTATTACCAGTATTTGTTAATTCGTAGTCATCTGGATCAATGTCTTGATTTACTCCTGCTGTAAATAATGAATATCCATAAAATCCTGTATGTGTTACAGCACCTTGAGCTGTGGCAGTTCCTCCGCCATCTACTGCTGTATAAGTTGTAATGACATAAGAGATAGCTACTGAATCAAATGTAGTTGCACTATCAACCCAATAGTCTTTACACAAAGTTGCTATTTCAAATACTGTTCTGTTTGATGTTGCGTTTTTAAGAATTGTATATCTTAAAGTTCCATCTATTGTCAAAGCTATTTGAGCAGACAAATGTGATCCAGTTGTTACAGTTACAAAGTAAGGACTTCTTAAAAATATATTCGCCATAATTAATTTTTATTCATATTTTCTGGAAAAAACTTTTTATCTTGTTCAATATCAAAAACAAAAGCATCTCTTAATTCATTTGGTATGTATTTAAACGCTCTTTGAAAAGGCTTAGTAAAAAAGAAACTTGGTTTAATACCGTGTAAAAATATACTTCTTGCTACTGCATATTGTAAAGACTTTCTTTTAACAAACTTTCCAGACTTATCTCTAGTGCCTTCTAATCCTTTTCGTACTACCCATTGACTAAATGCTGAGGGAGGAGGCATCTTGTTTGTGTATTTATAAGGTGTGTTGTATTTAGTTTTAGTTCCACTAACTCCTAAATCTTGAAAAGCACCATAATCTTCCATATTAAACAATAAATCAATACTATCTTTATATTGGTTTATTCTATAATCAATACTATTGTAAAGTTCTTTAGTAACATTCTTTTTCTCTCGTGTAAGATTGCTCTTTGCTTGTTGTACAACATATTTAGCAAACTTGTTCAATATTTTATTAGTGTCTTCTAGTCGCATAAGTTTATATCGTTTGCTACAAATACATCAAAGGTGCAAGTTACTCCTGCCATTTCATTCTCAAACCTATCATAAAAGAACTCACAAGAAGCATCTCCTACTAATTGGTATAAATCTAAATGTATTGTTCCTTGCCTTAATGATCCTATCAATTTATTAACTACAGCTAATTGAGTATTGATTACATCTTGCTCATTATTGTTTCCTCTAAATATGTCTGTTGTTTCTTCTTTGCTGAGGTTTACTAAGTCCATTGCTAAAACGCTAATGTTAAATTGAAGCACTTGCTCTTGTATTGTAACATTGTTTATTATAATATGACTTAAAGGAAATATTGTTTGTTTAGATAAATCTATTTCTGTTATGTCGCCTGTTGTTACAGTGTTAACATTCTCATCAGATAATAACTGATTTTTAATTGTTTGTGTTATTTGATAATATCCTCTTACTCCTTGATTGCTCATTTTTTCATTTTACTTTTAATTTGTTTAGCTTCTAACTCTGACTTTTCTTTCATAAAACTTAAAGCGTATAAACACTCGTGTATATTTAATTTAGTGATATTTTTAAATCTTGTAATATCTCCTTGAGCGAGTCCGAAAATTGATTGATACCAACCCCATTTTTTTCCAAAGTTAGCTGCTGAACTAAATCCTTGCTCCCCTCCTCCTGTAAATAATTCAGCATAGTTTTCGATAAGTCCATCCCTAAATGATAAAAAAAAAGTATCGAACTAAGTACGGCATCCATTGGCATATCTTTCATTTTATCGGATTCATCTCCTGAGTATTCATCTACTAAATATTTATCTTTATATCTTTGAACTATTGGGCGATAAAGAACTGACATTGCTCTATGCATATTTTCATAATCTCCTATATATGTATCTAGATCTACATACTCTCCAAATGTCATATTTTCTAAGTCTGGTATAAAACCATAATCAATCCCATTCATTTTAAATTCTTTTACTAATGGGGGTTTTTGATCAAACATTTCTGCAAGGACATTTGTAATGTCTCTAATACTAGATGCTTTCATTTTCATAATTAAATCAGCTCTGATACCACAAAATATTTCAATCATCTTAATAGCTAAGAATGTATCATCTTCATTGTTATCTTGTATCTTAATATACTTTTGGTATTGTTCTAGTGTAACTTCGTTTAGGGAATCAGGTACTATTACTTCTTTTCTCATACTTATATAACGAAGAAATAAAAAGTTTTAGAAACTATTGTATTATGTATTTACCTCTATTAGGATTCTTTAATTGCATTAGTAAAGCGTATCGAGCTGCGTCAATACAATCAGGATGTAAGCCTGTAGGTTTTTGTAAATTGTTTCCTTCTTTGTCTTTGTCCCAAACATACCCTTGTAGTTCTTTAATTAGATTCTTAGACTTAGAGGTTACATAGATTTCATTTTGATTAATTAGGTTAATACCATAGACTATAGAGTCTCTACCTTTTGTAACTGGAAATATTTTATGTCCATAGTTTCTTAGCTCTTGAATAGACTTAGGCTCTGCACTATCTGCATATATGTTTTCTCTTATGTCGTTTTGTTTAATAAAATAACTTATATCTCTATTTAACATTCCTTTACGATAAAGTACCTCATCAAAGATGTAAGCATCATTCCATTTGTATAATCTTATAATTGTTGAGGGATCAACAGAATAACCAAAGTCAAGCCCTGCGCAAAGTAATCTTGCTTCTTGTGGTATATTGTCAATAGGTTTCCAGTCTGGAATACATACACCTTCTAAACTTCCTATCTGTCCTAGTCCGTATACCTTCCACCAGTTAGCCCAGTATGTTGATGTGTTTGCTTTATCTCTTGCTTTCTCTATTTCTTTTATTATAGATTCTGGTAAACTGTTATTGTCTTTGTATGTTAATGTTATAAAGTTCGCATCTTGCTGTCCTATTAATTCTTTGTCTACCCAGAATAAGTTAGCTGGATTAAAGTCAAGCCATATATTGCCAGATGTTCTAACTGCTAATTGTTGATAGGAATCAAAGCTAACATTGTTACACTCGTTTATAAATAAGTCTGTTCTTCTTGCTCCTCTTAGTTTGTCTGGTTGATCTGTACTAAAGAACTCTATATAACTACCATTGCTAAATTCGTATTTTAAGATACTCTTGTTGAACTTTTTATCATCATACCTATTCAACCCCTTTAAGATGTTTAGAAAGTCTTTTAAAGCACCTCTACGCAAGTGTGGTATTGATTCAGCTACTATGCTTATTTCTTTTCCTTTGTTGCGGATTGCATAGTCTATAAGGATTGCTATAATACCAATTGTTTTGCCTGCTGAAGATCCTCCTCTAATTATTCGGACTCTTTTGTTTAGTTCTCTTAGTTTGTTAAGTGCTGAGGTTTTAGTTAGTTGCATTTAATCTTTTATAAAGCACACCCAATGTGTATTCATTCTCTTACCTGATTTGTGTCCGTAAAGAGGTTTATGCTTTGTTAGTTTTAAAACATCTTTTATAGGTATTTGTACCTCACTCCATTTAAAGATTAAAGTACCGTTTGGCTTTAAAACTCTGAAACATTCTTCAAAACCTTTTCTTATCATATCTTGCCATCCATCTTGTAATATTCCATATCTTTTAGTAATCTCTCCACTAAACCCATTTCTTTTCAAATGTGGAGGATCAAAAACAATATGATAAAAGGTGTCATTATTAAAAGGTAACTTTGTAAAATCACAAATCATATCAGGATTGATGTCAAGGGTTTTATAACCTCTTGCATTATCATTTTCATACTTAACTTTTCTAATGTCTAAATACAAACATCTATCGTCATTTTTATCAAACCACATAGCTCTTGAGCCGCAACAAACATCTAATACTTTTTTCATTAATCAATAAATAAAGGTACATCTTCGTTGATGTGAATGTCCTTTGTTTCTCTTGGTTTACCTGCTACATAATTGTAGTATAGTTGTACATATTTAAAGTCGCCTTTCTCTAAACCTTTTTTAAGAGCTTCAAATGCTAAAGGCTCTAAGGGTGTTAGTTTTTCTACTAACTTTAATTCCTCGTCTTTAGGTTTTCTTCCTGATCCTTCTCTTTTGCCACCATTAAGTTTTCGTTTATCCATAATTGAAAAAGATTGATTAATCAATTATATAACGTAATAATTTTGTTTTTTACCTGCCTATCTATATATCTGTTGTTTTTTGTTTCATAAATAGTTGTTTTACCTAAAGAGTTTGTTCTTAAAAAATTTATTATGCTTTTATATCTTCTATAAACACTATAGTAATTTATATTAAGCAATTTAGATATTTTAGTTATATTAAAATTATTCTCTATCACATAATCTAAAAACAAACTATCTTCTTTGTTTAATTTTTTTATTTTTAATAAAACATTATTATATCTATGTTCTTGTTTTTCTTGTTTTTTAGTGCTTAGGGAAAATAATATTTTGTCTCTTGTTATATGTGCTTTCCAATCTATCATTCTACAATCATTGTAATAAAATAATTTATCTATATGCCTTAATGATTTTTCTAAAGAAACATATTTATTGTTTGTTTTTTTTCTATATGTATCAATGTATACTGAGTTTAAAACTTTTTTAAAGTATTCTATATTGACATCATCATAATAATAAACAGGATTATTCAAAAACTTTAAATATGCTGTTTGTAAAATATCATCTAAGTCTTGTTCTTTTATAATGTTAAATGTATTTTTCACATTCCATTTGTTTATAAAACTCAGCCACAAACCCTTTTTTTGTATAAGATTTTTTCCCAAACTATTTAGGCTCATCTTTCTCTAATTGTTTTTTAATTACCTCAACACTCATATAGATTTGGCTTACTATATTCTCTAATCTTTTTATTCTTTGTATTTGTGTAAACTTCTTTGTTTTCATATTTTAGATAGTATAACTAAAACCAAAAATAAAACTATACAAACTATTATTCCATCAATAGCAAATTTTTCTGTTCTTTCTTTATTGTTCATTTTTTTTAAAATTAAAATCATACTATCGTGCATACCTGCTTTATTTGTAACTCTTTCTCCAAATGTATTGTATCCTATAAACTTTACTCTGCCTTTTATAAATCTTATTTCTTTTTTGTTTGGCAGTATATAATCGTGGAATAGTTTTGTGCTTGTAGATACAGGTAGTAATAATACACATAGTTTACCTTTTTTAGATTCTTGTATTGCTTTTTTTACAAATGCTTCTTTAAGTTTTCTACTGTAAGGAGGGTTAATAAAATTTCTTTCTTTCCATTCTATTTTTAGTCCATCCCATTTTGTCGTGTCGTGGTTTATTGGACAAGGATCAAAATTAAAATCAAACTCATCATTTAACTTATCGTAGAGTTCTTTAGGTGTTTCCCAATTATCGCTATGATTCAGGTTTCTGTTTTTCATCTAATTGTTCTTTTATTATCTCAACACTCATATAAATTTGGCTTACTATATTTTCTAATCTTTTTATTCTTTGTATCTGTGTAAACTTCTTTGGTTTCATTCTGTTCCAGAGATTATTTGATCGTGTGGTATTTTGTAATCGCCAAACTGTTCATCATAACCATCCATTAAAGTATCTTTCCAATCTTTACCACCGTTAAACTTATCTCCCTCGATTTCTTTTTGTAAGTGGGCTAATGCTCTCCAAGCTATTTTTGCTGAGTGTCTTACTCCATCTATATCGTGCATACCATTTTCCATTAAATGCCTCATCAATGCATCTAAGTCATCGCTACTCTTTTCTCTGTCCCAATGTATATCTTTTTCTGGGTGGTGTTGTTTAGATCCTATGTAGCTTACCCGTGCTACTTCGCATAGTGCGTCAGGAAAGTATTTTATTAGTCCTTTATACAAGGGGATTTCTTTTCTCTTTTGTTTGTTCTTTTCCATCTATTTCTTTTAGTTGCATATCGTTTGTTATTTTAAGTAGTTTAATTATATCATTCGGATATAAATATTCTATTCTATTTATTAATAAACCCTTTTTTATTTCTTCTTTGTTTCTTAAAAAAAGTTGTATTTCAGTAAGCCACTGATCTAAAAAGTCAGAATATCGTCTATGTTGTTCAAACGATTTTAAACTATGTATAGCTGTAGTGTGATCATAACTCTTACCATTAGCTTTATAAAATTCTTTTATTTGATGAAATGACATATCAAAATGATTCCTTAACACAAAGGTAAATAATGATCTTGCCTCTATAGTATATCTTCTTCTGTTGTTTTCAAATATATTTACTCCTGAAATATCATTTAAATAATTTGCTACTCTCTTTGCTTCTACGTTCATAATGTTTTTTTATTTAATTCTTTTATTAATTATTTTACAATATTTATTATCTATTTCATAACTGATAGTATCATAACCTAAATCATAAGCTACTTTACTTGTTGTACCACTTCCTGCAAATACATCAATAATAATTTGATTTTCTTTTGCTGTAGTTTTTATGATTTTACTGATCAGCTCTTCGGGTATTTGACAAGGGTGTTCTGTCTTTTCCTTGCTTACATTTTTGACTTGATTGATATTCCACCAATCATAAAGTTTTGCGCCTGTTTTACCCTCTGCTATTCTTTTTTGAATTCGCTTGTCGTTTAAATTTTTATAAGGTTGTCTTACTTTTCTAAAGTCAGGTTTGCATCCCCACCAGCTTATTAATCTACTTTGTTTACCTGTGTTGCTATTGTAAACCCAACATACTACTTGTTCACATTTTACTTTTATAGCTTTAGGTAATAGGTTTATTGTTTCTTCTGGATAATGAATTATAACACAAGGTGTAGGTATTTTAGATAACAAATCTATATAGTCATCTTCTGAAATTCTATCTTTGTATCCATTGTAATGGTAACCTTGATTGTAAGGAGGATCTGTAATTGTCAATCCTTTAGGAACTATACAATCTCTAAAATCTTTATTTATTATTTGTATCACAATGTTCCTTTTATGCAGTAACTATCTATGTCTGCTCCGTTAATAAAAAATGTTTCAAACACCTCGAGTGCTTTTGTTACTTTAGCTTTTCCTTGTAAATAAAACTCCTCACTTACATCATAAATTCCTATGTCTAATGAGCCTTTGTCTATAGCTGCAAACTTAAATTCTTGGTAAGGTTTGTTAAATAGTTCTGTATATAAATATACTTGTACATCATAGCCATATTTTCTAGCTGAGTATGGGAAGGCTTTTAAGTCGCTTGTTGTTTTTAAATCTACTAATCCTTTTCCTAAAACATCTGCCTTGCCTCTAAACGGATAACCTTGCACCATACCTATTGCAGGTACTTCAAACTCACAATCTGTTATTAGTTGCAAAGCGTGTTCGTTTCTTAGAAAT
>VTLG01005492.1_pt1 | contig 13549 bp, 15 predicted proteins | sample 4694571 | NCBI WGS metagenome assembly VTLG01 (sample SAMN12604809, study PRJNA352737) | marine metagenome | biome: ENVO:00000447; feature: ENVO:00000209|ENVO:00000569|ENVO:01000036; material: ENVO:00002151; isolation source: viral sequences binned using virsorter ...
TTCTATTGCTTCAAGAACTCTTGAGAAAGGAACGTAATTTTTATTAGCTTCTGTTATTGCTTCAAATGCTTCTTTAGTAATTAAACCTCTATCTTTTGCGTATTCTAGTATTCTTAAATTATATGCGTCTAATTCTTTAGATGTTTTTTCATACTTTTTAATTAAATTTTTATTAGCTACAACATTTCTTGCATCTTTTATATCAAATCCATGATCAATTCCTCTTTCATTTAATTCAACAATTCTTTTAGAAACTTTATAAGTATTAAATTCTAAATATGATTTTTTATCTTTACCTATAGGTTTTAATACTTCTTTAAATGATTTACCATTTACTTTTAAATTTTTATCTAAAGTTCCTATTTCAATAAAGTGTCCAGCTCTATGTTGCATACCAACAAGAGTTCTAAATCTTTCATAGATACTTAATTGTTTAGTTCTATTTTTTGTTTTATCTACTTGTCTAACCATTCGAAGTATTGGGTGGTGTCTATCTAATAATTCTTGAGTTAGTTTATTTTTAGTTCCTTTAACAGTTACTTCTTCTTTTTCAAATTTTAATTTTTTTAAAATTTTATTTTCAGCTTCTGTTTCTAGTTTTATATCTTTTTTAAAATTATCTTCTTTAAATATAGGTTCTTGTTTTGGTTTCTCATAAGCTCTTGGTATTTTTATATTTTTGCTAGATAAATCTTCAACAACTGTTTTGTCAGCAACATAATCTGTTACTATATCTATTGCGTTATTATTAGTTTTTTTAATTGTATTTGTAACTTTTTTACCAACAGATTCTGCTGCACCAAGTGTAGCAAATAATATTGTAGAATCTATTAATTGATCTCTACTAGGTAATTCTTGCTCTATAATTGCACCCGATCCTTCAAATCCAGCTACTCTTAATAAAAGTTTAGATAAAAAATTTTTTCCAAAATTACCAAAACCTACAGCACTACCTAATTGTATTGCTTCTTTTGTACCTGCTTTAATACCTTCTTTAGTATATATATCCCAAAACTCTGACCAACTATGAACTTTACCTTCTTGCAACATAGTTAAATATGTTTCTCTAATTGATCCTGCAATAAAACCAGATGTTGCAGCAGTAGCTGTTTTTCCTGCTCTACCTTTAGTTAAAAGAGTTATAGGCAAAGCAGCTGCTAAATATACTGGTAAATCTTTTGTAATAACTGCAAGGTTTTGAATATTTCTTTCAATAATACCCGTATCTTCAAAAGGTTCAGCAACATAACCTTCGGGTAAACCTGTTCCATCATTACCGGGTAATTGATGGTAGTTTTGAACAAGATCAATAATACCCATGTTAAAACCTCTATCCCAATATTTTTCTACTTCAAAAACTTCACCAACTAATTTTTCTTTTAAAGAAATATTATCTGGTTCATTTTTTTCTACTTCAAGTAATTTTTCATAAGTTGATTTAGTTTCTTCTTTACCTAAAGTAATTATATTATCCCATATTTTTTTAATAGGATTTTTATCTATTGGTTTATAACCAAACTCTGCTAAAATTTCATTACTTTCAAAACCAGCATTTTCTAATGTTAATATTTTATCTTGTTTCCAATTATTAATTTCATCTGTAGAAAACCCACCTTGTTCTAATGCTTTTAATTGTGTTGTTAAAGTTGTCACTTTGCAAATCCTAATCTTTTTAAATATTCTTCTGTAGATTCACCGGGTAGTCTTTTTGCAAATATTTGCATATTTTCTTGAAAAGTTTTATTTTTTTTAATTTCATTAATCATGTCTTTAAAAATTTTATTTGCATTAGGCATAAAATTTAAAACATCTTTTCCAATAAATTCTTTTTTTAATGGATCAGTTAAAGTTTTGGCAGGTATTCCATTTTTAATACCATTAATATATCTTTCATACATTACATATTTAAAATTATTTAATCTATCGTCTAAACCCGGATCAATACCTTCTAATACTGGGGAACCTTGAATTGGCATTTTATAAAAATCTATAAAGTCAAAAAATGATTTCATTTCAGAATATGTTTCTGGATTTTTATTTTGTGAATCAATTATAGAACTTAAAAATTTAAGATCTTTTAAATTAACACCATTTTCATATCTTTCTATAATTGATTTTCCTTCACCAGTTTCTCCGGGTAATAAAAATTTATCTGTTACTTGATTTATTTCATCGTTAACAACTAAATTAATTATTTGAGAATTTGTGTTAAAACTTGAAATAGATTTACCCTCAGTATTAATTACTTTTTCATTTAACTCTTTAAACTGTTCTACTATTGGAGGAGTTTTTCCAAATAGTTGTTCAATTTTTTGATCATAAACTCCTGTTTTTTTTTCCATATCTTCTATAATTGTTTTTGATTCTTGAGCTGTTTCTGCTTTTATTATTTGATTTTGAGCTAAAATACTAAATTGCATATCATTTTTTAATGCTCTAGCTTTTTTATTATAATAAGTAATAAATGCTGATTTTTCTGATGTTGATAAACTTTGATATAATTTTTGCAAATCTTTATTATTACCAAAAGTACCTTTACTAATTTCATCATAAGCCTTTGATAAAAGATCGGGTGGTGCATCGGGTGATAAATTTAATGCTGATGTTAATGCACCAAATTTACTTTGTAATATATTTGCATCAGCAGTTGCAATTAATTTATTTTTTTCTTCTGGATTAAGAATATCAAATTGTCCATTTTCTAATGCTTCTTTAAATAGCATAGGTTGATTGTTTACCATTGATTCAGCTAATGTTACTGCACCAAATTTAATATATGCTTTTATTAAAATTTTCTTTTGACCATCATCATAATTAGTATTAGCATTTATTTTATCTATAACTTTTTTATTATAAATTTCTAAATAAACTGGTCCAACATTTTTTAACACTAATGCTTCTTTAGAAATATAATCTTCATCTATATCTGTTGAATCTTTAATTTGAGTATTTCTAGATCCTTCTAATGATTTTGTTTTTAAAATTCCTGCTGTTGAAAAATATTTAGATTGAATAGCTTTTCTTGTAAAATTATCTACACCATCAAATTTGTTATTTTTAAAATATTCATATAATTTATTTACTTCTTGATCATTATAGGATGCTGCTTCAGATGGTTTACCATTATTTCTTGTTTCACTTTGAATAGTAAATAAACCTTTTTGAACAATATTTCCGTTTATATCTTTTTGATCTATATACATATCACTTAATATTGCGTATGCTTTATTGTCTGCTTCTAATTTTTTTTCTTTAACATAAGCTTTTGTTGCAAAATCTGTTATAGGCTTTAATGCTTGTGACACAGTATCATTTAAAGAAACACTACTATTACTTATAACACCTGTTGGTTCTGCTGTTATTCTTCCTTCTGCTTCAAATGTAGGTATTTTTGGCATTATTTATTCCTTGATCTGTTAGAAGATTTAGATCTTATTCTTAAATTACTTTTGCTATTGTTTCTAGGGTTTCTATCTTTATGATCTATATCTTTACCCAATATACTATTACCAAATTTTTTTTTCATAATTCTTCTTGCAGTATTTCTACCAGCTCTATTTTTTTTTTGTTTTGATTTAGAGTGGTAGTTTTTATATTCTGATTTATAATTTCTCATATTATCCTGTCATTGTTAATAAAGATCCACCAACTTCAGATACTGTTCTTAATTGTGCCATTCTTGATTTTTGTTTTTCTATGTTAGATTGAATATTATAAAAATTTGCTTGTTCAAATGCTTGAGCTTTTCCTATTTCTGCATTGTATTTTATAATATTTTCTTGTATTTCTTTTTCAAATAAATTTGCCATTTCAATATTTTTAGCTGTTCCCGATCCTATTACTACTCCAGATTTAGCTGTATTAACTCTAGTTGATCCTTGAAGTTGAATAAATTTTTTATTAAAAGATGCTAAATCAAGTGTTAATTGATTTTCAATAGCTTCTGCTTTTTGTTTTGCAACTAAAGCATTTCTATTTTGTACTGCTGCATTATATTTTCCTGCTGCACTTTGTTGAGCAAAACTTGCTGCACCTAAAAATCCTACCGCATAAGGAGCTGCTGTTGTTATCATTGATGCTGCTGCTGGAGCCATTAAAATAACCTCGCATACATATATTGATCTGAACCATCAAAACCCCATTTTCTCATAAGACCTTCTCTTTCTAAACCTAACCACTCTGCAAATCTTTGACCTTCAGTAAAATCTTTTCTAATTGCAGATTGAACTCTAGTAATATTATTTTCTTTTGCAACTTTTGCAAAATCTTTTTTAATTGCTTTAGCAACACCCAATGGATATTTCCACATATCGCTTGTTGCAATTACCCAACCTTCAGCAACTTGACCCCAAATCATTTTCATTCCTGCGGCAAAAATAGGATTATTATTAACAACACCAGTAAATGCTAAATTATTTTGTTCTAAATTTTTAGCATTACCATCAACATTAATGTAATGTTTGTCTGCTTCTAATACTATATGATTCATTTGTTGAGATAAAATAAATTGTCCATGCTGTGCAGTATAAGGCACTATATGTAGTATGTTATCCATCATTTGTTACTAACCTTGGGTATAACGATAAAATTGTAAAAGGTAAAGGTTGAGTTTGTCTAACATAAATAAACCCATCTGTCTCATAATTTCCTCTAAATTCTATTTCTTTATCTCCTGTAAATGGCGGTATACCTTCATCCATTAAATCAGCAGAACTTCTAAATGGTATTCTTTCCATATTACTTAAATCTGGTCCAACTTCTACACCTATAGTTTCAAACATTCTAACTGTAATATCATATATTCTTTTTGTTTTACCTTGTGATGTACCATTCTGTGATCCAGCATTTAATCTCATAGTTTGTAATAATGATGTATAAGCTAAACCTACTTTAACACTTGTTGAAGAACGATCTAAAGTAATACTACCAGAACTTACAGTTTTATCTGGGTGTGATGCACCATTGGCTAATATAGAAACTGTTTGTCCCTCAAGATGATCTAATCCAGATATTGTTGTAACAGCACTACCACTATAACTTAATTCACTATCTAAAAAATTAAATGATGTATTATCTGTTTGATCAAAATCAAATACATTTAATATTTCTACAAATCTTCTAGTAGCACCATTAATTGTTCTTTTAACAATTACATAAACTTGATATTCAGTATCGTCAGTTGGAATAACTGCAACACTTTCACATACTGCTTTACCTTCATTGGTTTTTGTCAGTCTAGTAGAATCATCTAAAGATGTAACAGTTAAAAATCCTGTAGACAATGGTGATGTTTCGGTAATCGTAACTACATTACTACTAACTGTTGCTGTAAAATTAGAATCAGCATCTATCAATGTTTTTAAGTTTGTTGCTGTTTGGTTGTTACTAGATGTAGTATGAAACTTGCCAGTTGTAGAAGATGTAGCAGATGTAAAGGTTGTAGTTGTGCCATCTGCTTTTGTTAAAACTATTCTTGTACCATTTGCAATATTTGCAAAATCAGTAACTGTAACTGTAGCATTACCAAATCTACCACCAAATATATGTCTGTGCCAAGCAGTTACTTGTTGTTCTCTTTGATAAGTTAGTCCTACTAACTCACCATCACCTCTAACTCCATAAACAATTTGATTTGGTTCTTGTTGATATGCAATTTGTGTTAAACCACCTTCACTAATGTGTTCGGCAAGAATAGTCATATCTGGAGCAATGTAACCATCTACATCAAAGTTGTAAGCTAGTTCTCTAATTTTTCTTTTTGCTCTTTGTAAAAATAATGTTGCATTACCTACAGCTATAGCATCTACGTTAGCTGAACCATGGTTAGATTGTTTTTTAATTAATACATTTGTAGGTGTAACCGCACTATCTGTACCACCTCCACTTACTGTAAACTCACCACCTGCTGTACCAATAATTAAAGTTCTTGTTGCTGTCATAAATCTGATAGCATTAACTTGGTTAGATGCGATTGTATAAATAATTGCATCATCATCTGCTACAGTACCACCTATGTTTGCATCCATATTTTCATAATCACCAGACTTTGAAAAAAATATTGTTTGTGGTTGATCAGTTGTTCCTGCAAATACTAATCGTTGTTCAAAAAAAGTTACGCAAGAAGGATGACCTGTGGTATCTGAAAAAGCTCCTAGTTGCCAATTTGCTGTAGCACTTGCACTATCTAAAGCTGTAATAATTGTAATAACTGCGTTAGTCGTATCTGTTACACCAGTTATCTTTGCATAACCTCCACTTAAAAAAACAAATCTTCCAACATCTGTTGAAAGAAATCCACTACCACCATTAATACCAGTAACTGCAGAAGCAACTAAAGCTATACCTGTACCTACTGCTGATTGACCGGGATTTAAAGTTGTGTCTGTTGTATTAGCATCTTGCATTGGTCCTTTAGTAAAGTCTACATCTGTTAATGTCCAAGATGTATGACCAGTACGAGATAATTTTTCTACTTCATGTTCTGGATGTGTAATATACATAACGTCAGCACTTTGTGCAAATTTTAAATCAAAAAGTTGTGCAGTAGTATAAGGTGTTGTTAGTTCAAAAACTTTATTAGATACACCACCAGACGTATAAGTAGTAAATGATGAACTATTTATATCAACACCATCTTTATCTTGTAATTCAAATGTGTTTGTTGTTTTGTCTGCAACTAAAAATCTTTTACCATTAACTTCTGTCATGCCACCAACACTACTAATAACTACTTCATCACCATTAGAATATCCATGTGAATTAGCAGTTACTACAGCAGGATTAGCTTTAGTAATTGCAGATATAGTTTTGTCTCCTTCTAGTACAGCACCACTATTTTTATAAACTCTCATTTTTAAATTAGAAAACTCAAGCATATAAGTTTGTGTTGTTGAAAATTCAAAAGGTATTAATCTTGTTTTGTTATCGCTATCAGCTACTTCTGCTACAAATGTAGAGCCGGGTCTACGAGCTGCTGAACCATGTGGATATACTACTAAATTTTCTAATGTTGAACAACCAGATGTATATTTGGTTAAATCTGTTCTACCATCTAGTCTTGGTGATAATTCACCACCTGTAAAGTTTGTTAGTTCAACTGCAACTCTAGCCATTTACTAAAACCTTGAGTTAATAAATGTACCTGCGTCTATAACATCTGCCATGCCTAAATCTTGTTCAACATTTTGACCTTCGGTTGAATCTACAAACCTAGCATCTTTTAATTTATCTTGAAACAAATTATACATATTTGTTGCTGTAGTATTATTGGAAGTAACTGCAAAAGCAATATCAGCAGCTAAAGAAGCAGATAAAGTTTCTCTTAACAATTCATCATACTCATTAGGATCTGTAATTCTAGCAATGTATAATATTTTCATACTAGATGTATTGCTTAAAATTTTTCTACCTTCTACTTTATAATTAGAATCATAATCTAATATTCTAAGTAGTCTTAAACAATCTGCAGGTAGTGTATAAGCATAACTAAAACCCCATGCAGGAGCTGTAGTGTCTGCTGCTATTTCTACTCTTTTCTGTAAGCAATTCCAAGGATGTGATCTAAACACACCATCTCTTACTTGAGTGTATCTTGAATTACAAAGTCTAGCATTTTTTGAATCTTCTGTAAGTGAAAGTATAGTTGTTGCACCTAGTTGATTTAATGCTCCATTACAAATATCTACTGTTGACGCCATACTACTTCCTTATAATATACTTTCGCCTTATCTGTCTATCTTTTTCTAAAGCAAAAATTTCTTCTGTTGTTCTCTCTTCTTTAGTGTCAAATCCATAATGATTTTTATTATCATTTTGAAACCTATCTACTAACACATATCTGTATACATAGTTATCTTTTTTAAAATGTAATACAGGTTTTAAATCTTGTATCTTTTTCATGCACTCTAGGCGGGTTCCACTCTCGCTTTCCCCGCCTAAAATTTTATTAATTAATCTATAACGTACATCATAGTTAATTGAATAGTACCAGTACCTGCAGCACCACCCATAGTTACTGAAACAGGAAGTCCATCCTTATCAGCGTCTACAAGTGAGTTTTCACCTAATGCAATAGTATTTGCAGCGTTAACTGCAGTTGCAGAAGTAGAAGCAGCAGCAGCTTTATAAGCAGCAGCACTTAAACTTACAGCAGTACCAGCGGCATTATTGTGAGCAGCATAACCAACTGACAAAGTAGTTGAACTACCTAATGCGTCATGTGCTAATCTACCAGAAATGATTCTTGAACCATTTGGTAAATTAAACATTTGAATCACATCACCAGATGCTAGAGAAGATGCTTCATATTCTGCATGAGCAACTCTTACTCTACCTGCTAGTTCAGTAGTGTCTATCTTTTCGGAAGGTACGTTCTGATCCCATTTAGTCTTTTGTATCGAATAAACTGTAGCCATATTAATATCCTCCTATTATGCTTCTTGACATACTATACCAAGAACTTTTGCTTCTTCCATTCTAGTAGCACCGATTGATTGGCAGTAGTAAACTTGAGTAGCGTAAGATTTGTCTGCTCTTTCGTCTATTCTAGCTGATACGTCTTTACCAATCGCAAGAGTGATTCCATCCTGTGCGAAAGCTATGCAAGTTCTGTCATTACCAGATTTTGCAAGTCTGTTTGATACAGTAAATTTAAACCCAAGGAACGAGTCAATTTCACCCTGTACTAATGCTTTTACAGTATTGAAATCTGAACTTGTTACTTCAGTTGTTGATAAAAGGTTTGTGATTTGCTCTGGTCCCACAACGATGTGTCTTGGGATTGAAGGATCAACACTTGCTAGATCAAAAGTCTGCTTAGCAGTTCTTAACTTAGCGATTGTTAAACCAGCTCCACCTGCAGCGATTGCAGTTTGAGCAGCAGTTGAAGTTGCACCAGTTTCACCTGTAAAGGCAGTACCAGATGCAGCTGCAATAATCACATCATCCATTGCTCTTCCCATTGCCATAGCAGCGGCTTGAGCATAAGATGAAGTAGGATCAATTAAGAGTCTTACTTTGTCTTGTTGATCAATAAGATCAGCAAATTCGTAATCCGCAAGAGATACTCTTCTTCTTGAGTGAGGTGTATCTATTTGAGGAGTGTCCGAATGTCTGCTAGTTTTTAAAACTGCAGTTACTGAACCAACTTGATCGAAGAAAGCATTTTTTCCAACAACGCTTTCAACTCTGACTTTGTCTCTTAATAACGATCCCATTTGTTGAGATAGCATTTGTATGTTAGCAGAATACTGCTGTACAAAAGCTGTAGTTATTTGTGATGACATATTTTTGTCTCCATATTATAGTTGATTTAAAAAATCAGAAAGGTTCTCCACCAATAGGTAGGCATCTCTTGCATTTAAAGTCTGTTAGACTAGAGTCTTTCCTTCTTGTCTGTAAGGTTCTTTCGAATTGTCTTACTATTAATCCACTTATAATAAATATCTGCGATTGGCAAGGGATTATTTTTCTGTTGTTCAGAACCTGTTTCCTTTATCAACCGCAGTATTTCTAAGCGAATTTCTTTATCATTAAGATGATTATCATTTTGCATTTAACATCTCTCTTAAAGTATAAACTTGTTGTACTACCTTATCATGATCTGGATGGTTTCTATTCCAATACGGACCATTTTTGTCACTAGACAATGCAGAAATTTCAGATTCAATATCTTTAGTAGTGTTTGTATTTTCACTTTCAGTACCAAGAATTTTATCCTCTGACATCATGTTTGCAATCTTTGCAAAACCTTTTATAATTTCTGGATGATCCCCAAGTCTTGTACCATTTGATAAAGTCATATCTAAAACTTCTGGATTAATATTAGCTTTTGCTAATGCACCTGCTTGTTTAACTTTACCATCAAAGTCTCTACCCCACTCTTGTCTTAACTGTTGCTCAGCTTGAGCTTGTGCAGTTTCAGTATCAATCTTTGATTGTTGAGCTGTGCCTTCCATATTATTTTTATAGAACTCTAAGATACCTTGAGCTTGTTTATTATTTAAACCAAGTTGATGAGCATTTTCTGTAAAAGATTTAATTGCACTTTCATCTAAATTTACTATTTCAGATTTTACATCTAAAGCATATTTATCAGCAGACTCTGGTCTACCTAATTTAGTATAGACTTCATTCCATTGATCATCTGTAGAATTATTATTTGGTATAACAACTTTATCTTGACCAATCATTTTAGTTGCATTGATATAACTTTTTGCTAACGCATCTATCTCAGTAAACTTTTCTATATTAGGATCAGCTCTATACTCTTCACTAATAGAATCTTTCCAAGAAGTTTGTGGTGCTGGGGTATCTGCTTTTGCAACTGGAGTTGGTGTTGCTGTTGGTGTTGGTGTTGGTGTTGGTTGTACTGTTTCTGTAGTCGTTGTTTCTACAGGCACAGTTTCCTGTGTTATCTGTTCGCTTGACATATTTATTTTCCTTTATCCTTTCGTAGCATTGATTTAATAAATAGAAGAACACTACGCTGTCCTTCCATATATGCACTCTCATGGCTATCACCTTTTACATTTGTGGTAGAATGATAATGACATCTTTTTTCAAGATCAAGTAAGACTTCTTTGCCTTCCTCTGTATTGAATATGTATTCGTAATTTTTTTTTAATCCTGCTATTAACTTCTCTAGTTGTTTATTTGGTTCCATACTATTCCACTTCAGCATTTGCTACAGCTCTTGCTTCTTCTGGCAATGCTTTTGCTAGTGGTGCTACATCTCCTGCGGCTTGTGCAACTTGTTGCATTTGAGCCATTTGTTGTTGTTGTTCAGCTTGTGCTGCTTGTTCTTGTCTTTGAGCATTAACTTCGTTTTGTGATTTTAATAATTTCTGTGGCATACCAACTATGTCTGCCAAGTGTTTTACAAGATTATCAAAGTTAACATAATCAAATACTGGTGCTACGTTTGCAAGGCTACCTAAAATTTCTATTGCTCTCATAATAGATTGTAGCTCTGTAGATTTTTGTGCTTTAGCAAGTGGAGATACATATTCTATTTCTATATCTCTACCAGATAAAAATTCTGGTGCTTGTGGTAACATATTGTTACGAAGTAATATTGCAAATACTCTATCAATTAATGGTTTTAATAATTCTGATTGTAGTCTACCTAATACTGGACCAAGTAATCTCATCTTCTCTTCGTTTCTTTGGATAACTTCTGTCGCTGTCATTTGTGGACCTTGTTGCATCATTAATTGATTAACATAAAACACAGCTCTTATTGCATCTCTTCTTTGCTCTTCCATGTTTAATCCTAATGGATTGTTTGCACCAATATTTAATGGTTCAATTCTATCTCTTGTACCACTTCTATAAAAATTTAATCCACCGGGTACAGTTCTTACAGGTAATAAAAATCCATCATCCGGAACTAATAGTGGTGGGTCAACTTGTTTCTGTGCAGCTTTAATTGTAGTTTTAGACATTTCATTTAGCATCTTAACGTCTGGCAAAGCTGTCATTGCAGGTGATCTACCATAAATTTCGTTTGATGCTTTTAAATATCTTGGTACTACAAAAGGAAACTCTTTAAATCCAGATATAGATAATTCATTTGCATTTTTATATTCTAAGTAAACAGATTCAAATGGCATATTGCTTTTATCTTTTTTCTTAGGATCAAAGTCTGATCTTGGATAAACTGCGTGTAGTATTTCTACTTCTTCATACGGATCTTTTTTAAAGATACCCTGTATATCAGATGAAACATTATCGCCAAATTTTTGTACTGCAGCTCTAGCAGATATTTTAAATCTTCTAAAGATTGTATCTATTCTACCTTTGTCATTCTCTGCAATAAATACTTCATTGATATGTCTTGTTGAAAACTTAATTAAATCTTTATCATCTTCTTCAATAAACATTGCAGCAGTTCCAAATGTAATTAAGTCATGATACAATTCAAATATTTCTTGTTGAAAGTTTGATCTGTTAAATGCTGTGTACATTGCGTCTGTTGCAGACTCTAACCATATTTTTGCTTCATCTTCACTTTCAACATCTTCATCTTTAAATCTTAAAGTAAACCAAGGTGTAGATGGATTTGTTAACATACCATGTAATGATGCTGCTAATAATTCTACTGCTTGTATTGGTGATGAATCAAAAATTTGTTCCATTCGTTTATCACCTCTAGCTCTAGTCTTAGTTACATCTGCTTTTCTTGGTTGCATATAATCTGCAACTTCCTGCCAATGCGTTTCCCAGTTTTGCCTTTGACCTTCTAGTTTTTCATATCTAGATAATAAACTTTTACTTAAATCTGTTCTTGCCATTATTGTCCTAATAAACTTTTCTTACCTAATGTTAATGTTTCATCTTCTACACCTTTAGAGCTAGTTATAATTGTAGATGATCTACCTTTTGCTTTAGTTTTTCTTGAATCATAACCATCCATACTTGTTGCTGTTGCTTGTGAAACTTCTGGTGCAGTTGGAGTAATAGGAGTTGGTGCTGGTGGTGTTGGTGGTGTTGGTGGTTTTGGTCTAAATACTCCTCCCATACTATTCTCCGAATGTTAATGATGATTTAGTTTCTGATTTTGTTTCAGCTACTGTTTCTGTTGCTTCTGATTTTTTAATTTCATTTTCAAAAGATATATCTGTGCTATGATCTATTTTTTTTTCGTAAGTTCTTTTTTCATCTTTTAATACTAAAGGTTTTTCTTTTAATTTTTTTTTAAAAATTTTTTTAATTTTTTCAAACATTATGATCCTAATAAAGTTTTCTCTTCTGTTTCAGCTTTTTCTTCAACACCTAGTGGTCCAGTTAAAATTGTAGACTTTCTACCTTTTCTTTTTCTTTCTATTTTTCTTTGTTCTGCCGCAATTTCGTCTTTTTCTGCCTGTGAAAGTTCTGCTGAAGGCGGTTCTGGCAAAGGTTGAACTGGTGGCAGCGGTGGCATTTTTGGTTTGAATAATGATCCCATAATTAAATAATCCTGTAACTATTATCTGCTACACTTTGTGGAGCTGATTGTCTAGTATTAATTTCTTGTAGTCCAACAGCAAGGTAACGCATTGCATCACAAGCGTGTGAACTCCAATCGTGTACAGGTTTCGATCTAAACATTCTGTTTTTATCAATATACTTCCTGTGGTAATGTCTTAACGCATCTATTAATTTTTTGCAATGGTCTGTATCAATCCAACATCTAGGCAGGGTCATTGTGGTTGCGTGTATACCATCCTCTAGTGGAATTTTTGGAACTACCTTAAACCTAATTCCTAATTGGTAGGCGACTTCTCTCCGGGTCTTGCCATTGCCAAAATCGGTAACTTCAATATCGTGTGGTGCAAAATGATCTTTGTAAACATAATCTTTGTCTTTAACAAGCTGAACATAGTAAGGTAAACCTTGACCTCTCTCTTCATGATAATCAATAATGCTTATGCTTCTGCCTAACTGCTGATAAAATATAATAGCACTATGGTCGGAGACCCCGAGATCCCATGCAGTAGATACAGGTAAAGCAGGATCGTAGGGAACTCTAGATAATTGTTTATCATCATCCATCTTAGATATTACATCT
>VTLG01010045.1_pt1 | contig 13548 bp, 26 predicted proteins | sample 4694571 | NCBI WGS metagenome assembly VTLG01 (sample SAMN12604809, study PRJNA352737) | marine metagenome | biome: ENVO:00000447; feature: ENVO:00000209|ENVO:00000569|ENVO:01000036; material: ENVO:00002151; isolation source: viral sequences binned using virsorter ...
GGTTTGTAAGCAATAAGTCGTAAGGAATTCAATAGGGGCACCTTACTTTGTTTCTGTCGCATCATCTTCTTTTTTTAGTGTTAGTATGTGGGTTTTATATTTTACGCTGTTAGAATTAAAATTTGGGCGTTTTTCTGTCTGTTATTAAAGATCATTTTTCAAAATGTTTACAGTTCCTTTAATTAATGGATAATTTATAAACGGAATTATTATAAACCCTAACATGTGTAGAGGTTGTATAATGTTGAATTTATAAACAACATATATAATTATAAGCACTGGCATTATTAGTGCCGTTGTTAAATAAATTATAAATAATACTCCTATAAATTCTTTAAGCCAGTTCATACGTCTCCCGTCTAGTCTTACGTGTATGGCACGCTTTGCATAATGTTTGTAAATTACTATGTGCGTATCTGTCGCCACCTTCCTTTATGGGTTTAATGTGATCCACTTCGTTTCCTTTTCTTTTGCAAATCACACACAAAAAATTATCTCTCAATAAAATCTGTTTGCGAACAGCTCTCCAGGTTTTTGTTAGATAGAAAGGTTCCGGTTTTTTTAAATTAGCAACTGAATCCTTTGCACAATCTGGACAGGTTTTATTTCGATTTATTATTTTGCCACATTTGCAATATTTTTTAAAAGCCATCTATCAGCTCCTTAATGTGTCGTAATGCTCGTTTTATTCCAGATTCACTTTTATGAAATTCGTTCATTAATTTTTCAATAGTTTCTTTTGATGAAAAGCCTTGTTGTTTGAGATAGTCATATTTTTTATAAATAAAATAGTTTTCCTCAATTCTTTTGGAAATAGATAGAATCTCTTGATTCAAGGCTTTGTTTACAATTGTTTGAATTTCATTAACAGCCATTTCATATCGTGATTTTTATTTTGCTAAATTTTTTTCAAAAACATGAAACACTAAAGAGCCATTATGCAATTGGTAAGTGCCTATGTATTTTATAAATTCATCCAGTTCCTCGGCTCCGAGCATTGGTGAACATTTATTATATTTTACAGAATGCCCAGTTCCAAATGTTTTGATAAACCTGTCTTCCTTGTCTGCATTTGGATCAACTAAAGCCCATAAGCAAGGTTTATCAAACTGAGTTTGAACGGTTAAAATTTTTGCATGAATAGGCATTTTAAGTATTTGATTATCTTTTGTTTCTAATTCAAATTTCCAAATTGTTTTTTCCATATGTATTAAATTTTTAGTTCATTTTTTACTGCTTCGGAAAGTGCAAATAATTCATCTTCCAGCTCTTTGATATAACTTTGCACCGATTTCAAACTCTTAAACGGTAAACGCTTTAAATTTTGAACCCTTTGAATTAGTTCTTGTTTCGTGCAGTTTTTTAATTTCGATGAATTTCGTGCATTTAGAACCTTTGGCACATGTTGTGGATAGCGCTTATTGCGCTCCAAAATTAACTGGTTGCGGGTCTCTGGTTTTTTTATCCAAGTGTTAAAATGTTCAATGATAGCCGCTTGATTGTTTCCTTTGCGTTTATCCGAATTTTGTACAGCATAAAGAATAAATTCATCCATGACTACATCGAACGGGATTTCACTTGGTGCGAATTTGTTTTTTAAAAACATAGAAAAATATAAATCCACAAAAAACGCCTTCCTCTTTGCAATGCCTGCACTATGGTTTTTATCGATTACAACAGGAAGTTCATAAGTTGCTCCAATTTTGTGGTAAAGTTCAGAAAACATCACCATTGTTAGCTTGTTTAGCTCAATCATAGACGGCATAGCGTTTTTGTTTGAATCTATAACTTGCTGTTTAGTTTGATTATGGTTGATCGCTAAGCAATGATTACTTTGTTGTTTAAAAACTATTCTATCCATGTTTATTTTTTTTAATTGATTTCAATTCCTTCCAAAAAGGCTTCTGCACTATCAAACTTTGAAGGCGGTTTTTGCGGTTTATTGCTTTTAAAGCCTTTTTTTTGGTTCAGCGATGCTAAGAATCCAGGTTGCCATTTAAACCTACTTCGGGCATAGGCTTTCCAATCGGCAATCGGTGCTCTCGTCTTTTGAGCCAGCCAGCCGTGAGCTGAGCAAGTGTCAAACAGGTGTTCAGCGTACTGGGGGTTAAATCCGTGAAGGGTGCAATAGTTCATGAACTCCCCCTTTGTTGGAGGAGCTCGTAAAGGTTCTTCAGAATCTGAATGTTGCGAATTCGAAAAATCCGCAGGTATATATATATCTCTTTCTTTTTCTTTCTTTTCTTTTCCTTTCTTTTCTTTTGTGTACTTAATGTTCGTTTTCCTCGGGTTTGTTCCGAGTAAACTAGGGTTTCTTCCCCCATTAACTGGGGTTTCTTCCTTTTTTGTTAATAGGCAGAATTCTGAACGGATGGTCGCCCTCCGTTTAGAACTAACAATTATTCTTTGCCATCGGTCTTGGATAGCGGCGGATGTTAGCACATTAAACGACTTAAAAATAGTTTCGTCAAAAAAACCACGTTTAAGCAATTCATGTACTACCTCCTGGCATAATGTTGACTTTGTTGATGAAAAGTATTTCCTCGCAAAAACAAGTGCGTAATCATTATCCCATTTCAAGAAGTAACCGTTGCGGTAGATTTTGCAGAGTAACTTAATAATTATTAACTCGCCCTTATCACCGAACTTGTCAGCAACAAACAATATTTTTGGATCATCGAAAAAATCTACATCTAAGGGAAAGTATTTTAAAGACTCTGCAATCGGTCGTGCCATATTAATCTGTCATTATATTTTTTTAGGATTTTAGCCTATTCATAAGGCTTGATATATTCTTTAAATTTTAAACTGTAGAAATGATTGTTTTCTATTTCAAAAAGTTTAAAATTATGTATTACATTGTTTAAATCATCTTCAGTACAACCTATCTCATCAGTTAATAAATCTACATCTTCTAATGGATAACTATAATTTTGCTCATCTCGTAATATTTCCAAAAGTTGGAAATATATGGCATAACCCACTAAGCCTAATTCTTTTTTGAGGCGTTTAATTTTTCGATCAAATCGTGCATTTGAAAAATGTGGGAAATAGAAAGCATCTTTGTTAGTAATTTTCATGATTTTTTATTTAAAATAAAATGTTAATTGATGATGCCCACGTTCAAATAAATCATTTTGAATTGGTTTTTTATCAAATTGTATAACTTTGGTAAAATGGGGGATTTGCTTTCCCCGTCCAAAAAGTCGGCGCATCTTGTTAAGTGATTGCTTATTAATGTTCAACTGATAAGTGCTTGTTTGCCTACCATTTTTTTTTCTTACATAATTTGTAATATTGTACCCGTATATTATGCGAAGATCGCTAGCTCGGCTATGTACAACTGCACATACGGAATTACAATTATCATTAGTAAATCTCATAATTTGTGGCAAGGATACCTGTCGATTTGCATTTTGCATTAACAAATATAGCATTGCTTGGTTGTGTGTCATTGTATTTCTCGCCATTACCTGTTAAACACTAGCATTGCAGCATCTCTGCCGTGTTCGCTAGTTCTTTTGTTATAATTCGTTATTTTTTTAAAATTCTGTGAACTCATCTTTGTATAGCTTAATTTAGTAGGACGTAAAGCCTGCACATTGTATCCTCTTCGTTCCAAACCTTCTATAAGAAGCAGGCTCTCTCGCTTCACACCCCCTACATGTTGGCATTTTTTTTGAAACTCATGATTCTTCATCGTTGCACGCCTCCAAACGGGTTTATTTTGAGACGGATCTTCTACATAAACCATCGTTTCATTTGCGCTAAAAGAGGAGGAAATCCATTCAAAAGCGTTCCAAAAATCTACCGTCTTAATAGCGCTAAATCTTTGCGCATTCACATCCCAAACGGCTACGCCCGTCTTCTTACCACAATCAATTCCTATCAAATTCTTATGTGCTTTAGGAGTTATCATGTTTAGACTATTATTTTCCTCACCAAATTATTCGCAATATTACATGCCAAATAAAATAAGCCGCTATTGCTATTACCATTCCGATAATGGACCACAGCCAATCGCTCAACCATTCGTCATGTTTCTTCCACGAAATTATTTGCATTATTACGGCATATTTTTTCCAGCGATAACGTAATGGTACAACCCAAATAAAATAAACCGCCAATGCTATTATTATTCCCGAATCCATTTGTTATATTTTTTCCACCATATTCGCAATATTACAAGCCAAATTTTAATTATGGCGAATTCGCCATAATATAAAATAAGCCGCTAATGCTGTTAGTATTCCCATATCCATCGTTCATGAACGTTCCACCAAAATATTTGTAAAATTACAAGCCAAATAAAATAAGTGACCAATCCTATTAGAATTCCAGTGAGCATTGAAGCAAATCCTAACACTACACTTCCAATCCACGCAATGGGATAAACAAAGTGTCCAAATTTTAGCCAAACATATATAAATTGTTCCATTTTGTATTTTTTTAAACATTTACTTAATTAAATTTTAATGTGTAAAACTCTCACCACCTATCTCCGTTATTTTTAGTGCGCATTTCTTGATACGCCAAAAAAATTGGGATAATAAACAGCATCAAAGCAGTTAACAAAAGTATCGTTTTAAAGTCTATTAATGGCATATATCCTCTTTTTTGTTATCAATAATTAAAATCGTTTTTTTAAAAACCAATTAGGCTTTCACACCTAAATGGATAAAATTTTAATCTACAAGTCTATAAGTTCTCATAATTGCTTACCTTTTATTTTATTGACAAAATCTTGAACAAGAAATTCAAACTCGTTGTATCTTTGATCAATCTGCTCTATGCGCTCATCATCTCGCTCCACCCTGTGTACATGCAACTGTAGTTCTTTAGGGTATCGGGGATCGAACGAGACAAAATCCCACCAAGCCCTACCCGTGATCCACATATAGCCCTGAAATTGATCGTTGTATAGCTTCAACTGCTCATTGTTAATTATATTTCTTCCATGATTGATCATGTTGTATGGGCATTTAACATCTAGGCCGCCAACATCCCCAATTAAACCGTCTGGCGTACCCCCTACAAAGGCATAATTTGAGTGTTGTTGAAAAACTTGCTGAGAATGAACGTCCACAAATCGTGCAGATTCATAAGCCTGTATGGCTAAATACTCGTTATTATGACCCCAATCAATAGCGGCCCCAAAAGCTGTATCTACAAGATCAACTCCGCAACGTTCAAGCGCTACTGCATAGGCATAATTTATCGCCGAATCGCCCCAAGTCTTAGATTTAGACCGCCCATTAGTCATCATGTCTTTTATTTTTGAAGCAGTAATATAGCAAGGCTTAGGCATTGATCGGCTCGTTTTCATTTAGTTTTAAAATTTGTTGCTTCATCAACGCCTCATCATCATTGCTCAATGTATAATGCTTCTTTACCGCCTCGATGGTTGAGTCTCCTAGAAATATAGCTTCAACAGCTCCCTTCCAGCGCTCATTGTTTGGAGTAAATGCAGGTTTTTGTTTGCTAACAAGCAAAGGACGCACCCTAACACAATCAACTACCTCTCCCTTCATTTTTGTTGTGGATTTGAATAATTGAATTTGTTTACCAACCCAATCTTCAATGTAGGGTGTGCCATATATACTTTGAATTTGTTTACTGTTGGTTACGTTTAAGATTAACGGCTTTTGTTTTTCTTCAAAATAACACACTGAAAGCTGTTCAACCCTACCACCTTCGCCTGTGATTTGTTCAACTTTAATTTGTTTAATCGTAACAATCAAATCTTCGCCTTCAGGAATACACCATGAGCCAAAGTAGTCTGGATTGTGTAATTTTTTCCAATGTGTTTTCATGTTTAAAAACTCCCGTCTATTAAATTCGTCTCCATTACATCACAAAGACGATCAAACGCTTTACCAACATATTTATCTTCAAATGGACATTCATTAAATGGTCGCTCCGTTCCTGTAATTACTTCTTTTGATGACCCCCCAAATCGTTCTCGCTCCCGTGTATGATAGCGCTCTGAATGTGCCGCTAAACTACTTTTTAGCGTCTCGTACAAATCTAACAGCGCCTCTTTTTCTTCATTTTTGTCTTTATCAACAAACTCTCTCTTGTTCCAGTCAATTTTTAATGCAAATTGTTTAAAAGTATATAGTTTCGGTTCATTTACAGGTTTTTTGGTACAAAAAACATCAACCGTAATTGGGTAAGAATAAGCCTTGTTGTATGATACATTCTTTGTGGAATAAATGGCTGTTGAGTCTTTATTTTTTAAAGAAACCCAATCGCGTACATAAATAAGCTGGAATTTGTTTGTGCAAATAACTCTTGTAAACAGATAGTGATTAGATTTTGTTACATTCATTTTTTTGGTAAATTTTTAAAATTATGCCCTTTAATGCTACACCAGTTAGCTATGTCTTGTATCTCCAGATACATTACGCCGTTTGTTAAATAGCCTTTCTTCTTCAATAAAGGCTTTAAATTGTTAAAGTAGCCTTCTGCAATGTTAAGCATGGAGGCTGCTTGCTTTGATGAAAGTGTAATGTGTTTAAGTTTTTGTTCAGCCACATGAAGCAACGCTAAACGATCTTCAATCTCTTTCACTACATATCTCGCCTGTTCAACTAATGCGCTCATACAACAACTCCCTGTACAATGTTTAACCCCCGATTAATCGTTACGCCTTCACCAATGCGTACATGCTCGCCAATGCTTACATCAGCGCTGATGCATGCATTAGCGCCAATGCGTACGCTATCGCCAATGATTGTATCTTTGCCAATGTTTGCCAATTTGCCAATTTGTACGCCCTTACAAATCACCGCCCATTTATCAAAAGTTACACCTTCACTAATTTTTGTTTTAGGCAAAATTGTTACCCTTTTGCCAATTTGAGCGCCTTTACCAATGTTTACTCCTTTATAAACAAGTACCCATTTGTAAATCGTTACACCTTCACCAATCTCAACACTCTCACCAATGTGAACACGCTCATCAATCGTTACATCTTCACCAATGCGTGCATATTTGCCAATGCGTACATGCTCGCCAATGCGCACACCTTCATGAATGCGTACACCTTCATGAATGCGTACATGCTTACCAATGCTTACATCAGCGCTAATGCGTACATCATTGCCAATGACTGCTAATGGGTGAATGACTATATTTTTTTCTTTAAGAATTTGCTTTGTCTCAGCAGTCCCAAGCTCAGAGAGGTTCCATTTATTGTCTTCTTCTAAATAAATTTCTACGCTCATACATCAACTCCGATTTTAAAAGATAGATGATTGTTAATTTTTGTAAAATCATCAATTTGTGCGTCTTTGCCAAGAATTACACCTTTGCCAATACGTGTAAATTCACCAATAAAAGATTTATCGCCAACAATCACCGAGTTCCACAGCACTGATCCTTTACAAATCACTGAATTTTGCCCAACAACTGTTTGTGTACCCAAGTACACAAACTTATGAATGACTGATGCTTCATGAATACACACAAATTCACGAATTTGCACGTTTTTATGAATTTGCACGTTTTTATGAATTTGCACGTTTTTATAAATCGATACGCCATCACCAATCTTTACCCCTTCGCTAATGTTTGCAGACGAATGTATCACTATATTCTTTTCTTGAAGAATTTGATTTGTCTCAGCAGTCTCAAGCTCAAAGGGCTTCCATTTATTGTCTTGTTTTAAATAAATTTGTGCGCTCATGTTTTTAAAAAATTGAGGTAATCAATTCGGCTAAAAATTCAGCATCTATGATGCCTAATCCAATTAAAATGAACAATCCAATTATACCTACAAAGAGCAACGCAGGCTTAACCCAATTAGGTTGTTGGTCTAGTAGCTTATCTATTAAATCTGAATTGAATTTGTTTACGGCATTAAGCGTTCTTTTATCGTTTTTTACAAATTCTAATAATTCGGAGACATTTTTTTCCTTGGCAATGCGAACAGGATTAGGCACGGGAAGCACTTCAAAGATAGCATCCGCATATTTAGCGCCCTTGCCCTTGCCCTTTAAAGCATCGCCAATGCCCCATATAAATTTGCCTAGTTTTCGGTCTTTAAATTTTTTCATTTTTATGTAATTAAATGTTTTATTTTTATTGCTTTACTATCTAAAAGAAGGATCTACATAAGGCATCCGTAATTGTTCAAATATTTCTTGTTCAGAAAAACAGTCAATCAAATCGTCTTTGGAATCCCATAAGCCATATTGATTTAGTTTAAGATTTAACAATTTGGCTTTCCTCCTCATCTTTATATTATGATCAAATGAGCCTGTATGGTGCAACATTGCAAAAGGGAGTTCATTTTTGGTAATAAAATTAACGTCCAATTGAATGTTATTTTCATTACAAATTATATAAGATGCTTTTTTGTCACCCAATACCAATGGCTCAAATTGTTTGTTACAATAGCTTGTAACAAGCTTTTTGTTCTGATGAAAACAAAGAGCATCTATATCTGCAATCCAAGCAACTTTTCGCCTGTAAGAACCAACTAATATTAAATTGGATTTAATCTGAAGCAGTCTTTTTTCAATTAATGCTTTAATTGCATTTATTTGAACCCTTTGTGTAACAAAGGATTTACGAACTTTAACTGGAGCGGATTTAATTACGCTAGGCCCATATAGTTTAAATTTGATAATACGCTCATTAATGCTTTTACCAATATGTGGCAAATCTATAAACGATTCTCTGTTGTTAAATTCATTTAAAGGTAGTTTTTTAAGAGAAGAAATAGCCCGTTTATACGCACCTGCTTTGTAAGGATTAGGGCTTGCATAATGTAATTGCTCTAATTCAGTCAACAGTAGTTCCATTTGCTTAGCTTTATGTGATTAAATCTTTAATTTTTATTTTTTACCAAATCGCCTGTCGCCTTCTTCCTTTAAAACAGCTACCTGATCCGCTATTCTATTGTATGCCTTCCAAAATTCAGCTTCTTTATTATTTGCCCTAAAAGCCCTGTGTAAATCTGTGGCAGCTTCAAATATTTTCATCAATTCATCTGAAACCTCACCATTAGACTCTCCTTTAGCTGTGTTAAGCACTGGTTGCATAGATAGCCGATAATAGCCATACTCTTTTATTAAATATTGAGACAAACGAACGACATCGCTCCAAAGAGGCTCAGATGTCCCTGCTCTGTATCCATAAGTAGATTGTTCGCTTTTGTTAAGGACCGTTGCAACTTCTTTGATGCTACAAATAGGATTAATCCCGCCTGTGATTTCGATTAAAATTTCAGAAATACTAGCCATAATTTTTAAGATGTTAAGAAAGATTAGTGTTTAATTTTTTGTGCGCCAAATAATTAGCAAATATAATGTCTGAACGCTCAATTGTTTCATCGATCGCTTTATTTATCCTTTCTGAATTTTTTCGTAAAGCAAGCACCCATAAATGTGTTAGGCTTACATTTAACTCCTCAGCAAACTGGGTTAATGTTTTTTTTTGGATGATTAAAGCTACCTTTAACCGTGTGTGTCTATCTAAATCCATTTGTTATTTATTTTTTATATGTATTGTTTTAAATGTTACACCTACAATATATAGATAAATTTCAAAAAATGAATCAAATTTTAGAAAATTTTCCAAATATTATTTTAAAAACTTGTTTTTATTGAATATATCAGACAGATTAAAATATCTAATTAAGAAAGAAGGCTTGAATGTGCATCAATTTGAGAAGTCAATCGGCGCATCAAATGGGTATGTACATCATTTAAAAAATAGTATTAGTTTTGATAAATTAGAAAAAATTTTAGAAATGTTTCAAGAATTAAACATTGAATGGCTTCTATTTGGCAAAGCTAGTATGCTCAAAAGTAGCGCTCCAGGCTCCGCTGTTGTTAATGAGCCAGAAACTCCCTACTACACTAATACGGCGACTAAAATTGATGAATTACGAGAAAAAATTATAGCCCTACAAGAAAAATTAATTGAGGCTAGAGATAAATTTCTTGATAAGGATAAAGAATTGTTGGACCTTAAAGACGATTTTATAGCTAGCCAAAAAAAAATACTTGAATTAACAAAAGAAAATGAGTTGTTAAAAAATGAATACAAGAATAAGCAGTTTTACACCTCAGCTTAAAGTTAATTATCACCCAAAATAATCTTAACCCCAACCCAACCCCCTATAATTATGAAGCGTTTGCTACTTTTAATTCCCGTACTTATTTTTTTAATAAATTGTGTGTCATCAAATGACTTGCTAAGCGAACAAGAACAAACTTTAATTAAGAAAAATTCAGATACAATTTTTGCTTACTTTAATGAACCCCTCATCATTAAAGATTTAGTAAAAACATTAAGTTTAGAGGGGTATCGAGTTATTAGTCAAGAAAATCCAATTATAACAGACCCTAAAGATATAGGAGAATCAACGCAGGCAAGATTTACTATATTTGTAGACTCTACCACAATAATTGCAACTGCAGACTGGGGAGCAGGTTATGAAGCTCAAATCATGGCAAGCTCTTTCAGCGGTCTAAATGTAAGTAATTCTACTTTAGATGTAGCTCGATGGGATTCAGGACGTTCAAAGAGGGCTTTTGCTTCATTATATAAATTTATAAAAAATCTAAATCCTGAAAAGATAGAAACGGTAATAAAATAAAATTTAAACCCCAACCCAACCTCCTATAATTATGAAGCAATCGAAAATCTCTAAAATTCGTTATGAATAGGTTTCCTAAAAAGATTAACTTTTGAAAGTTTTATCTTTAATTTTTTAGGTATTAAATACTTTTTTATAGGTTTGTACATTTTTAAAAACACAAAAATTGCAATAAATGCAATTATTTTAAACCTAAATTCCCTTTTTTCCCGTTGGTGCATAGTGGAGGCTTTAACGGCTAGCATTACCGCTATGTCTATATAGCTTTGTAAACCTGCCCCACCATATGCATGAGCTACACTCTTTACATTTGCAAATCTAATAATGGCTGTCTCATAATTCTTCTCAGCCATGCTTATTTTGCCCGCATTTAGCTCCCAACTTAAACGGCGTTCAACATCCATTGCTGATGAAATTATTTGGTCATGGTATTTTCTAGCCTGTTTAATATCGCCGAGATTTATATATAAATTAGACAAATTCGCTAAATGTAAATTTTCTCGCCGTGCTTTTCGGGTATCCGTGGTTTTATTATTATAAAAAATCGCCTTCTTATAATAGGCTAGCGCCGAGTCTATTTCTAAAAAAAAGAGTTTAACATTACCAAAATTATTGTAATTGATGGTAAGAAGTAAAGGATACTCTTCTGGAACCTGTGGGAGCGTTTCACTGTAAATAGAATCGGCTTTGATAAGCTGCCTTGCCTCGTAATAAATAAGCGCTTCTAAAAATGTTATGTCAAAAAATAATCTTTTGTATTCGATATCATTTTTAGGTATTAAATGTAGCCAATTTAAAGCTACTTTATAATTTTGAATCTTTTGATTAGAGTGAGCAATTAAACTTTGCGCATGATATAATGAATCTCCTTTTAAGCCCTCATCAATTAACTGTTGCAATGAGATGGTTGCTACCGAATCGGCTTTGTGGCTGTAATAATGTTCTTTTATAAAATCATAGACAGATAGCTTAGACTGGGCGTATAGCCCAATCGTAAGCAACTGCATGTATACAAGGAGTAGTATAAACTTCACACGAAGTAGATTATTGTTTTTTTTCTTCAGTAGGCAAATCCCCCGTACCCGATCCACCGCTTGTCTCCCCAGGAATTATTTCATCTGGTTGATTGTATTTAGCGAAAGGGTTATATAAATCAATCATTTTTCTTCAATTTAATTAAAGGTTAATACTTCAAAATACACTTTTTTTTAAAGAATTTACAAAAAATTATTCGTTAAGTTTAGCTAACCTAAATTAGTTTATCTATGCCATCTAAGCCTCGCAAAACCCAAACGGGTACTTACTATATCACATGGTCAAATTCTGAAAAAAATCAAAAACAAAAGGTTGAGACTTTGCGAACGAAAAAACTCTCAGAGGCCCGAAAGAGAGCAAGCGCATTAGATCAACTGGAGCGCAACGGCTATCACGATCCTTGGCAGCAGTCTTGGTTTCGGAACCAAAATATAAAAGCCTTTGTAGAATCGGGTACTATTGACTTCGATCAGCTTTCTAAACACAAAGAAATAAAAGTGTTGTCAATGGTAGCGATTGATGAGTTTATCGATTACAAAACTAAGTTTGCTGTATGGAATTTGAACACTTATCATATTGTAAAAAATAAACTTAAACTGTTTGAAAAAATATGCCCACCTTATATAAACGATTTAACCAAAGATCACCTTCACTTATTTTTACACGGCAAAACACCTTCTTATCAGAGAGGGTTGTATAAAACAATTAAAAGCTTTATAAATTGGTGCGTTGAGCGCAATTATCTAAGAGAAGCTATAAAGTATCCTGTTGTTAAAGTTCAAACTAAAATTCCTACTTTTATCGAAAACGATGTTTTATTTTCGGGGTGCGAAAAATATTTTGATCAAATAAAAAAAAATCAAATTTATAAAATATGGATAATATGTAGCTGGTTAGTGTTACGCTTTACGGGCGTTCGACCGATTGAACTGCACCGAATTAAACGAGAGGACGTGTCTCTGGAGTATAAACGAATCTTAATTGGGGGATCGTTTACAACAAAGACAAATCGGCAACGCTTTGTTGACATTCAAGATGAAGCGCTAGCATTGTTTGAATTTATATTAAGCGACAAATTCATTTCAATTTGTGGAAACAATGATGGCTATTTATTAAGGGCAAAAAATAATCGCTCTCAACAAATCGTGGCAAGGGTTTACAAAAGAATCTTTGAAAACAAAATTTATCATCTCAAAGATACGTACGGCTTTTGGATCATCACCAAATCAGAACGCAAAGATTATGGCTTAATTTATCTTAGAGATCAATATGGACACACTTCTATTTCAACAACTGAGATTTATTTAAAGTATGCCCCTAAAGAAGCTCCAGCGCTTCAAGACTTCACAAAACTCGATTATTTTTTATCAAAAATGATAAATTTCTTGTAATTTATCTTGTTAAGACATTGTTTTTATAGTAAAATAAAAAATTCTGTGTGAATCTTTTATTTAAAGTATCAAAACCCTTGTTAAAGGATAAATAGCCCTATTTAATCATTAAACGAGATTTTTTTATGATGAATTTATAATATTTACCCCCGAAAAAATGATATATTTATTATATTTCACAAAAAATGATAAAAAAATGATATTTTTATTTGCATGTTTAAAAAAAGTTTCTTATTTTATAAAAGAAATTAAACAACGGAGCGGTATCAGCTTCTTAACTAAAACAGATAAACAAATGACAAATTCAAACGACACTCAAACACTACTAGACGCTTCAATCGTTAAAGAAAGCGCTAAAGCCTACCTCGTAAATGTAACTGTAGATTCACATGTTGGCTTAAAAGGATGGAATCTTTGGTTCCCAAAATCCAGATCAAACTGGGACGGCAAGAAATTCACCGTTGAATCTTGGTTAATTAGTGCAAAATCTGAAGACCTCCCCGAATGGGC
>VTLG01017004.1_pt1 | contig 13546 bp, 28 predicted proteins | sample 4694571 | NCBI WGS metagenome assembly VTLG01 (sample SAMN12604809, study PRJNA352737) | marine metagenome | biome: ENVO:00000447; feature: ENVO:00000209|ENVO:00000569|ENVO:01000036; material: ENVO:00002151; isolation source: viral sequences binned using virsorter ...
TTAGAATAGGGTGGCCTCGGGGACTTTTAGGAAGTCTTCCCGCTGATTCTGAGCAGTTCATGTTAATCGAACATATGAGTGGGCAAGTAGAAAAAATAGAAACAGCAATGCAGGATATGATGTCAAACACAGTTAATATAGAACGTTTACAAAAAGATGTAGAAAAGATATTATCTGATATTGAAAAATTAAAAGATAAGCAAAGAAGCTTTGCTAATGGAAATGGAGCACACTAATGGTTGAAATTGTTTTTGCATTATTAATGATAGTGGACCATGAAATTAAAGAACACTTACATATGGACAGCCTCAGCAAATGCCTTAAGGCCAAGCGTTACGCGATGAGGGACAAAAAACCTGCAGATAGAGTTATATATAAATGCATTAAATCTAAGGCGAACACCGAAATATATATGGGAGAGAAAAAAATTCTTTCATTAATCCTTGAATAAAAAGAAAAACCCAATAGCAAAGTTTTTAAGAGATAGACGTTACCGTCAACTTATGATAAAGAATAAGAAAATATATAATAGAAAAAAATTATGTTTGGACAAGGACCTTTCGGAAAAGCAATAGACGTAGCAGCACAAGTTGTTAATGGTCAATGTCCTATATGCACTGAAGATAGTATTTTTATATCTATTCATAAAACAGTATTTAGATGTACTACTTGTGGAGCAGATATTGAACAAAAAGTTAATGGAAAGATTAGTTATATGCCACATGTAACTAGAAATACAGAGATACATATTTCGAATGAGTCGAAAAAATAAAAGCCTTTACGGAACCATTGCAAAACGAGATAAGCCTAGAAAAAGGCCTGGACGTCATAAAAAAAACAGAAATAAACACGAAAAAAGAATGGGAAAATATCGTGGAAAAGGTCGAAAAGGGGGTTGACAAATATCCCTAACTCTCCTATATTGAATATATGAAAGACAATAAAGAAATAAACATAATAGTTGAAAACATAACTCCTAAACAATGGGCAAATCTTGTTATTGAACTTAATTTAGTTGCAGAAGCGTGGAAATCATATGGTCCTAAAATTAAATTGAAGACTCAAAATTTAGACCGTATTATAAAATGGGGAAGAAAAAAGCATGGTGAACACGAAGAAAATTGATGAACTAGCAAATCTGTGGGAAAAAACAAAAGATCCTAAGTATAAAGATTTATGGTATAAACTAATAAAGGAGTTTGGAGATGGAAGAGCTGGTACATTGGATGATGATTTACGTGTTGAACGCAGAGGAATTAATAATAAAAATTCCAATGGAGTTCACACGACCGATGACATTACTTGAATGTTCGGGCTATGCGGACGCACATAAAGAAGGAGTGTCTGTGTATGATGAAGAAATAAATAGATGGGTTATGAACGATGGATCAGGGAGCTGGTTTGGTCACCAATGCTTTCAGGACCCAAGTAGAATGTTTATAGTACCACATAATATTATAAAATGATTTTTATAAGTTTAGGATTGATATGTGTAATTTATTTATTTATCATTCTATTGCTCCTGAAATGGAACAATGAACAAAATTGAAAAGGACCGGCGTCCAAATAATGCCTCGCGCTATTCCCTGTACGTCAAGCTATGATCCCGCAAGGGTAGCCTCGGAGCCTTTGCTCCTGCAGGAGTACGTGCACGGAAACTGTAGGGGTTAGTAGGAATTATGAAAAAGAAAACGTTAAATGGATATTACTGTGATGGTAAAACTATCTGGGAATTATGGATGGATGAACATGGTAATATTACACAAAAAAAAATGAAATAAACCTATCCTAAAGAGAATCTTTAGAATAGGTATTGTGGTGAAGAGATTTCTTCCCCTAACACATTAGTTGTTAAATGTCAAATTACTTTAGTCGGAGTACAAGTAAACCTAATATAAATTTGGTGTTTATTAACCTCGTCCCTTCCAAACATTTCCATCCTTTTAAAAGAATGTTTATATCCTGCCTGAAAACAATCATACGTATCATTATATGTCTGTGGCCATTCATATGGAGGAAGGCATGTACCTGACGTATAGCTACATATAATTAAAGTTAATAAAATTTTCATCTTGACAAACCCTTACTTAATCCTATATACTGCTCAGAAATAAATGAAAGGAACTATGACTGATATAACAAAATATAGAAATGTTTCGTTAACACACGACACATACAAGACATTGATTAGTTTGTCGAAGGTTTTATTACCCGATGCAAAACTATCTATAAGTAAAACCATTGAGCAAATAGCAAATGAGAAAGCGAAGAAGTTAAATGGCAAAATTAAAAAAATATAGAGTACACAAAGCCATCTGTAATGTTTGTAATGGCAATGGCTTTGTAAAAATAGTAGATAAAGAAGACCCAAAAGAAGTTGACGTTCACCAATGTTGGGAATGTGATTCAGAAGGAGAATTTTATGTATATGAACCCCCGATGGCTTCAAGTGATGATGCTACTGACGGTAGTAATAATACTGACAAGTTCTTGCACTAAAGCAGATTATGATTTGAATCCCTGGACAACAGTAATGAGAATGATGGTAGAAAATGGAAAATAAAAAACCTTTTAGCAAAGCAATAAAAGTAGAATACCAAATCTTAACTTGGGGACCTTGTGTTGTTAAGTTAAAGATGACAGATGAATTTTTAAAAATTTTAAAAGAAGAAGGAGCAGCATCCGTTGATAAAGAAGAATTAGGGATGCAACATAGGCTAGCTGGTATTTTAAAAAGAGAATATAAACTAAGAGATTATAAAAAAGTTCAACCTTACCTTAATGAAATTATTCAAATCTATGATCAGATTTGGAGTAAGTGGAGAAGTCATGATCCAAAATTAAAGGAAAAAGAAAAGCCTCATAAATATTTAATTAAAAGTGTATGGGTTAATTATCAAGGACCAAATGAATTTAATCCTCCCCATGATCATTCAGATGATATATCTTTTACAGCTTATCTACAAGTTCCAAAAGAAATTAAAGAAGAATTTGATAACTTTAAAGGGAAGAGCTCAGGTCCTGGGGGAATTAGTTTTTTATATGGTGAAGGAAATAGACAAGCGATTACTTATCAATCACATTTTCCGGAAGAAGGAGATTTATTTATGTTTCCTTCATGGTTAAAACATTATGTAGCACCTTATCATGCGGATGTAACGAGAATATCAATTGCAGGTAATCTTTCATTTCAAACACATCTTAAAGATATAAGAACAGATTTATTTAAACAACCACCTGAAGATGATAAAAAAGCCTAGACACGGAGGAGCACAAGAGGAGTCTCAACTTATTAAAAAGTTTGCTGACCAATGGTGTAAGGATAATGGATATAAAGTACAAAAGAGATATTTTGTTTACAGACCAAAAGATAAAGAAAAAAATGAAAAAAGATGAAGTAGTAATAGTTTGGAAAGGAAATAAACTACCGTGTGAAGACTGTAAAGTTGTCTTCAAGAATCGATTCGGTAAAGAATATACGGTAGAACTTAGTCGATTGATTAGAGTTTTTAATAATAATATTTGGCAAAATCAGAAGAGTGTTAAATGAAGGAGGAAAAAATGAAGAATAAATATACTATAAATTATTTTTCTAAATCGGATGGTAAAAAGATTAAACGTCCTTATAATCCCCATCATGAAATGCAGCATGAGTTTATTGCAGGTTCAGGTAACTTGTGCAAGCGTTATTGGGATGAAAGTAAGGAAGGTTTAAGAACGGCTAACGCGCCGTGGACTATCTCGATTAGAAAATGAGTAAACAATGTGTTAGATGTAAGAAAGTAAAACCTATTAATCATTTTGGAAAACTAAAAACTACTAAAGATGGTATAGGTTATTACTGTAAAGAGTGCCAGAAGGAGAAACGGCAGACTTACAGAAACACAGAAAGAGGATATATATCTGGTATGTATAATGAAATAGTCAGAGTAGATAGGCCAAAGAAAAAATGTCATTTTACTTTTGAAGAATTCTATGATTTTTTTAAAAGACATAAATATACATACGGAATGAAAAGTGCATGGGGTCCAGGTCCAGATCAATTAGAAAAACATTTACCTATAACAATGATTGCTAAAGGAGATTCTAATTGGAGCATAGGAAAAGGAAAAAGAACTGCTAGTAATTTAAGTGTAGATAGATTAGATTCAAGCAAAGATTATACTTTACAAAATGTAATATTTATTAGGAATGATGAGAATAGAAGAAAAAATAGTTCTTCTTATGAAGACTGTAAAATACACATAAAACTATATGAAGATCGATTTATCAAAATGAAAGCAATATGAATATGAAAAAGAGTAATAAATACAACTATATACAAGGAAAACAGATCACGGATCACGAAACAGGAAAGCGAATTTATGACATAAATAATTCTCGACTTCCATCCGTAACTACGATATTAGCCGCTACAAAAAATCAACAATTTTTAAAAGACTGGAAGGCCAAAGTTGGAGAACAAGAAGCAGATCGAATCAAAAATCTATCTAGCAAGCGGGGGACTTCCATGCACAAATTCTTGGAACACCATATACTCGGAACTGGGTACGATGATCTTACAGAGATCGGACAAGAGGCGGGTTCCATGGCCAAGAAAATTATTGAGATCGGCCTTGCGCCTGTCGAAGAATACTATGGTAGTGAAGTTATGTTACACTATCCTGGGTTGTACGCTGGGAGTACTGATCTCGTATGTCTACACAATGATCTAGAGACTATTGTAGACTTTAAACAAAGCAATAGACCTAAGAAGAAAGAATGGATAGAGGATTATTACTTACAAACAGCCGCTTATACCTTGGCGCACAATCACGTTTACAAATCACAGATTAGACAAGTTGTTATTATGATCTGTACACCAGATCTATATTATCAAGAATTTAAAATGCAAGATCATGACTTAAGATCTTATCAACATAAATTTTTAAAAAGATTAAATATGTATCATGAACTACAATTTGATGAAAAAGAACGAGTTAACTTTGATATAAAGGAGTTTGAGAAACAATTTGAAAAAGCCTAGTGTATATATAGCAATGCCTTGTTATGGGGATATGAAGGTTGACACCTGTGTATCTTTATTAGATACGTTTTCAACGTTGGGTAAGAATGGAATTGAATGTAAGTTTAAGTCGGTAAAGTCTTCCCTTGTAACCCATGGTAGAAATTTATCTACTTGTGGATTCTTACATAGTGGAATGGACTATATGCTGTTCGTTGATGCTGACTTAGAATTTAATGCTGAGGCTGTACTTAGAATGCTTGTTCCTGCAAAGGACATTGTTTGTACTCCTTATAGACTAAAAAATAAACCTGGGGTTGCAGACTATTGTGTTAATTATCCAGATCCTGAAGCGATAAAAGTTTTACCATGGGATTTAGTTGAAATAACTGAAGGACCCGCTGGGTTAATGCTGATATCACGTAAGGTGTTTGAAAAATTAATGGATAAGCATCCTGAATTAAAATGTGAATACCCTGATGAATTAAGAAGTAGAATGAATGCACAGATCGGAACGGAAACTGATGCTGTTGATAAATATTTTTATAATTTTTGGGACACTTCTTTTAAGAATCATACTTGGAAAGGTGAAGATGTAGCGTTTTGTAATTTGGCAACTGATGCTGGATTTAAAATTTACGCGAACCTAGACTCATGGACCACGCACCACGGATCATGGGGCTTCAAGGGAAGATTCGGTGATTCGTTAATCAAAAAACCTAAAAATTAGACTCAAAGTATCGACACCTAGGGTATCGATACCCTATCGATACCCTATCGATACCCTTTCGACATTTTTGCTAAACTGCGACATAAGTATACAATTAAGGCAGAAAAGACATCTTTTTGCCATATTTCTGCCACAAAGTATCGACACTTCGAAAGGGTATCGAAAGGGTATCGAAAGGGGGGGTATCGATACTTTTTGTTATATATACCAACGGTTCTAGGTCGATTTGGGTCAATGTCGACACCCATCCACTTTTTTTTTATTTTTAGCGCAGTGAAAAAAAATTTTACCTTTTAGGTGTCGATACTTTATGTTAAAGGTGACTATGCCTAAGAAAAGAAGAAAATTAAACGTCACTACTACAACTCCCGTACTACCTTTTCCTAAAGTCCGAGTGGAGTGGATTGATATCTTAAGTGATTCTGGCTGGGCTAGTGATAAAGAATTTGATAAAATGAAATTAAGTTTCCCTATCAATGAGGGCTGGTTGTATAACAAAGATAGATATGCAATTAAATTATTTGCTTCTTATGATAAAGATGATGATGGAACTTTTACTTTTGGGGACCGGACGATGATTCCGATGTCTGTTGTGAAGAAGATCCAGAAGATTCAATAGCTTCCAATGCTTCACCCTCAACAGTCTTCGCGTTTAATAGAGGTTCGTAATCAGATAGTATTTGTTTCATTTTTGCTTTTAGCTCCTCTTCTGACATGTCTTCTAGCTTACCTGTTTTTATTATTTTGCGGTCTATGTATAATCCTGCTGCCTTTCCACGATTTGTTTCTGCGTTTACTGCAGAAGAAAAAGAACCTTTCTTTAAAGCCAACTCCTTAATACGTGCAAGTTCTGCTACGTGTGTTTCATAATTAACTTCAAACTTCTTAAGTCTTTCTTCTTTTAATTTTCCTAAATATTGTGCAACCAATGGAGATACTCTTGGATTCATTAGTTCTGATCCCTCTTGTCTAGATCTTTTTGGGGAGTACCCAGCTAGAACTGCTGCTTCTGACTGTGAGACCGGGCCGTCAGGTCCACCAAATACTACGTACTCGGCAAATCTCTTTTGCATTTCTGTTAATCTTTTTGGAACTCCCATGTTGACATTTTAAGGTAACTATCCTATATTGTCAATATATTTTATGACAGAAGACAGAGCAAAATTAGACTTAACTTTAAAGATAGAGAACTTAACGAAAGAACTTGAAAGACTTGCAGAAGAGAATAATAACATTAAGATTCTAAATAAATCTTTAGTAGATGATCTAGTAGATCTTAAAAGAGATAATAAGTTATTAGCAACACAAGTTACTGACTTACTAACAAAAACAAAAGGAGCAGGACAATAATGTTTGTTAAACATCTTCAAGAATTCTTAGGAAAGTTTACGATGGGACAAACTAATCATAAAGGGAATGCAATTTCAGAAGCTAAAATCTATGTGGAAAGAGATGGATTTTTAGAAGAAATAAAAAGGATGGAAGTGCACGAACACACAATAGTTGGTCAACCTGCTTTGAGATTAGTATTAAGACCTCAAAAAGAGAAGAAATTAATCATACCAGATAAACTTCGTTCGACGCATTACGATGTTTAAATGAATGAGGTTGTAACCTCGATAAAGACATGGGTCCAGAGGCTAAATTATATAAAAAAGTTCGTAAAAATATTAAAGATATTTCGTGGATTAGGATTGAAAACCTTAGCTCTTTGGGTACTCCTGATTTATTGGGCTACAATACTTCTGGCACCTTTTTCACAGTAGAATTAAAAGTTACAAAAGGAAATAAAGTGCGGTTTTCACCACACCAAATTGCCTTCCATAAATCACATCCGAAGAATACATTTATCTTGGTCGAGGCCCTCGGTCCGAGATCCTCGAAACTTGTTCAATACTTCTTGATCCCTGGTTCAAGAATCATGGAGCTTGTAGCTTGCGGCTTACGACCTAAGCTTGACGCTTGCAGCTTGGAGCTTGCAGCTTGTGGCTTACAGTTTCAGAACCTGAACTAGGTTCTGGTTTAGGCTTGTCGCTTGCAGCTTGCGACTGTGATGACAGCTTTACCTGGTTCACCACCTGTGAGTCGCGGTATTGCTTGCGCAATTTTTTATAATAGTTGGGGTGTTTGAATTCCATTAGTGCTTGCCGTAACTAACATTTTTAATTGATTTTGTCCAACACGCCCTGCATTCTTTGCACTTGCCTCCCTGTGAAGGGGCCGGGCAGCTGGCGCCTTTAGTTACTACGCTCGATGTGTGCTCCCATGCTGTGGGTGCTGGTCCATCGATCTTGGACCCGGACAACCTGATCACCAGGTTACTGGGAACCGCTTCAGGATCTGGCAGGTAGCGCCTCTCCTGTGTTGGTAGCCAATGCTGTGTGCCTGGTGTCTGTTTAACTACTTCTAAAATTTTGTTCATGTGATCAACACTCTGTACATCTCCGGCGTCATGCCACCTGAACCATTTCTGTCTCTTCACCTGTGCCACCATGGCCGTGACCCATGAATCATGCTTGAGGCTTGCCAGTCTGTAGTACTGAGCTTTTTTAATTGCTGGATATCTTGTGTAGTTTCCCTTCAGGGCATAACAGCCAAAGCATGGCGTGCCAGGAATCTTGCGCAGCTTCGCGCCTGTTTGACATTCCCATGCAGGTAGACTGTACGACAGGCCAGGCATTTTGCTGGTCCGGGTCATTGTGCCAGTTATTTTTTGTGCTTCTTTAACTTTCATATGTCCCTTATAATCCTATATTTATCTATTGTCAAGCTTGTTGCTTGCTGCTTGTTGCTTGCTGCTTGGCGCTTAGAATCATTCTAAACTGGCCCGGCCCGCCCGATACTCCGGGCAGACTAGTACAGGTTATTTCAACCGGACCGATTCCAAAGGAATTAGTTTGATTTTTTGGCACTTCCACCCTGAACTACAACATTATCATCTCCGAACCCTGCACCCTTTAACAGGTTGCCGATTTGCGAGATCATTTTAACCTCAGCGTGTTTTTCGTGTTTGTCTTTGTATTTGATATATTCCTTGTTATCTTTTACAGATTCAAACTTGGTATAATAACTCACATTGCTATCATAGCCATTTTTAGTTTTAACATATTTAGAAGTTGATACATTCCATTGACCATCTTTGAAGAGATAAATATATTCTATAAATATATCTGCACGCATTGATTGCATAAACATCCACTCATCTCTATAGGTTCTAGCTGGCTCTTCTTTCCTGTCCCAATCACGACCGTAGAAACTACACTCTTCAAAAGTATCTCCCAGATAACTGGCGTCTCCTTCTGTAAATAGTTTTTTAGCCAGATCATAATTATTGTAATTATCCACTAGGCATTTTCCAACGCCATATGGATACCCATCACTATGAACATATATTACTTTCACCTTCTTAGTCTTCGGATCTTCTATTGCTATATTTGATCTTGTACTCATTTTTTCCTTTCTGTTAATTCTTCATCCTATCATATGTAGGATCAGTTGTCAAGCGGCTTGTTGCTTGAAGCTTGCCGGCCGGATCATAATTCCTGATCCTTGATCCATGGCTCCGCAGTCATGACATAAAGTACAGCAACACCATGGATCAGGGATCAGTAGCGCATTTTACTTTATCGCGCGACGCTTACTGATCCCAGATCCAATACACATCACTCGAGATTATTCCTGACTAGCATATTGGATCTGGGATCAGTTCTGGTTCATAGCACAAAGACAGACTATTGTCGGTGTGATGTACTACAACCAGAAGTTGTCCCGAGACAGTTATTATAAAGGCTCATATCTCAGGAGCCTTTATCCTATTTAATGCTTGACAAAGGAATTGTCAAGTGTTATTTTCAAATCATGCAAAATAAAACAGAAAGGAAAACAATGAGTAGAATAAGATTGAACCAAGAGTATAGAAATAAAATCGCAAATCGTATGCGAGTACACTTGGAACAAGAACCAACACAAGAAAAAGAAAAGTATGATGATCTCAAAGCAGAACAAATTGAGTTAAACGACAAAGCATGGGATTTAGCAGAAACCATTGTTAGAGAACATTATACACCAGAAGATGTCAAAATGGCATATCATTTACAAAACAAGTTTGAGAATGTTAGCACTATTGCAAAAGACAGTTGCTTTCATTTTCATTATCTTGGAATGAAAGAAGATAGAGATTATGATAATAATCCTATTATGAAAGAAGATACCATTGAAGAACATTTTGACTTTAGATTAAATGGTAGTATGGAAAACAATAGCGATAGTTATTCTGATGATAAGGCATATGGCTATGCTTTGTATCGTGATGAACTAAAAGCACAAGATAATTGCAATCCTGATATTTTGATTGAACAAGAGGGCAAAGATCACAACCCACACTTAACAAAATATACTGACAACAATAATAAATATCTTGGCGATAAAGATAGTGGCTATGGCAAACAATGGAACTTAAAATATCAATTAGATTTAATTGGTCGTGAGTATTGTAGAGATCGTTCTATTGCTTGTAATCAAGAACAATTTATGAGGTTGAAAGAATGGAAACAACAAAAAGGACAATTTGTTATTGCACATAGAAACTGGATAAAAAGTATTTTAGACCAAATGAAAGAAATTAAAATTGGTCTAAAAGGTTATAAATATCTTGACGAGGCTATTGAGTTATCAACCGAACTTGGCTTGAATATTTCAGACGCAGAAATAATTAGAACTAACTCTACTGGCTTAACTATCTACAATCCTAAAAATCTAGCTGATAGAATAAAAGGAATGAAGAACAAGAATGTGAGTAGAGAGGATAAAATCAAGGCAAGATTATTGTATGAGAATAATAATGCTGAAAGTGTAAATTAACACTTGACGACCTATCCTATCAATGATAGGATAGGTCATTAATTAGAAAGGAAAAAGATGGAAAACAATAAAACATTTTATATAGTTTATTATGCAAGTAAGCATAAAAAACATATAACAAGAAAAGGTAAGCATGACGAAAAATCTAGATTTGGAACATCTAAAAAAAATGTACCTTATTATGTCTATTATGATTTAGACGCACATGGATATAGAACTGCAACTGGTAGTTGGAAAGTAAGGTATTAATGAAACTATTATTAGGCTTAAGTGGATTTGTAATTATAATGATTGGTGTAATACTTTCAATTCATTTAGATTTTACTGTTGGATTATTGGTTACATTTTTAGGTGTGTTTATGTTTTGGGCAATGCTGCCAAGCACAGATGAAAATGAAAGGCTGAGAAGATATGAGTGATTATAATTGGTGTCATGGTCCAGAGTGTCATCAACAACAAACACAATCAAGGGTTCGTGGCTCAGGAACAAATAAAGTTTTAAGAACTATTAAGATTAAATGGGGCAGATATAATTACTCAGGCGATGAACAACCTAATATCTGGGATTACTTTTGTAATCAATCTTGTTTAATGGAATTTATTAGAACTCACTTACAATCGATAGTTGCCATTGCGCCAAGACGCGAGGCTCTTGAAACACCGATTAAGATTGAAAAAGAAAAGTACGAGAGTCATAGAACACAATGGAATACTCAAGGAACTGACTATGAACGAGTACCATACATGGCAACAAGAACTACAATTAAATCAGTTGACAACAACGATGGATAATGTAGGATAACTATTATGAAAATGCCATTTCCAGTACCAATAGATAAGGAGTTATTACATTCTAGATGGAAAGTTAGAAATCCATTTAGTGGAGAGTCTTGCTCTTTACCATACTACGCTAAGCGTGTGTATGATATGATTAAACAAGCTGAGTTAGACGCAGACGATAACAACGGAGATGATCCACAATGGGACATTGTTCGTAAGGGTATCACTTGGTTTCAAAAGAACTTTCCAAAAGAATACATGGTCTTGCTAGACTAACCATCAACCCCAAGCATGGGCGCTCACGCGCCCATGTTTTCTTCATCAATAGAGGTACCAACCTCAATCCCAAACAATTTCAAGACATCGACCCTACTTCCCCTTTAAATAAAAAGGGGTCCCACTACTTCAGGTTGAATTGCTTGATTTAGACAGTCAATGGTGGTAAAAACTTATTTAACATCCTACAAGGGATGCAAAAAATTTTATAAAATTTTTTATGGATTTAAATAATATAGATATAAGTAAATTACCGTCGGACGTTAGAAAAAACTTTTTAAAACTGCAAGTAATGTATGCAGAGAAAAAAATACAAAACAAAGCTAAAGATGATTTTTTAAGCTTTGTTAAATGCGTTTGGCCCGAGTTCATTGAAGGCGCGCATCATAGACACGTTGCAAAAAAGTTTAATGATCTTGCGACAGGTAAAATTAATCGTCTTATTATAAACATGCCACCAAGGCATACCAAATCAGAATTTGCGTCTTATTTACTGCCAGCGTGGATGGTGGGCCGTAATCCAAAGTTAAAGATCATTCAAGCAACTCACACAGGAGAACTTGCAATACGTTTTGGTCGTAAAGCAAAAAACTTAATTGATTCTCCTGAATATCACAAGATTTTTAAAACTAGACTTCAAGAAGATTCACAAGCCGCTGGGAGGTGGGAAACAGCACAAGGCGGCGAGTACTTCGCTGCAGGGGTCGGTGGTGCTATCACCGGACGGGGTGCTGACTTATTAATTATTGACGATCCACACTCGGAGCAAGATGCAATGTCTCCAACAGCAATGGAAAATGCCTACGAGTGGTACACCTCAGGACCACGTCAAAGACTTCAACCTGGTGGAAAAATTATTTTAGTTATGACCAGGTGGAGTAAAAAAGACTTAACAGGAATTTTATTAAAAAATCAAAAAGAAGTTAAAGCTGATCAGTGGGAAGTGGTCGAATTTCCAGCAATCTTGGACCATGGATCAGGGACCAAAGCTGTTTGGCCTGAATACTGGAAGCTAGATGAATTAGAAAAGGTAAAAGCAACATTACCAGTTGGAAAATGGAATGCCCAATGGATGCAATCACCAACTTCAGAAGAAGGAGCCCTTATCAAAAGGGAATGGTGGCGAAAATGGGACAAAGACTGGATTCCTGACCTTCATTATGTTATACAGTCTTACGACACTGCGTTTCTTAAAAAAGAAACAGCTGACTTTAGTGCAATTACGACTTGGGGGGTGTTTTACCCACATGAAGATGCACCTGCTAACCTCATTTTAGTGGATGCTATCAAAGGAAGGTACGAATTCCCAGAACTAAGGCGTCTTGCACTCGATCAGTATAAATACTGGAATCCAGAGTCGGTGATTATTGAAGCAAAGGCATCAGGTTTGCCTTTGACCTATGAACTTCGACAAATGGATATTCCAGTGCAGAATTTTACCCCTAGTAAAGGGAACGATAAACATGTAAGAGTAAATACGTGCGCTCCGCTTTTTGAATCTGGAATGATATGGGCGCCAGACCAGAAATTTGCGGAGGAAGTGATTGAGGAATGTGCAGCATTCCCGCATGGAGATCATGACGACTTAGTTGATAGTATGACTCAAGCTGTTATGCGCTTTAGACAAGGTGGATTTTTAAAACACCCTGAAGATTACGTAGATGAAAAACAAGCGCCTAGGAAGTTTGAATATTATTAATGGCAGCAAATTTAGGATTAAAAATTATTGAATGGGTGAATAGGTTCGCTAGAAAACAAGCCATGCGACCTAACGCAGAAGGAATTATGACAATTCCTAATAGACAAGTGGTCATTGATACTACTAATGAAATTTTAACCAAATTTAAAAAACACGGTGTTCCCAATGACATGATTAGGAGTGAAAATGATGTTAA
>VTLG01001338.1_pt1 | contig 13545 bp, 21 predicted proteins | sample 4694571 | NCBI WGS metagenome assembly VTLG01 (sample SAMN12604809, study PRJNA352737) | marine metagenome | biome: ENVO:00000447; feature: ENVO:00000209|ENVO:00000569|ENVO:01000036; material: ENVO:00002151; isolation source: viral sequences binned using virsorter ...
TTATGATAAAGTTCTACTCCACCATCTTGAGTACCGATAACTTGGTTTTCATCACCTGCTGAGTTCATAACTTTAAATTGACTAGAAAGTATTTGTAAACCACCAGTTCCAGTGTCAGCAATTATACTATTAGAGCCATCATGGTAAATTTCTAAATCGTTATCAGTAGTTCCCCATCTTAATTTAACATTGTCATTAAAATCTGCACCAGTTGAACCACCAATTTGAGTATTGGTGTCAGTGCTTATTGGGGTAAATCCTAAAGCTGATACAACTTGAGCAGATGTAATTGTTGTTAAGTAAGCTGAGTCATTTGTAAGCTGAGATATGTTTCCTGATATTGCACCAGATAGAGTTGTTGCAGTTAAAGTTCCTGAAACTGTCAGTCCACCACTAACTGTTTCTGCTTTTTTTGTTCCATTATGATATAGCTCTACTGCTCCACCATTGGTAAATGTAGCAAGTGTGGAGTCATCAGCATCATTTTTAATTTTTACTGTATCGCCTCTAACTCTTAGTTCACCAGTTCCATTTCTAATATGTGAATGTGAGTTTGTTCCATCATGATATATTTCAAAATCACTAGACCCACTTGACCCACCTAAACCTACTTTTACTGAGTCATTTAGATGCACCTCACCAGTGAATGTTCCACCAGATTGTAAAACAGATGGTATAGTGGCAGTTCCCCCAAGTGTGCAAGTTTGTCCGTTGATTGTGATTGATGGACTTGTAATAGTTGTTGCTATTGATACATCACCATTTGACCCCATGTTTGCACTGCCAGTCACCTCACCAGTTAATGCAACAGTCGTTGTCTGATTATCCCAACTATCAGTGCCATCATAGACTAAAATTTGTCCTGCTGATGCACTAGAAATATTAGAGTCAACTGCCTCACTTAAAGCATCAATGCCAGTTATTTGTGCATCAACATAAGTTTTAATAGCTTTACTTGATGCAAGTTCGTCATCACTAGCACTTACACTTGTTATATCAGTATCTACTATGCCTGAAACTGCTGAGTATGGAATATTTGAAAGAGTATTATTTGAACCAGATATGGTTTTGTTTTGCAGGGTGTCAGTTGTACCTGCTTTGATGTAGGATTCGTCATTAGTCCATTGTGAATTTGAACCAGTTTTATTTGTTAGTGCTGAACTAGAACTAGCAGTAATATAACCACTATCATTAGTCCACATTGAGATTGCACCAGATTTTCCAGTCAGTGTGACTGTATCAGAATTATATGCACCTAATTCACCTTGAACATACTCGGTAGTAGCAATTTTAGTTGAATTATCATTTGCACTTGGAGTCGGTGCAGATGCAGTACCAGTAAATGTTGGTGAGGCGATTGGTGATTTAGTTCCAAATTGAGTTTGAATATCAGATGTTGTTCCATGAAGATAACCCATTTCTGCATCAGTGACACTACCTGCTAAACTAAAGTTCATTACACCATTAGGGTCATCATAGGTTGCAGAAAGACCAGTCATTGTTCCATTTACAAACATATCTGCAACTAAGTCTTGTTGACCCTCAGTATTAACTCCAAAGAATGTTGCTAACTCTGATATGTCTGTTTTCTTTGTATGACTATCACTTGTATCTGAAATAACAATAGCATCATCATTTGCAATTTGACCTGCCGTCATACTTGTCATTTCTGAAATCTTTTTATCTGCCATTTCTTATAATCCTTTATTTCTTCTTTTATGTTTGTTCATTGAACTTGTTTTTAATTTTGTTTTATGTGGATTGCCAATAGATGTTCTTTTTGGAATCCTTTCATGTTGGCTATAATTAAAACTTTTTCTTTTAGCCATTAATCTGAAATAGGCTCAGATGTATCTAATTGATAACTGCGACCTTCTTCAACTAAGATATTGTCATTAGTTTCTTGTATGGTGATTGAAAAAGAACCACCACTGCCATCATCACCAAGTAAGTTCCACCCACCAACATCAGTTCGTCTGCCTCTATATCGTGCAGGACTACGGATATTTTTTCTTTGGGTTAATCTTCCACCTAACATTATCGAGTACAGTCAGTGATGTAAACTGTTCCAGTTTGTGTTGCGAACTTTAAGACTGCTATCTTGTTAGACTCTGGTATGAAAAAATATTCAATCGTATAAGCAGGTAATAATGCACTGCCAGTTGTTGCAGTAGGATTTTCACCTATTTCAATATGAATATCACAAGAAGATATTACTCTATAATAGTTCATGTTGTTGTCTAATGCAGTTGATTGAGCAGATGATGAACCTGCTGTCACTGTTTGGGTTGCACCCAGATTAAAAGCAGTTGGATAACCTTTTGCCATAATTTTTTCCTTATCTAGTTAATGATGTTATAAAAGCTAAACCACCACCAGTTGCAGTTCTCACTGCCACTTTCTCACCAGATGAAATCCCCACTATGTATTCAGATTTAGCAGGAATAAAAGCATCACTATCAGTAGCAGTTGGGTTCACTCCAATTTTATAATGCGAGTCAACAGTTGTAATAATACGAACTGCCATAATACCCTCTGCAATAGCTGATGATTGTGCTGATGTAGTTGATGTAGTCACTTTTGATGTAGCTGAATCTCTAAACATATAAATATTCTCTCTATGATGTAGCAGGGTGGCTATAAAACCACCCTACTACTATTGGTTTATGCGTCTGTTAAATCAAAAACTCCACCATTACCAACTGGGTTCTTACATTTTAAAGAATATTCAGTTGTTAATAGGTATTGTTCTGCGTCACCAGTCTTAGCCAGTTTTTCAACTGAGTAATCTCTAAGAGATGCCATTGCCCACAATGATGGGTCAATAACCAATAGGTCACGACTCCTCATGTGTCTAGCACTCTCAATAGTCAAAGTAGAAAAATCACTTTCATAAACTGAAACTGAATTAACTATCTTTTTTGAAGATGCGTCTTGATTAATTGTAGAACCACCAGTGAAAGCAGAACTAATTTTCTGCTTGTTGAATGAGCCTACAAAGACTTTTGCAACATCACCACCATTATCCCATGCACTTTTAAGGACTGCTCTTAACATATCCTCAGTTAATGCTCTGCGATTACCTGCTGATGCGTCAGTTCTTGTGTCAGAACCATCACCAGTGGCGTCTGCTCCACCAGTGCCTTTGCTTGTATTTGATGAAATCCAAGCATTGACTCCTGCTAGTTGTCTTGCAGTTGTTGTATTACCACCTGCTTTAGCACCATTATTGAACATAGCAAATTCTTGGTCAGTACGCAGACTTTTACCTGCTTTTGCCAAGATGTATGCTGAATATGTACTCATTCCAGTGTGGTCTGTTGCATTTTGTGTTCCTGATACTGCAAATGATTTAGCAGAAATTTGACACATATTGTCAAGTCTTGTCATATCATTTTGTGCAGTTGCAGTGTAAGAATCACCCTCAAGTTGTTTGTTAGTTGCAGGTGTATCTAGTACATCTTTCAACCATTCAACTTTTGTTGAGTTTGCTTTTTCTTTTGACAGTGAACTTAAAAATGGGGTCACAAAAGGCGATAGGTTAGAGATTACCTCGTTCAAATCGTCTTTTAAACCTACATTTTGTTGAAAAGTATTCACTGAGTTTGCTACCATAGTCATAGGTATTATTCCTCTCTTTTTTTAGATTTAAAAAAAAGATTAAGTCTTAAACAAATCAGCTAGAATGTTAGTCGCATCATTGATGTCACCAGTTTTCTTAAACTTTGCCATTCTATCTTGTCTTGCTTTAGCATTTTTAGATTCCTTACTAGCAACTACACCACCTTTTAATACTGGTGTTGCACCCTCAACTTTCTTTTTAAGTTGTGGTTTGTTTCTTTGTAAGGCTCTATATTTCATGCCATCAGCAATTAACTGCACATATCTATGGTCATTAACATTACTTATTTCATCTTGAGAAAAATTTAATTCCCTCAAATAATGAACTAGGTCACTGTTAAATTTATCACGAGTCTCTGGATTCTTTAATTCTGGAATCGTCAGATACATTTGCTTTTGCTCATCTTTCAACCTTTTGGCATTTTCCTCTGCTTTCTGGTTTTCAATATAGGCATTTTGCTGATGTATTTGTCTTGCTCTCATTTCCAGTTCATGCTTTTTCTTCATAGCTGATACTGGGTCAGATTGCATTAACTCGTCTAAACCTTTTGCGTCAAGTTGCAGTTGTTGTTTTGCATACTCTTGCATCTGGTCTAGTTGTGCAATTTTTTCAGATAAGATAGTTTGTTGTTTAGCTTGTTCATCTTTGAATTGATTGCGTTCAATCGCCAATGTTTCTGTCTTAATCCTATAATCGTTATCTCTACTATAACCTGCCTTTAATTCCTCAAGGCTAACATTATATTCTTGCCCTTGAACCTTGACTGTATGTGTATCAGTTGGTTCTTGTGCAATTTCTGTTTCTTGAGTTGGTTGTTTTTCTTCCTGCTCAACATCAGATAACTGTTCACTCTCAGCTTTACTTTCATCAACTACTGCTGAATCCGAGTCACTCGGTTGTTCAGTGTTTGGTTGCTCTGGTAAGTCCTCAGTGACTTGTTTAGCAGTTTCGTCTTTTGCACTGTTAAGATTGTTGTTTAAATTTCCAAGTTCTGCATTAGTTGACCCAGATTGATTTAATAATCCAACTATCTTTTCAGTTGCTTGTTCTAATGAACCATCATTTTCCATGATAATTCCTTTCATGTACTAACAAACATAAGTGTTTGCTAGATTCATCAGTTCCCAGTTTTAATGGGTTGTCCTAGAATATAATTCTTTTTTCTTTCAGACTTTCCTCTGCAAGTTGTCCTGTTTGCATCATTTCTTGTAAATGAGCCTTTACTGTATGCAGGGTGTTATGACACAAATAAATATGGGTTCTTTCTTTCTCATCACCCACTTGTGTTCTGAATATTTGGTCTTTGTAAAGTATTTCTAACTTTTCAAATGCCTCTTTAAGAATGGGGTCATCAAGTAATAACTTGGCTTTACGACCCTTATCTATTTCTTGTTTTTTCTTATCAGTCATAATTAAGGTTTTTTAGGTAGTATAGGCAAATCAAATTTTGCGTTTTGAATATTTGGTTGAGTTAGTTGTGGGTCAGCAGGTGGTGGTGCTACTGGTGGAACAACTGGTGGTACTGGTGGTTGCATATTCTGGTTTGCAAATCCCCCCACTTGTTTCATAGCCTCAACTGATAGTTTGGTTTGCCTTTTAATTTCCTCTTGGTCTATATTCTTATTATAGTTTAATTCTAATTCCTTAATTCTTGTTTCAAAATCGAGTAGTTGTTTTTCTTTTTTCAAAGATAAATCTCTCTCTTTAAGTTTAAGTTCAGCAAGTTTTCTTTTGTTCTCACCCTCAATCTGAGCCATAGATACTTTTTCAAACTCAGTTGGTTCAGCAGGTGGTTCTTCAGGAATAGGATTCTCATCTGGGTTAAGGAAGAACATATCAACATTCTTTAACCCTGCACTCTCAACCATCATTTCTAATGTATTGTAAATCTTTTTAAGATTAACAAGTGGTGCTTCTGGATTACCCTGAGTTGTTAGTGCTTGTACTTGTCTTTCTAAAATATTATTTAAGAAAATCATTTGTTGGTCTTGAGAACCAGTACCTAAACCACTACTAATTGTAATATCGCATCTATCTTTCCACTCATAAGGTTTGTAAGGCACAAACTTATTTCTAATTCTTACTATATCCTCTTTATCTTGGTACTTAACAACACACTCTAATATCTTTCTACCTAAATCATTGACCCCAGTGTTTGCAAATGTTCTAGCAATAAACTCTACTCGTTGTTGTGCTTGGGTCATTACTTGGTTTAAACCAGTAGATGTTTTACTATTTAAAGCATCAGTGCTTAAACCCTGACCAACTTTGCTAATACCAGTTCTTGCCTCTTTGAGTTCATCATAATAAGTCAATAAAGGATATGCAGTATCACCTATTGATTGAACTGGCATAGATTGAATAGACTCCATTGGATTACCTTTAGTTCTAACAATCATATTAGGTCTATTGGTTAGAATGTCAGATACATTTACCCTGCTATCATCAATCGCTAGTCTATTATTTTGTATGCCATAAATATTATCGTTTAAGGCTCTCATTACATAAGTTTTTACACTTTGCACATCTTCAACTAACTCAGCTATTGAACGACCATACAATCTATGTGGCATGATAATCGGTGTTGCAGTGACATAAGGAAAGCTATCATAAGGTTCATCAGACAATAATGTTGAACCATTATTCCCTGCTACTACAAATTTTCTTAACTCAGCTTTCCCAGTGCCAGAATAGTCACACTTGACATAACATTCAAACACCTCAACCTCTTGCGTTGCCTCATCTGTATTTTCTCGTTGTATTGTGTTATGTATGTCTTGGTGTCTAGTTTGATACTCTTGGTTCATGTCCTCAACTCTATCGTTAGGTAAAGTTTCAACAATCCCTCTATCAAATCCTAATTCAATGAGTTCACCCCTAGTCATCATCTTTCTTTGAGCAATAAAGTTTGCATCTTCAATAGCTTTTGCATTACTCTCAACTAACATTTCCTCTGGTGGAATACCCTCAATGCAAGTTTTTCCTTTTTTGCTCGTTCTATGGATAACCACATCATGCAACATAGGTGTATTATCTATACTTATTGTAGTATCATCACCCATGCCAGAATCTATACTGGTTATATTTTCACTCATTACACCTAATGCAGTTATACTCTCATCTTCATACTCAGTATGTTCTAAGACCTCAACATCTCTATCATCAATAAGCATAGAGTATTCGTCATCAGATAATCTTTCATAAGACTCTCTAACCACTCTATCAGTGTACTCATGGAAAACTTTTAAAAACCCATTCTTTTCAATCAGGGCATCTTTAATAAAATTATGTAAAAGAACCCACCCATTATTCTTTTTAAAGAAAACATGATTGATATAATCAGTGGACTGTTCAGCTATATCAACATCTTCAACCCCCACTGGCTCACAATGAAATAATTTATTACTTGCAGTAAAAATTCTCATTAAATTTGCCATTAAAGGCTCAACTGCATCTGAAACATCTGATGATATTACCTTTGACCTACCATCAACCTCATTACCCATTGGATTCCCCATGTAGTAGTCCAATGCTCTTTCCCTAGACTTTGATAAATTGCCAGAATAAAACCCTTGTGCATTATGAATATGTTTTCCAACAAGTGCTTTAACTGAATCCTCAGTCATCATTTTTCTTTTTTTCGCCATATTTTAAACTAATCCTATTGATTCTAATTTTAAGGGTTTCGACCAGTCACCTCTATTGCTAGTTCCCATAAATGCCATGCCATATCTCAGTGCATCTGCACAATGACTATGCTCATTATGAGCAGGTCTATCTCTAAAAACCCTATGTCTGCTATCCCATACCTTTGAATATGATTTTAAATGGTTAATACCCTCTGCACATCTGCCCTCATCAAACCAAAAATTATCAAACTGATGTCTTACACTCGCAATTCCATCAGCTATGGGTAATTTAGGTGCAACCTCTAGGTCATTAACCCCTAATTCTTGTAAAATTTGTAATCTTGATACCCCTAGTGATAAATCACGCACTCTCACATCATGGGGAACAACAATTTTGCTATAATCGTATGCCTTTTTCTCTAATAAGTCTGCTAAGTAGTTCAAGGACTCACCATTATACTCAACATACTCAAGAAATCGGTACTCATGTTTATATCTTTGACAAAACCATAGTGCAGTTGAGTCATTAATTCCTAAATCTACATAAACCTCAGTCTTTAAATCAACATCTTCATCAATTTTGGTAATCCTGCCCTCATCATAAGCCTTTTGAATGTATGCTCCAAGATAGCTCCCACTCGTATGTTGTTCGAATGAACACTCAAACTCAGATTGATAACTTTCCTCACCCATTGTATTCTTGGCTTGTTCCAATTCTTCTTTTGGTACAACTTTAGTTAAGGAAACTGGCATTAACATTGATGCCCAATCATCACCACTATCTTCACTTTCAGCATACTTGAAAGTTTTATATAAAATATTTTGCAGTTTAGGTGTTCCAATAAACACACACCTAGTTCTTTCACCCTCTAATTCATCTCTGTCAACCATAGCAGGTCTGACAATCTGATTAAACAATTCCTCGTTCATCATTTGGAACTCATCAAGACACACCATGTCAATGTACCTGCCTCTTAATCGTTCCCCACCATCATTTGCACCCACTAATTGCATACGAGAACCATTTGGGAATGTGCAGTGCAGTTCAGACTGGTTAAATTTCACATTGGGTATTTGTTTTGCCATCATCTGCCAATAGTCAAAATGAATTGCCTTTGCCATACTGATTGTTGGGCAAACAATATATCCTCGCCAATTAGGTTTTTTAGTTCTCAATGCCTCTCTAATAAGATGTTGCGTCAATGCATAGCTTTTTCCAAAACGCCTGTGGCAACAGGCAACTACGAACCTATGTTTATCTATCAGTTCATGTAATATCTTTTGATATGGTCTAGGTTTATAATCTAAGATTATTTCTTTCATATTTTAGATATAAAAAAAGGGTCAATTAAGACCCTCTTTTTAATTTATTTAATTAGGTTTAGAAACTTGGGTCTATGTAATAATCTCTATGACCAAGTGTTATTTTAACACCACCCTTATTCCATCTTTTTGTTTTTTTGTTCCATCTTACTGGTCTATAAACTTTTCTTTGTCCTTTTTCTGTTTCAACAGTTTCAGATTTTAAGTACCAGACTGTTGCATTTATATTTGGCACAAAGTTATGTTTTTTGTCTTGTTCTGACCATACAGTATGGTCAGCTTGACAACCAACTATATCAAAACCTTTATTGTTCCAGTTTTTGTAAACAACAGATACAGAATATGGATAGCAGTCTGACCACATATATTCAGTGCCACCAAATCCAATTTTCATGTCAAAGTCAGTAGGAAACGCACAACATTTTTCAGCTATTCTGTTGTTGATGCAACCATAAGTTTCTTTTGTAGTTAAGTTCATTATATTATCCTTTTTTTATTGTTTTTAGATAATATAAATATAGTCATTATTGGCTACATTGTCAATATATGACAACAAATTATTTTAGTGAATAGTCACATTTTTTGGCTTAAAACCTAGTAATCCTAAGAAATTATCAATATCCCCAGTATTTTGGCTATATAGCTCAATTTTTTTCTTTGCTAGGGTATAGTGTAAATCATCAGCAAATGCCTCTCTATCTGCCATTGATTTAAAACCCCCTACTGTTAGAACTACAATATCCAAGTCGTCATCTAATAAAACATTGAATATATAGTTGTCTTTCATTTCCATGTATGAACCCTCTCTTTGTGTGTGTTAACTACCCAATGTCATTGTCACAAATTCTATATAAAATTTGGGGTGTCATCTCAAAAAAAACCCCCCTATATTTAGTATGTCAGACCAAAAAACATACTACATATAGTATTTGGCAGAAATCTGCGATAAATACTGGGAATACAATCTATCTTATATTGTTTATATCTATATATTTCAATTACTTAGCATAGAATGTTCACCTATCTTTTGGTGAATGAATATATCTAACTATTTGATACTACTATATATTGTATATATCTTGCTGATACATACTATATATAGATTTTTCTCAGTTTTCCTTGACTCATGGACTCTGGTCAATTTTATATTCGCAACTCAGGTCTTTGGATTGGCAAGTGATTGAAAACATTAGTGCTTAGTCTTTCCAACTAATCCTGAACGACTCATCTTTAGCATTAGAAACTTGTATTTGTTGGCTCGTACCATAGTTCTTTGGCATTAATTTGCTCAATTCCCACTGTATATTTGCTGATTTAATCTTCAATAAGTTTACCCTACTCATGCTTACTGCTTTAGGGTCTACGCTATCTGCAACACATTTATCTAGTTCATCTTTAATTTCAGCTAACTGATAGTCCAATGCACTAATCTTTGCCTGATGATAGCGATTAAGTAAGGCTTGGTCTTTAGCCAACCAATTAGACCATGATTGAAAAGATATAGGGTCATCTAATCCTGATAAGACTTTCTTAATAGTCTTACCATTCATTACACCTTTGATAACCTCATCAATAACTGCTTTGCTTTTCTTAGCCATTAAGAGCCGATAATAGATGCAATAATAATCACTACAACAACTGCACCAATTATCTTGTATTTCTTATCTAAATCTTCCCATTTCCACCTTAATTCATTGAATTTATCTTCAATCCAATACTTAAATTGTTCCATGATTCGTTCCTTATTCTATTGATTTGTTTGATTAAACTAAGCATTGAATATACTTAGTGCAAGATTATAACAATATCTAGTATGTTTTTGACTGATTCGTCAAGATAAGGTATGATTTAATTGTATCACAACCTGCCTTATTAATCTTGTTTGCCAAGTCAACAACTATCCCTAAGTATCTATTTCTAATTGTTTCATGTGAAACTCCATAAAGATGACCTAACTTTCTATAACTATGATTAGGTCTAAGGTACAACAACTTTCTATCTTCTAATGGCAGGGTTAAGCCTAACTCTAAACAAGTGCTATAATCGTCAAAATTGTGTCTTAAAAGGGTAATCCTCTGCTTTGGTTTCTCTTTCCATTTCTTATTATGGACTATATCACTGAACTCATGGCGATACTCCCAGTTCATAGTCTGCATCTTTAACTGTTTAGGTATGACTGAGGGTAAATGCTTATCTACGAACCAAAACTGCTCGAATAGGTCTATTATGTCTGTTATCTTTACACCCAAACCTGATTAGTCCTTATCTAAGATATATTCATTTATTATCTTTTCTTTTTCAGATGGGCTTATGGTAGCTTGTAATTTCAATATCATGTGATTGTATCTGCTCTTTTTCTTATTTCTTTCTATTGCGTTTAAGTATGCAGGGTTTGAGTATTTTGTTGTCTTGCTTATTAATCTTTTTAATTCCCTTAGTTTGTTTGTTTTGGTTGGATTAATACTCTGCTTATTCTTGTAGTCCTTAATCAAGTCAATATTCTTACCTTTAAACATTTAATCCTCTTATTTTAGTATATTTAAAGAGTCTTATTAGTGAGTATTCCAGTACCCACCCCATGAGTATTGTAGTACCCATGCTATGCCATTTCCTTTTTAACTAATTCAAGTGATACAACTACATTCTTTTTTCTTTGCGTCTTGGCTACACTATTTCTTAATCTTCTAATCCTCACCTTATTTGTGGTATCTAAGTAGTATTGATTTGCAGTGCCAGATGATTTCTTAGTTTGTTCCCACTCTAGCAACCCCAACTCTCTTAGTTCTTTGGCATAGTTCTGAACTGATTTGCGATTTTTAAGACCCATGTTCTTAGCAAGATAAGACTGACTTGGGTGGACTCCATTCTTATTGAATTGATAGAACTGTAATAATAGCAGGAATAAGACTTTGGCTTGGCATGACATAGGCAATTTAAGATAACTATGGGAAACCCTAGTGAACCTTTTATCTGGCTTTAACCACTTATCCTCAAAATCACTCATGCGATACATCAACCTCATCTAATCCATAATGCCACCAAATATCTGCCAGTTGATTTCTCATGGTTGATATTTCTTCACTGCACCAGTTTGCATCTTGATTTTGTTTAATAGTTGTTTCTAGTTCAACACATAACCAAATGAGCAGTCCAACTATCATAAATTTAGAGAATATGTTTAAAAAATTAGTCATTTCTTTTTCAAAAATTTGCATAAAAACTTGTAGAATTTCCACCTCGTTAAAACATTAGTCATTTCTTTTCCTTTCCAACTCTCTCTTTTCCTTTTTACATTCCTCAATATGTTCAACTTTTCTAAATATCTCGTCAAAGTTCTGCTTAAATTTTTCACTAGGAAAGTGTTTACCATCAGTTGCTTTCATCTAAGTCCACCTCTATTTCCATTTCTTCATTATCAAATTTGTTAAGTTCGTTGCCCCAATAATCCCAGTGTTCTGGGTCATATTGTTCTCTAGCAAATAGTTCTATCTTAGGAACATCACCCCATAGTTGATGTATTCTATCTTTAGCCTCGTCTGGTTTTCTTGAATGTTCCCTAATCCTGCTGACTATTAGTTGTTCAACATTCTTACTTGCTCTCTCTAGTGGTTTACCTTTAGTAAACAAAATGCACATTTCTGGGTTCGACCTTGAGTAATACCCCATGCCTTTGAAATAGGTGTCTTTGTTTTTATTAATCTTCACCCATGTGAAGAGAACAGTTTTGTAATTGAAACCCCAAAAGTGAGCTAAGTTAATTGCCATAGGTAATACTGGGTCAGTCACCCACATACATAAGGCACAATTCTTGTCTGCAATACTCTCTACTTGTAGCTTACTTATCTCGTCAACACTATTAGTTGGATAATGTCTTTCAGCAGACCTGCCTTGTCCTTTTTTACTAAATGTTTTGAACTGCCAATTAGGGTCACACAAAATTACTGAGTATTTTTTGTTTGGCAAAGGGTGATAATCAAAAGTTTCATTACCACTTAATATGTCATATACATTTCCCATTAGTTAAATTTCATTAATGTTGGTTGAGTTTGAATTGAATATTTTTCTAGTTTTTCAATGGGAACTATGCACCCAGTCATTTCTCTATCATAACTGCCATTATCCACTGAATGTTTAGTTGGGTTTATCTGTTCAATGATTAAACACTCAAAAATTTTCATTAGAGGAATACAGTAAAGTTTAACCCCAGTATCTATGTAGTAATAATCTGATTTGCTTTTTAATATCCCAGATGTGTTGTCATTGTCTTTGAGTTCAATAAAAACATTTCCAGTATCTTTCGACTTAGCATCATACTTACATTCAACCTTAATGTTCGTTTCAGCAATAAAAATATCATAGTCACTAAACTTAGAACCAATGCGAGTTGCACTTGGATATCGTTTTTGCAATAGTTTACACAATCGTTCCTCGAACTCTGAACCCATTTGATAATCTTTTGCAAACTCATTCATCTTGTAAAATTAACTTTCTCTTTTACTCTTTTTAAAAGTCTAGTGTGAATACCCATCTCTAATAAAATTTCACTCACTGATTGTTCTATTTCTGGGTGGTGTCTTAATTTTGTATGTCTTTGTCTTAAAGTTTTAAAAATAGCAATTAACCAATAATATAGTCTTTCTTCATAATCATTTTTTAATCCCATTCTTTTTCTCTTTCTTTTCGACTTAATTTCTTCTTTTAATTCTTTACTACGAGCCAAACACATTTTTATATTCCTAAGTTGATTTTCTATTTCTTTAAGATAATTTTTTTTTCTATGTATCTTGGATAAATAACTTGGATTAGTTTTATAAAAAAATGGACTGCCCTCATGTAGAATTGTATGACCACCAATATAGTTTCCAGTTTTACTCATTTAATAGATGCTATTAACTTTCTAACTGATGGATTTTGTTTTAAAATGTCATGGAAGATGTAAGCAATCTCTTTAGGGTTATTTAAAAAGAAACC
>VTLG01003041.1_pt1 | contig 13545 bp, 19 predicted proteins | sample 4694571 | NCBI WGS metagenome assembly VTLG01 (sample SAMN12604809, study PRJNA352737) | marine metagenome | biome: ENVO:00000447; feature: ENVO:00000209|ENVO:00000569|ENVO:01000036; material: ENVO:00002151; isolation source: viral sequences binned using virsorter ...
TGGTGCGTATGAACATTGTGCCATGTCATTCATGGACTCTCCTAATACTACTAGTGCTTGTATTTATAAATTACAAGGTGGATTGAGTGCTACAACTAGTACCGGTTATTTTCCAACTGGTTGGAGTGGGAGTGGTCAATGGACAAATGCTCAAGATATTAACACTATAACAGTGATGGAGATAGCACAATAACAATTATAAATAAGGATTATATCATGAAAAATTTAAATAGGAGACTAAAAACATGACAACAGTGTCAACAGCATTACAAGAGCTTGGCATACAAGAGTGGGTTTTACGAGGAGATCCAACGGATTCTGCAGAGTTCGCCACTATGTTTTCAAAAGTTATTGGCGCGGATGACTATGTTTTCAAAAGTTATTGGCGCGGATGCGAATAATTCAGCAATTGAAAGTAAAGATCCAAATGATTGGGGAGTAACTTGGGCTCAAGTTAAAGCCAAGAAAGATGATCTAATCGCTGCCGAACCAATGAGACTCTTGAGAATAGAGCGTAATCAAAAGTTGCTAGATACAGATTTTTATGCTTTGTCTGATGTAACGATGTCACCCGAGATGACAACATACAGAAAGGCACTTCGTGACTTGCCAGCTAGCGCAACACCAAAGTTAAAGGCAGATGGTACTTTAGACGAGTCTAGTTTTACTTGGCCAACTAAACCATAAGGGGTTAAAATGCCCATACAGCGACCACGAATATTGCATGCATCGCAAATGGCAGGGACTGGAGTGGTGTCTCCTTCCAATCTTAATGCCACTGCTCAAGGAAGTGGTGCTAATAAGAATATTCTTATCAATGGCGCGATGACTGTAGCACAGAGAGGAACATCGACAACTGGATTACAAAACACTGGTGGAGTTTATACTATTGATAGGTTTTCTTATAGAAGAGCAGGTACTTGGTCTAATTTTGATAGTAAACATGAACAGGTAGATGTTACAGATGCATTGCCTTATTCAAAGGGGTTTTATAAAGCTTTGAGAGTAACTTGTACTACTGCTGAAGGGAGTGTTCCATCTGGTACAGAATGTACCGGTATTGGATATTATATTGAAAAGCAAGACTTATATAAACTTTGTGTAGGTTCATCTTCTATGAAGACACCTGTTATAAGTTTTTATGTTAAAGCATCAATAGCCACAACTTATAGTTTTACTATTCAAGCCCCTGCTCATAGCACTACTCAACAAATAGATATTCCATTTACTGTAAGTTCTGCAAACACTTACGAAAAAATTTCTATAACCATTCCTACTTACAATGTTGCATTTGACAGTACAGCAGATAATGCTGCAGGGTGGTACTTGTTTTGGGGATTAGATGGAGTACCAAGTTCAAGAACTGCTAGTGCTTGGGGAGGTAGTTCAGATGGTTTTATAATGCCAAATGGTGTAAGTACAACTGGCTTTTCAAATACTTTAAATGCAACATTTGAAATCACAGGCGTTCAGTTAGAAATAGGAGATACTGCAACAGAGTTTGAGCATGAGCCTTTTGAAAGGACGTTGGCTAAGTGTCAGAGATATTGTCAACTTATAAAAACAAATGATGGTTACTATAATTATAACGGACATGTTAATGCTTCAGCAGGGTCTTATATTCTTGTACCTCTTATAGTTCCTATGAGAACTGCTCCTACTGGAATCACAGTAACTAATGTAGGAAGTTGGGGTCATGTTGTTTATGGTAGTTTAAATAGAGGGTGTAACAGTATTACATTTGGTACAGCTACTACAAAAACAATTAGTCTTGATCTGAATGATGCAAGTGGTGGTTTTACTATAGGGCAAGGCTCTATGCTTTATGATGGTGGTGCTGATGGTGTAATAGAATTTACAGGAGCAGAACTATGACTTGGGCTATACATAAAATAAATGAAATCACAGGGCAGACTATTTATATAAAAAAAGAAGGCAATAAAATATTTTCTGGCACAAGTGAAGATAGTGCTTTTCAATCTTGGTTAAGGGCTAATAAAGATAATCTGCCAACAGAAATACAAAAACAAGTTGAAGCAGGTACGCTGACGATAAAAGATGCGGAATGATGATATGAGTAGGAGCCAATTAATAAATCATGTTAAGGCCCTACAAGATGAAATAAGTATTTTAAGAGACAGGTTATTACCAGCGGCAACTGGTCATATACATACGACGATAAACACACTAGAAGATAGATTAAAAGAATGTCAGGCAGAATTAGATAAAGGTAAATGCAATGGCTAGGACTAAACTAAAACTTAAGAGCATAGCTACTGGTACTTTACCAGGTGCACTTAAAATTGCAACAGAAAATATACCTGATAGCGCAATAACGACAGCGAAGATTGCTAATGATGCGGTTACCACGGATAAAGTAGAAAATAGTTTAAATCACACAGTTTTATTAGACACTCATACTGATGCTAGCGGTGTTGATACATCAGGCGATAGAGAAATACACGATTGGACTAGTCACGCTGGTACTTATTCTAAATTCAGAATCCTTACTAGATGTCTGAATGTTGGTGATGGAAATTTTCATCTTTATCAGACATATCGTTGTGTTAATGGCAATCAGCCATCTTTAACAGGTAACGTTCGTGGCTGGGGTATGGGATCAAACGATAGAGAGTTAAATAATGGGTCTGGTCCTTGGTTTCTTGTCGGCTATAGAGCTCCACAAAATTATACTATTGTAATTGATCAACTTATATCAAATGATGATTTTGGTCTTACTTATAATGAAGAGTTGTATACGATAAGATTTACCACTACTTGGCATCAAGATGCTTCAGGTCAATCATGGGCAGAAGGCACAGTAGAAAATACTACACAAACATCACCTATAAGTAAATTTCTTCTCAACTCTGATCCTGCTGACACTGGAGCGGGAAGTAATCACTTATGGAGAGTAAAATCTTATTTGTGGGGAATAGTTTAATGAAGCACGGAACAAATGAGTTTGGCCTTGACGCGTTAAGAACTAAAAGAAATAAATTATTGGCTGAATGCGACTGGACAATTTTACCAAGTAGTCCATTATCAACAGAAAAGCAAGACGCGTGGAAAGTTTATCGTCAAGCGCTTCGAGACATTCCATCTAAATACTCAAATCCTCCTTTGACTGAAAAAGGAGATTTATTAGATAACACAAAGATAGATTGGCCAGAAAAACCATAATCAAATCTGATTAAACTTATAAATAGTATAAATACTGCTAGTAAGTTTAAACGGAGATATTTATGGCCAATCCAACGTCCCGTGCAACATTAATAGATTATTGTAAGAGAAGACTCGGCGAACCTGTTATTGAAGTCAATGTTGACGTAGATCAAATCGAAGATCGTATCGATGAAGCGATCCAATACTATCAAGAATACCATTCAGACGCAACAGTTCGTGGTTATTTAAAACATCAGATCACAGCTACAGATGTTACTAACGAATACGTAACCATCCCTTCAAACGTCTTATACGTCAAGAGGATGCTACCAATATCTTCGTCTTTTGGAACTTCATATAACTTCTTTGATATAAAGTATCAGATGATGTTGAACGACATCGCTGACTTAAATAATTTTGCTGGTGACCTTGCTTACTACGAGCAGCTACAGCAGCACCTTTCCTTATTAGATATGAAACTTAATGGCCATCCGTTAGTGGAATTTTCAAGAAGACAAAATAGACTCTATATATTTGGAGATTTTTCTGATAGTGATATTAAAGAAGGCGACTTCATAATCGTTGAGACTTACAGCATAATAGATCCAGAAACACATGGAAACGTGTACAACGATATGTGGGTAAAATCATACGCTACTGCTTTGATAAAAGAGCAGTGGGGTTTAAACTTGATGAAGTTCGAGGGTATGCAACTTCCTGGAGGAGTTATCATAAACGGTCGACAACTATATGATGATGCTACAGGAGAATTACAAGACTTAAGAGAGAGAATAAGACTAGAGCACGAAGCACCAATTGATTTCTTTATAGGATAATTATATGGCTAAAAATTTTCATATCAAATCTGGTGTTAGGTCAGAGCAGTTACTATATGAGAACTTAGTAATTGAATCTCTTAAGATATACGGTCAAGAAGTATACTACCTTCCAAGAGATATAGTCAACGAGAATAAGATATTCGGAGATGACGTACCTTCTCGTTTTAATTCCTCATATAAGATAGAGATGTTTATCGAAAACGTTGAGGGATTTGAAGGAGAAGGAGATCTATTCACAAAGTTTGGTGTTGAGATACGAGATGAAGCCACGTTTGTAGTTTCACGTCGAAGATGGGGTGAAACAGTAGGAAGATATGATAATGAGATAAGCGGTGATAGACCAAGAGAGGGCGATCTTATATTCCTACCAATGTCGAAGTCTTTGTTTGAGATAAGACACGTAGAACATGAGCAGCCATTCTATCAACTCGAAAATGTACCAACATTTAAACTCAGAGCTTCATTGTTCGAATACAATGATGAAGATCTCGATACTGGCGTCACAGACATTGACAAGATTGAAAAAGATTATGCGTACAAGTATTCATTAACACTAGCTGCAACGAGTTTTTATTCAGAAGCTGGGAACACCATAAGCCAGTTAATAGACAGCGCGCAGAGTATTAATATGACTGGTGAAGTCATAAGCTATAATAAAGACACAAATGTGCTTGAAGTTGTACATGCTGGAGCCACTGACGGAAAGTTCCATAACTTCTCAACATCTAATAAACATCATGTAACTATATCTGGAATCGGTAGAAACGACTCATCTTTTGCAGTTACTGCTGTGGCTGAAGTTAATCAAATATCAGAAAACGAACAGAATGCAGACTTTAGTACTTTCTCTAATGACTTCTTAGACTTTAGCGAAAACAACCCATTTGGAGATCCGGAGAATAATTAATGGCAGACGATTTATTTGATTTTGGTTTTACAGCAGTCGACGAAGACGAACTCGAAGCCGTTCAAAAGGTAACACAAAAAGCTGCAGCTGTAGAATCTACTGCTACAACTACACAAGAGAAGCTTGATAAACTATACAACGCTGTAATGCCTCTTTTGAATAATTTAAAAAAGAATCCAGAAAAAGAGTACATACTTTGGCCGAATAGACTAACTAAAGTTGAAGCTTTTGAAGATCACTTACAAAAGATTTATAAAGGTTAGTTATGTTTGGCACTCATTTTTATCACGAAAAAACAAGAAAATGTGTTGCCATATTTGGTAGACTCTTCAACAACATATATGTTTTGAGGAAAAATAGTAGTGGTGGTGTGATAAGTCAGGTCAAAGTACCTCTAACTTATGCGCCTAAAGTAAAGTACCTTGACAGGATAAGAGAGAACCCTGATCTCGTTGAGGATACAAGAGTTGCCATAAAGCTGCCACGTATGTCTTTTGAAATTACTTCTATAAACTATGATACATCTAGGCAATTGGCTAAGACAGCTCATTTTACAAATACAGGTGCAGTTAACACTGGTCGTCAAAAGTTTAACACTGCTGTTCCTTATGTCATAGGATTTCAACTTAACATATATGCTAAATCGCAAGATGATGCGTTACAGATGGTTGAACAAATACTTCCATTCTTTAATCCGCAATATACGTTAACCATAACACCATTCCCTTCTGAACATCCTTCGTTTAAAGAGGACATCCCGATAACACTTACAGGTGTAGGCTTTGCAGATGATTTCGAAGGAGAACTTGGTTCTAGAAGAACAATAATTTATACAATCGACTTTGAGATGAGAACTCAATATTATGGACCAATACCAACATCGAAGATTATCAGACAATCTGTTACTAAGATATTTGCTAACAAAGTTGGGTTTGTTGATTCTGCGATAGGCTTGACAGTCGATTCTGATGTGAGACTACAAACAATACAGATCGATCCAAATCCTATAAATACCATTGGAGATGCTGATAGTGACTTTGGATTTACAACAACAATTTGGGGACAAGATAGCGACGGCGGCTTCGGCTCATAAGTAAGGATAGTAAAATGAATTTTAAAGAACATAGAGCACAAGAGATAGATGACTTTTGTGAATCATGCGATCTTTACGATGATCTCGTGATTACAGAAGCAGAATATCAAGGCAAAAAGGTAAAGCTTAATGATCCTATTAGGACTAGCGAGAATCCTAATAAAAAATTTAAGGTTTACGTAAGAGGACCAAACGGTAATATTGTAGTTGTAAGATTTGGTGACCCAAATATGGAGATCAAGAGAGATGATCCAAATCGTAGAAAAAACTTTAGAGCAAGACATAACTGCGATAATCCTGGTCCAAAACACAAAGCTCGATATTGGTCTTGTTTCCAATGGAGAGGCGGAGCAAAGGTAGATAGCTGATGAAAACATTCGAAGAAATAAGAGAAGGCCCAGAAGTGGCTCAAGATCCCGATATTAAGGGTAGAAAAGGAACTCAACCTGCTGTTTATCATGCTGGTCTTTCAAAGGGTACTAAAGAAAAAAGAGATAGACAGTTTAAAAAGCAGGCTAAGATGTCAGATAGTAATCCAGCAGCATACAAAGATGCGCCTGGAGATAAAGAGGCTCGTAAAAAGCCAATGCCAAAATCAAAGCATACCATAAAATATCATCAGATGTTTGGAAAAAAAGGAGACACCAAATGAAGACGTTTGAAGAAATAAGAGGGACTGATCTCACCGAAGAAGAGAAGAAAGGTCTTGCAGCCAAAGCTGAAAAATCTGGGATGCCTATTGGTGTTCTCAGATCTGTTTACAATAGAGGGATGGCTGCATGGAAAACAGGTCATAGAAAAGGTACTACACCACAACAGTGGGCTATGGCGAGAGTTAATTCATTTATCACTAAAGGCAGCGGTACATGGGGTAAAGCTGATAAAGATTTAGCTGATAGAGTAAGATCAAGTAAAAAGTAAAATGAAAGATAAAAATAATGTAAAGAGTGACTATGAATATTCTCGTGATACTTACTACGAACTCTTAGAAAAAGGAAAGATGAGTCTTGAGACCATGATGGAAGTAGCTCGTGAGTCTGAGCATCCACGTGCTTTTGAAGTTCTTTCTAATATGATTAAAAACTTATCAGATGTTAACGATAGGTTGATGGACTTAAACAAGAAAAACAAAGATCTAGAAGAACCTCTAAGACAAGTAGAACACCAACAAAATAATATTTTTTTAGGATCTACTGCAGACCTTCAAAAGCTTTTACATAAACAAAACACAGATTCAGAGGTCGTTGATGTCACACCAGATACAAACATATCTGGGAAATCCTAATGTTAAACGTGACGGAGTAGTACAAGAATGGACGGCTGACCTTGTACAAGAATACTCTCGATGCATGGGTGATCCTGCTTACTTTGCAGAGAAGTATTGTAAGATTATATCTTTGGATCGAGGCTTAGTACCTTTTAAATTATATCCTTATCAAAAGGAAATGTTTAGTCAATTTAAGGAGAATAGATTTAATGTTGTACTGGCGTGTCGTCAATCAGGTAAGTCGATCTCAGCGTGTGCCTATCTACTATGGTTTGCCCTCTTTAACTCGGACAAAACGATTGCAGTATTGGCAAACAAAGGTGCTACAGCAAGAGAGATGTTATCAAGAATCACACTTATGTTGGAGAATACTCCTTTCTTTCTACAACCTGGTAGTAAAGCCCTTAATAAGGGTTCTCTTGAATTTAGCAATAATTCTCGTATTATTGCCTCTGCTACTTCTGGTAGTTCTATTCGTGGTCTTTCCGTTAATCTTCTTTATCTCGATGAGTTCGCGTTTGTAGAACGCGCTGCAGAGTTTTACACATCTACATATCCAGTTGTTTCTTCTGGTAAAGATACAAAAATTATAGTCACGTCTACTGCGAATGGCGTAGGAAATACTTTTTATAATATATGGCAAGGTGCAGTACAAGGTGTAAATGAATTCAAACCATTTAGAGTGGATTGGTGGGACGTACCTGGCCGAGATGAAAAGTGGAAAGAATCAACTATTGCGAATACATCTCAGCTACAATTTAATCAAGAATTTGGTAATACGTTCTTTGGAACTGGTGATACACTGATAAGCGCAGAAACATTGATGGAATTTAGAGCTAGCAATCCTACAGACACCTTCGAAGGTGGTGATCTTTTAATATATGAAAAGCCAATAACAAAACATGACTATATTATGTGTGTGGATGTAGCTAAAGGAAGAGGACAGGACTACTCTACTTTTACTTTGGTCGATATTAGCGTTCGCCCGTTCAAACAGGTTGCTGTATATCGCAACAACACTATCTCGCCTATCCTCTTCCCTAATATTATCTATAAGTATGCGGTTTCCTACAATAACGCTTATGTGATAGTAGAAGCAAACGATCAGGGCGCTATCGTCTGCAATGGTTTATACTACGATTTGGAATATGAAAATATACACTTAGAATCTGCCATCAAAGCTGATAAGATTGGTGTAGAGATTAACAGAAAAACAAAGAGACTGGGTTGCTCAGCTATAAAAGATTTATTAGAAAATAAAAAACTCGAGATCGTCGACGAAACTACAATAATGGAGATATCAACCTTTGTTTCAAAAGGTGTATCTTTCGAAGCTTCTGACGGAAATCATGATGACTTGATGATGAACCTCGTTATGTTTGGATATTTTGTAACTAGTCCATTATTTAATGATATGACAGACATTAATTTAAAAGAAATGATCTTCAAACAGAAGATGAAACAAATAGAAGACGATGTCGTTCCATTTGGCCACATTGATGATGGAACCCAATTTATCGAAGAAGAGATACAAAAACCTCAGTGGGCCACGCCATATTATGAAACTCATGACATCGATGTTCCATTTGGCCACATTGATGACGGAACCCAATTTATCGAAGAAGAGATACAAAAACCTCAGTGGGCCACGCCATATTATGAAACTCATGACATCGATATTGAAATCTAGATTTATATAAATATAACTATATTTGATAACAACCGTATTATGAAACTTATTATCTAAACCGAGAGGAAGCCATGGCATTATTTACACCATCACAATCACCTGCGGTTGTTGTAAAAGAAATTGACGCTACGGGAGGAGTCCCCAACGTTCAAACTTCTACAGGAGCAATTGTAGGGAATTTTAGATGGGGTCCGGTTGGCCAACGAGTTCTAATATCAAATGAAGCTGATTTGATAGACCAGTTCTCAACACCAGACACAACATCTACAATAGACTTTCATAACGCATCTTATTTCTTGCGTTACTCAAACTCATTACAAGTTGTAAGACAAGCAACGTCTGCAGCTAAAAATGCGCACTCAACAAAATATAAAACCGCTGGTCGAGGACCAGGAGCAGTTGGATATGCAGTTCAAGCAATCAATAATAAAAACGTATTTGATGCTAACACATCGTTAGATTCAGATGGGCATACATTTATAGGAAGATTTCCAGGAGCTTTAGGTAATGGCCTAAGAGTTTCTATATGTCCTGCAAATAGTACAGCTTTTAATGCTTGGGATTATAAAGCATCATATGATGGTGCACCAGGATCTTCAGCTTTAGATTCAAACGCCGGTGGTACAGGAACAGAATTACACTTAGCTGTTATCGATCAAAACGGTGAATTTACTGGGACAAAGGGAACAGTACTAGAATCATATCCATATGTTTCTGCTGCTACTAACTCAGTTCTAGCTGACGGAAGTACTAACTACGTAAAGAACGTTGTGAATGAAAGATCAAAGTACATCTATATGGTCAACTTTGATTCTGATTACACAGCCGCTAATGCTGGTACCGCGATGACTCCAGGTACACAAAAAACATATATATCTGGTCTTACAACACACGTTCACTATGACTTTGATAGTGGAGCAAATTCAGCTGCACTAGGTACAGCTGAAATCGCAACTGGTCACGATCTCTTCGAAGACGAGGAAGCAGTTGAAGTCGATTTCTTAATAGCGCCTGGTATGTCAAGCAGAGCAGATCAAACAACGGTAACAAACGATCTAGTGGCAAATGCGATTGCTAGAAAAGATTGTATCGCTGTATCTTCACCTGCAAGATCAGACGTCGTTGGAGTAACTAATGAAGCTACTGCAACAACAAACATTGTAGCTACTGCTGCTACATTTACTAAGTCATCTTACTTAGTGATGGACGGTAACTATATAAAAGTATACGACAAATTTAATGACCAATTTATTGAAATACCTGCAGCCTCATCTGTGGCTGGACTTATGGCTGAAACCGATAGAGTTGCTGCTTCTTGGTTCTCACCTGCAGGAACGAGACGTGGTCAACTTCTTGGCGTTACAGCAATTAACTATAACCCAAATAAGACACGAAGAGACACACTGTATAAAGCTGGTGTAAACCCAGTTGTTAACGTAGCTGGCTCTGGTGTGTGCTTATTCGGTGATAAGACACTATTCAATAGACCTTCTGCATTCCCTTCTGCATTCGATCGAATCAACGTAAGAAGGTTGTTCTTAACTCTCGAAAGAGCTATCTCTCAAGCTGCTAAGAACGTAATGTTTGAATTCAACGATGAGTTTACTCGAGCTGAATTTGTAAACGTTATTGAACCAGTACTTAGAGACGTTAAAGCGCGAAGAGGTATAACAGACTTCAGAATTATTGCAGACGAAACAGTCAATACTCCTGCAGTCGTTGATCGAAATGAATTTATTGCAAACATCTTCATAAAGCCTGCACGTTCAGTCAACTACGTAACACTCAACTTCGTAGCTGTCAGAACAGGTGTCGACTTCACTGAAGTTGTTGGCACTGCTGGTGTATAGGAGGTAAAAAATGGCATTAGGTAGCATAGATCAATTTAAAGCTAGATTAACTGGCGGTGGAGCTCGAGCCAATCTATTTCAAGTTAACTTAAATAATCCACGTGGTGGTTTAGGTGTTGACGTAGATGCAGACCTCTCATCATTCCTTTGTGAAGCAGCTCAGTTACCAGCATCGACTCTTGGAACTATCATAGTTCCTTACAGAGGTCGACAATTAAAGATTGCTGGTGACAGGACTTTCGATCAATGGACAGTTACAATTATTAACGACGTAGAGTTTAAACTTCGAAATGCATTTGAAACATGGATGAACGCCATAGCAAATCATGCAGATATCGGAGGAACTCAAAACCCAGAATTGTACTTTACTGATTTACAAGTTAAGCAGTTCGATAGAGACGAAACCATAAAGAAGATTTATAACTTCAAAGATGCATGGCCAGTAGACGTAAGTGCTATTGACCTCAACTACGGTGACGTTGATACTATCGAGAGGTTTACTGTAACATGGCAGTACCAATACTGGACATCTGATACAACAGATGGCGTTAGTTCAACTACTGCGGTTGTAGCTTAAATAAATACTATTATGGAGGGGACAATTTAGTCCCCTTCATTTAAAGGAAAGTTATAATGGCTGAAGAAAATAGAGGCTTTACACTATTTGGGTTTGAACTAAAACGAGTTGAAAAAGAAGATCCAAAGAAAAAACCATCGATAGTCCCTAAGACGGATGATGACGGAGCTGGATATGTAACAGCTTCGGGTTCACATTATGGTCAGTACGTAAGTATGGACGGTGATGATACTAAGGATAATGCTCAACTTATCATGAAATATAGAGGGACTGCGATGCATCCAGAATGTGACGCAGCCATAGAAGATATCGTTAACGAATCGATAGTTGCGGCTACTGAAGCTGGAGAACAATCGGTACAAATAAACCTTGAAAAACTAAAGGTTAGTGATGGTATCAAAAAACAGATACAAGAAGAATTCGATAATATTATTGCAATGCTTAACTTCAACGAGTTAGGTCATGATATATTTAAAAGATGGTACATTGATGGAAGATTATATCACCACCTCGTTGTAAATGAATCAAACTTAAAAGCTGGTATCCAAGAGATACGACCGATTGATTCATCTAAGATGCGTAAAGTTAAGCAGGTCAAAAGGAAAAAAGATCCAGCTACCGGTGCTAATCTAATAGAGAAGGTTGATGAGTATTATATCTATCAAGAAAAAGAGAAGGTTGATGAGTATTATATCTATCAAGAAAAACCTGGACAATATACATCAGGAGTAAAGTTAAGTCTTGATTCTGTAAGTTACATTACGTCTGGTTTATTAGATGAGACGAGAAAGAAAGTATTAGGTTTCTTGCATAAAGCCTTGAAACCTCTTAATCAATTAAGAATGATGGAAGACTCTCTTGTTATCTACAGGTTAGCAAGAGCTCCAGAAAGAAGGATATTTTATATTGATGTTGGTAACCTTCCTCGAGGAAAAGCTGAGGGTTATATGAAAGATATTATGGCTCGATATCGTAACAAACTTGTTTATGATGCAAAGACTGGTGAGATAAGAGATGATCGTAAACATATGAGTATGTTAGAAGACTTTTGGTTACCAAGACGTGAAGGTGGTCGAGGTACTGAAATATCAACTCTACCAGGTGGTGATAACCTTGGTCAAATCGACGATATCGTATACTTTCAAAAGAAACTGTATAAAGCTCTTAACGTTCCTATCAATAGGTTGGAACAAGAAGCACAGTTTAGTTTAGGAAGAACATCAGAAATTACAAGAGACGAACTAAAGTTTCAAAAGTTTGTAGCAAGACTTCGTACGAGGTTTGGAAAGTTCTTTTTAGATTTACTTAGAGTTCAACTACAACTAAAAGGCGTTATAATTGAAACCGATTGGGACGATATGAAGAATGACATCATCATTGACTATACAAAAGATAACCATTTTGCAGAACTCAAAGAAGCAGAGTTATTAAGAGAAAGACTACAAACGCTAGATCAAATATCTCAATATGTTGGTACTTATTTCTCAAAAGATTATGTAATGAAAAACGTGTTAGGCTTTACTGAAGAAGACGTTGAAAAGATGCAAGATGATGCTAAAAAGAATCAAGAAAGAATTGATCAATCAATGGAAGATGAAGAGCCACAAGAAGAAGTCGAAGTCGAACCAGATTTAGTAATATCAGAAGATACAATAATCAAGGAATTAGAAAGTGAAGTGAAACTCAAGGAGTTAGAGGTATTAGATTCTATCAATAAATCATTGAAAAAGTAGTGCATTATGTCAAAGATAATCAATGAAGCTCTCTTAGCCTTACACATAAAAGAGTTACAAGAAGAGCTCAGTCGTCTTAAAAAATCTCACGGAAAACAAGGTCAAAAAGGTGAACCTGGAAAACAGGGACCTGTCGGCATGCGTGGTGAGAAAGGCGATAAGAGAAAGTGTAGTTGGTCCTCAAGGTATTCAAGGCGAAAAGGGAGATATAGGACCCGCTGGTGCACAAGGAGATATTGGTCCTCAAGGTATTCAAGGTGAGCAAGGAGAGCAAGGTGTACAAGGAGAACAAGGCCTTATAGGAGAACAAGGTCCTCAAGGACAAAGAGGTCTTACAGGAGAACAGGGTCTTGAAGGTATTCAAGGTTTGCAAGGCCCACAAGGCGAGCAGGGTATACAAGGATTTGTTGGTGAACAAGGTCCT
>VTLG01006515.1_pt1 | contig 13544 bp, 18 predicted proteins | sample 4694571 | NCBI WGS metagenome assembly VTLG01 (sample SAMN12604809, study PRJNA352737) | marine metagenome | biome: ENVO:00000447; feature: ENVO:00000209|ENVO:00000569|ENVO:01000036; material: ENVO:00002151; isolation source: viral sequences binned using virsorter ...
GTTTATGGAAGGATGACTATTTTTGATGATGTTCCAACCGATAGATTACGATCTATAGGTGATGCAGGAAATGAACGAATAAATAGAATTGCTTCTGGTTTTGCTAGAGGTGATTTTAAAAATCCATTAGAGGGTTTATATGCAGATAAAAATTATCAAAAAATAATTCAAGATACATTAAGTGAAGATGGTTTTTTTGGTGCTAACCCTAATAGTATAATTAGATTATTTTTAAAAGCTAAATCTATATCACAGTTAGCAAAAACTGTTGGTAATCCAGCTACTCATTTTAGAAATTTCTTTGGTAATAATGTCATATTAGCTGCAAATGGTATGGTTGCTGGTGGTAAAGGTTATAAAGAGGCTGTAGAAGCTATAGGTACTAAATTTGTAAATGTTAGTTCAAAAGAGTTAGCAGATAATGTAGCTAAATATCAAGAGCTTGGAATTATAGATAGTGGTGTTACTGCTAATATTATTAGACAGGTAGCTAGTGATGCATTTAAATTAGAACCAAATGGTTTAGGTCAAAAGATTTTAAATAGAACTGGTGGCGATAAATTATTTAAATTATACCAAGCAGAAGATGATTATTTTAAAGTTATTCATTTTGAAAAAACTAAAAATTATTTAAAGAAAGCTTTGCCTGATATTAGTGCTGATGAATTAGATAGGCTTGCTGCACAGAGAACAAGAGATTTAATGCCTAACTATAATCTTGTTCCTAGAGGATTTAAAAAACTTAGAGGTGCGCCTGTTGGTGACTTCTTAGCTTTTCCTGCAGAGATGATGCGAGTTACTAAAAATCTAGTAAAATATACTATGCAAGATTTAGCCTCTGATAATCCCAGATTAGTTGCTGAAGGAATGAAACGACTTGGTGGTATAACTGTTGCTGGTATAGGTGGTGATATGGCAGCAGATTATAGCCAAGCTATTTTTGGTATATCTGAAGATCAAAAAGATGCTATTAATAATCTTGTACCAAGCTATTCAGCTAACACAGCCAAAATATTTTTAAGTCCATTTAAAAAAGCTGGTGGTAATACTGTTATTGATTATGTTGATCTTGGTCCTCTTGATCCTTTTGAATATCTAAAGATAGGAGGCAGAACATTACATAGTGCTGTTGATAAATTATATTCTGATGATCAACAATTTACAACAGATGATGCACTTAAACTAACTCTACAATTATCTGATCAAATGCTTGGCCCATTTTTAGGAACATCTATGATTACTCAAGGATTTTTAGATGCTGCAGGTCAAGGTCAAAATTTTGAAACTCCTACTGAGGTAGGTGATGCTTTTAAAAATATAGCTATAGGGACCGGAGAAATATTTGAACCGGGCTTTATTAAATTTTTAAGAAATAGATTAGCTTTTCAACAAGCTAAAGCTAAAGCATTAGGCGAAGAAGGTATTTCAATTAATTCATTTTTGTCTGATCCAACTGGAACTGAAGTTTCTAAATATGGATACTCTACTCCTACTGGTGGGCTAGTATCTGGTGCTGCAGGTGTTACAGGCTATGATGGTCTTGAAGAATTTTTTGGATTAAAAAAATCTAGACTTGATCTTACTCAAGGTATGAGAAGAAACATATTACCTATAACAAGTGACTTAAAAAATACAGGGCGATATGTAAATGAGAGACTAGCATCATATGCACTTCAATCTCCAGATGAGGTTTATGATGCATATGTTAAAGGACAAACCCAAAAGATTTCAAAGTTTAGAAAACTTCAAGCTACACTAGATTCTTATAGATCATTATTAGAAGATGATTATACAAATGAACTTCAAAAAGGTTTAACTCAAAATTATACTAGAGATTTAGGACCGGGAGTTGCAACATTTATTAACGCAGCAAACTCAAATACATTTATTCCTGATGATGTTAGTGAAACTCTTAGTAAGGTACGCTTTCAAACTGGTGCACCTTTACCATTAGAAAGAATAAATAATTTATATACAAGTCTACTTAATACTGCTATTAGAGAGGAATAAAATGCCTAATTGGAAATACTTTACCCATGACGAACTTGTTTGTAAAGGAACAGGTGAGTATGGAATGGATGATAACTTCATGCATAAACTAGATAATCTAAGAGAGGAGATTGGTAGGCCACTTATTATAACCTCTGCCTATCGTCATCCCGCCCATAACAGTGCTATAGGTGGCGCTCCTAACTCTTCACATACATTAGGTAGAGCAGTAGATATACAGTGTATGGGTTCTGTTGCCTATAATCTTATAGAACTAGCATTTAAACATGGTATGACGGGCATTGGTGTTGCTCAACGAGGCAACCATGATTCAAGATTTATACATATTGATGATTTGTCTAGTCAGGAATCTGATAACAGACCTTGGGTATGGAGTTATAAGTAATGGAACTAGATGCTCGCCTATTAATTACTTTGGGTGGTATGCTTATCTCAGTAATAACTTCTTTTATAGTTGTTAGACAAAAATGCATTGAATTAGAAGAGGACTCTAAATCAATGCAAAAAAATATTACTGAGCTATATGATAATCTAGAAAAAAATAATATATCAACCGAAGTTGCAGAGAATAGAGTTGCTATTATTAGCCAAATACTTTCTCCAGAGAATAGAGAAAAGCTTCATCGTTCTCTTGAAAGAATGGAAACTAGGCTAGATGTTTTGGAAAAAAATTTAGAGAAGATTATACACATGCATAATGGAAAACACCCACCAGTAGAAAAGGAGAACTAAAATTATTTATGAGCTTATAGAAACTACGCAGTTCTTTTTCTCAAAAATGATTTCTCTCAAGGCTAGGCCACCTTAGTCAAAGGTACACTTAGCCATAATCTTATCAACCTCTTCTTTACCTAAGACTTGTAAACATCCTACTATCATTGTTACAAGTTCTTCTTTACCAACACTCTTGCTAGTATCAGCAGTGTTACCTCTAACTCTTGATAATAGCTCAAGAGCTTTGATAGCACTGTTGATATGGCCTTGTCCTTTAGCAAACTCATATTGCTTTTCAATCTCTGATACAACATCTACTGTTGTCTTCAGTTCTCTTGATAGTTCCTCAATTCTTTCTTTAACAGCTTCTTCTTGTAACAGTCTATAGCCTTGGTTATATGCTGATCTATCAGAGTATCCTGCTGTCTTTGCTGCATCTGTAGCATTGTGATTAAGTACATATGCTTGTGCAAATTTTTCTTGTTTTTCATTTAACATAATATTGTATAATCCCATTTGCTAAAATAGCTAATGATACAGAGTTAATCATAAGCAATGCTCTATCATTCCACATCATAGAGACAACAAGCCAGCCAGCTAATCCTATAAAATGAAACATTAAATTATATGGATATATATTATTAGCTGATAGTAGTACCCCTATTATAATAAAAAAGGATGCTATCCATTTAATGTACCAATCTTTAGTATGGGTTGGTGTAACTTTAGTTGTCATATTACATTCCAGTTAAACATTTTCCACAGACTGTATTGGTTATAGCTAATATTACAATGTAGACAAACCAAATGGCTATGGGTAATGTTATTAAAAACACCACCCAATCCCCCTTACTCATCTAGACATACTGTTTCTAGCTACACCTTTAGCCTTCTCATATGAGCGGGCTGCACCCAATCCGAGTAATGCCATAACAAGTCCTGTAAGCTCTTCAGTGCCTAGCTGTGGTAGTGTAACTACAGGATACCATATAGCCAGCGCCCATGATGCCATAGGTGCTAAGATATATTGCCATGCTAAAGCAAAAGCACATATCCACATGATAGCAGGTCTAGCTCCTGCAACGAAAATAGAATCATGTTTAGCTTGTTCTAGATTTGTTTGTGCTTGAAGAGCATCTAAATTAATTAATTGTGCTTGAAGTTCTGCGTTAAGTTTAGTTTTTAAATCTTTGTCTTCTACAAATTTATCTAAGACTTTACCCGCAACGCCGATAACTGATTCTGCAATTCCTAGCATTGTATCCTCCTATAAGTCTAGTACTTGATGATAGTGTTTTAGTTGATGTACTGGTGATAGCTCCCAGCATGCAGCTACCAAAGTATTTTCTCCATGAAAATTAATCTTCATATCGACATCTTCTTTTGAGAATAATTTTTCACAGTCTTGTGCCATCGCAATAAGCTCTCCGGTTGTCCAGAACTCTTGATCTTTTACACCAACTTTTAAATACTTTGGTTTTCCGTCTTCCATCTTTTGATCTTTGTCTTCATCGGGTGGCTCTGGCATAGAGCAATCATATCCAAATAAATGAAACTTTCTAAAGCCAAGTGTGTGCATGATACCTATAGACCTCATAGCTGCACAGGTGCCACCTGTAATCATAGTAGCACCTTCTTGTATACCTAGCTCTTCATTAACTTTAACAGCATTATTAACTAGCTGATCTTTTTGGTTCTCCTGTAATGATTGTGTAAAGGCATGCCAGCCAATAATGTTGTCTGTTTTTTCTTTAATAAGTTTAACGATAGAAGGATCAGTCATGGATGCTGGCATAAAGATAGTTTGTGAATCAATATCTTTAAACAAATCTTTCCGAACTACTCCATGTGTACTGAGTCCTTCAATAGGTCTTGGATCAAGGATTACACAAGCCCAAGGCTGTATCTTTTGTTTAAGTAGAGTAGGATAAGAATGTTTAACGCATACTACCTTAGTGCGTAGCGGTCCCTCCATATCAATAATAGACCTTACCTTATCCCAATCAGTGCTATCCCCACCTGATATTAGAACAGCTACCTCGTCATTAGGTGATGCTCTTCCAATCCATTTATTAATAAGCTTAGTATTCTCCTTAACATTGTTCTGTATATCTTCTTTAGGCATACAGTCTCTTGGTTGTATAACGATAGGTATAGCATCAAAGTTTTCTGGTATGTCTGGTATATTATCATTATTAATAATAACAGCTAGATGTGTAACACCACCTTCTACAATCCTGTCTTTTGAAGGTAGGATTTTTTTACGACCTTCAAACTTTTCAATAATTTTATTTACGCCATAGAACTCCCCACCGGGATCATTACCGTTCTCATCTTTAGTTACATAGTCATCAAAGACAATTACGTCACACTCCTTTAACATCTCGTAGTCATGGTTGACCGTATCTTCAGAATGTCCTCCATCAATATAAGCAAAGTCTGCTTTTGTATTTTTAAGAGTTTCTTTTGTATCACCCTTGATGAGAGTAAAGTTAAAAGTTTTACCTTGGCTTTTCATAGCTTCAGTAAACTCATCTAATCTAGCAGTCACTGCTTCAATGCTATTATGTGCTTTACTATTAAGCTCCTCTTTGTCAAGCTCTTCTGTAGCATCCTCAAATAAATCATAGCCTGTATAAGTCACCTCATCGACATGCATAAATGCTGACATAGCCATTTCAATAGCTCTGCCACCATTCCAAGTTCCTGTTTCTATAATTGTGTTAGGCTTATAGGTATCAACCATTTTATTAAGTTGTTTGTATCTGGCTGGACCTGTTACATCAGGAGCTACTTCATATGTTTTATCTTTCTTTTTACCCTTCTTGTGTTTAACATAATCACCGAGAGGGAATAATTCAAAAGCTTGTTTACCTTCCGTCATACTCTTAATATCTAAACTGCCTGTCCAATCATGAAACTTTAGACCATGAGCTTTATAGATTGTCAGCAATCGTTCAAAGATAAAGCCATCATGCCACTCTCTGTAGTGCAGTAGTTCGCCTGAAAGATATGCCCCAAGAAAATCACCTAGAAAATCTATAGGTGGTTGGCTTTCTAGATTAAGCCCAATAAAAGAAGTCTCGCTGTAGGTAAAGTTCTTTCTACCTAAGTGTACAAGATCACTACCTTTTGGTAGGCTTTGTAAAAGATTATATCTGCTAAGAGGTCTAACTGCTACTGTGTCTGCGTCTAGCCATACAAGCCATCCGGGTTTATCAACTGTTTCACAAAGATTAAAAGCACAGTCTGTAATAGCAAAGACTTTGTGGCAAAATTTAATAGCATCTAACCTAAAAGTATACTGTGACTTACCACCCATTGTACCATCATACTCTTTAAACCTTTCTCTAAATTCAATCAGTTCACTTAGATCGTTAAGGTTTCGGTACTCAATGTGTCTACACTCTGGTAGGTCTTTTGTTGTGATATCAAAGTCATGATAATAAGCTACAACTTTAATCTCTGGTTCCCAGTGTTCTGCAATAGACCATATCATCTCTTTTGCATAGGTATCCCATCCATCCTCTGAAAAGGAAGTTACTACTGTTACATTTTTAAACATATGTTTTTTCCCATTTAATTTCTTTTTCCTTTCCAAGAGATTCTTCTAATACGATAGCATCATAAAGCGTCTCCCATTCTAATGCATATTTAGCATCAGAGCGTTTGCTAGGTTTCCAATCTTCAAACCAAGGACCACCTGTAGTAAAGTGTACATTCTTTGCTTCAACTTTATCATCTGAATAGCCATCTAACCAGTTCCATGCTGGTGGTAGATCACCTATGTCACTATCGTCTAACCATTTAAAGTTATGGAGATACCATCCACTTTTTAAATTAACATCATCAATTGTAAAATTTTTATGTTTCTCATGACTGCAATCCCAGAGTACGAAAGAGGACCAGTTCTTTCTACTATAATGTGTTTGAATTTGACCATCCATTTTAAAACCAACTGATGGATTGTAATCATGTTTAACACACCAGATAGCTTTTTCTTTTGATGACTGTCTAGGGATTTCAAATACTTCCATGATATCTGCTCTAACTAACATATCGCAGTCCATAAAAAGTGCAAGCCCGTTATGCATTTGTAAAAATGGTACAAGGAATCTGGTAAAACTAAAATCTGTAGAAAAAGGTTTTTTATCTACAGCATCATATTTAATTTTATCTTTTATAAAATGTGTTCGTCTATAAAAATTAATATCTCTTAGCCTTCCTTGTTTTAATAGTATAATATTTACAGGTGAACTTGTATGATCTAAGATCGATTCTTGCAAAACTTTACATGCAGCTTCCTCTCTACTATCATATCCAATATAGATTGTAGGTATATTATTTGCCATCTAAAGTTACCTCATAAATTGTACCTATATTTTCTACAGTAGCACCAGCATCCTCAAAGATTTTATTCCATCCAGTTCTTGTTGAGAAAAATTCTAAACAATCACACTCATTATATAATGCATAATTTTTAAGAGCTAATAGCATAGGCTCTTTCCATTCATTTATATTGTTATCTACAGCACTCATGTAGCCCCAGAATAAACTTCTCTTTTCTGGATATTCTGTAATAGCTGTACAGTAAGTTGCTTGTATTCCTTCTTCACCCTTGTAAATCCAAACTTCTAATAAATCATTTTTAATTTTAGTGTAAAGAAGTTCAAGGTTATCTCGCCCAGCACCCTGCTCAGATATTACCTTGTTAAATAATATACTTAGATCAGGCCAGAAAATATCAAATACTTCTTTGTCTAGTTTAAGAAATCTCTGTGTCACTTTCCTTGTCCTCTATATCTTTTCCATGCAAGACGTTTTGATTTATTTATTGGTCTAGATAATGGAGACATACCAATACTTGTTTTCTTTTTTGTTGGATAAGTCTCTAAAGATTTTTTATTTATTTCTTTAACCATGAGAGTGGGGAGAACATTTCTGCTCTCCCCTTTTCCTTTCTAATCATATTTAAAATGTTCATTTATTGTACCGCATCGAGACTTCCTGTATCTTTAACGTAGTCAATCTTTATTTTTTTTGATTTTTTTTCTTCAGGTAAATTATGTTCTAATGTTATTTGTAAAATACCATCTTTAAACTTAGCCTCAGTTACTGTCATGTGGGAAGAAATTTTAAACTCTTTTTTAAAAGCTCTTGTTCCAAAACCATCATATGTTACATTCCAGTCTCTATGATCAGTACCTTCACAAGTATAATCATTAAAATGAAATGCTCCTTCAGAGCTAATTATTAAAGTAGTAGCATTTTTTAATTCTACCTTAACTTCATCAGGATGATAACCAGCTAGTGCAAAAGATAAGTAATATGTTTTACCCTCACAATCTAATATTCTATGAGGTGGGAAGTTTCCTTTTTCTGAGTTACCTTGTATGGTTCTTAATTCTTCAAATAAATTATTTAAACCAAGTGCATGTTTATACATATAATCCGTTAACATTGTTATCTCCTTTTAGCAAGATGTTGCGGGAACCCATTATGGCATTCCCGCTTAGTATATAACATATTTTTTTATTTTTGTCAAGCTTTTTTTTTGGCACTCTCGGCAGGACTCGAACCTGCAACCTACAGATTAGAAGTCTGTTGCTCTATCCAGTTGAGCTACGAGAGTATACATCATTCATGTTCTCCACCGGGATCACCATCTGGATAAGTTATTCTTTTACCATTATACCACTGATGCCTACTTCTAGATGGCGTATGATACTTTTTAACAAAGTCAAAACTTGTAGGGCTTCTTCTTGCTGTCTCAAAAGTACTAACTGTTATAACAACAGCAACTATTAAAACAGTGTGGGCAACAAGTGTATAACCAAAGAAAAGTAAATCACCTATCATTATAGAAAATGTAATGCACCACATCCATGCTAGTGTCTGTAGTACGAGATGCCTCACTTGCATATCGGTTATATTTTTTAATGGATTAGCATTAGCATTCATAATACCATTCCATGAATCGAATATAAATTGTCTTACATTAAACACCACATACTCCTCCTGTGCCAGTTATCTCACAGATATCATGTGTCTGAATATTTTCTTCAAACTCCTCGCCAAGTTTATCGACAGCTTCTTTGTAAGGAACAACTGTAAGAGGTTGACCTCCTCGACTACCATCAGGGTAGCAGGTAAATCCTCTAAGTCTATGTGCATACTTAGCAAGGGTTTTAGCAAAAGGTTTTACTAAGTCTTCATTATTATCTTTTGATCCCCAAGCAGGTAGATTAATTGTGCTAGAGATAGACATATCTACATACTCTTGAATGTTTGCTTGGAATGAAAGTCTACGTTCATAGTCTGTGGCTAAGTCTATAGCTGACTCAATTGAATCAGGATCAGCATCGTACAATTCAATCATCTCTTGGGCAGCACTGTCAATCACATATTGATAATGCCACCTACGGTTCTTGAGATATCTACGCTTGTAAGCAACAGCAAAGATAGGCTCTACACCTGTAGAAGTACCAGCAATGATACCGATAGTTCCTGTTGGTGCAACTGCTCTCTTTGCTACTGGACGAGATATACCTAATGAATTAGAGAACTCATCAGAAACTTTATCAGACTCTGATTTGTAAATCTTTAACCAACGATGCATCTCTTCTGTTGTCTCGTACTTACTACCCCGTTGGATCAACCACTCATGCAGTCCCATCAAACCTAAACCAAGACGACGGTTCTTTTCTCTTGTTTTATAAACCTTTTCATATGGTAGTTGCGCTCGTAGTGTACCACATATTAAAAACTTAGTGGCTAGTTCAACCACAGAACGTAGCTGCTCAACGCCAGCAATTCTAGCAAAATTAAGACTACCCAGATTACATACATCCGAATCATCCTCGGAGCAAACTTCCGTACAGGCATTTCGCAATGTCTCCTTTTCTTTGTCAAAGAAGTTGAAACTAAATCCTGGCTCTGCAGTTGACAAAGCCTGACGTACATTACTGATAAAGACATCTCCAAGTTCTCCTGTATTCCAATAATTCAATAGCCATTCAGTGTCATAATTTACACTAATATTTGTCATATCTAAAGGTGCAGGAAAATTAAAGTCATCTTGTTTAATATCAAATAAAGACTGTCCCGTTGTACCTACAGGCATATCTTTCCAGTTTTTTGCGGAAAGAAACTTATAAACATCTTCATGTTTCCAATTAAGACTAGCATAGATAGCAGACCTACGACTACCACCCTGCATAACTCTTCGACCAATCTCATTGATCATTTGCATTTTAGGAAGAGGTCCACTAGAGATACCACCAGTGCCTCCCAGAGTTTTACCTTCTGCTCTATACACAGAATAATCAGCACCAATACCACCACCTGTCATCAGACATGATTCAGCTTTCCATGAAAGGTTAGCCCAGTCTTCTCTGGTGTCTTCTTCACAATTAAGTAGATAACAATTATTAAAAAACTTTTTATCTCTACCTGCATAATAAAGATAACGACCTCCCGGTAAGAACCGTAGCTCTGCAATGTGACTGACAAGCTCATCTTTTTCAGACTTACTTATATATTCTTGACATACATCCTCTACTAAAGTAGCTGCTAGTTCATACATAGTTTCAGCACCAGCATGTGCATACTTTGTATAAAAAATATCTTCAGAAAACTTTGATCTAAACTGTGGATTTTTATTAGATTTAAACATTCAATTCCCCTATGGTTTCTCGTTGTACACTAATTCCAAGATAAGCTCTGCGTAGTGGATCACCTTTTTAATATCTTGTGGTCCAGAGCCTTTCTTTCTATGACGAGTAATATATTTAACTATATTACCTTCAAAGAAATCTAATCCATTCCTATGGATATATTCAACAGGTTGTATATTACAGTCTTTATAATGATCACCACCAACTTGCTTCGATGTAGCTTCTTTCTCTTTCAATTCTTTCTGTCTCCTTTTAATGTAGCTATGAAAGTCTTCTCTCAATTCAGTCATGAAAATGCCTCAACATTTGTTGTCTTAATAATTCTTTATTATCAGATAATGTAATTCTTCTTGCGAAATCTCTTACGTTTTCTGAATCTAATCCAGCCAAGTCACACACCATTTCAAAGTTATCTACAACTGACACTATCGTTGAGAAGAACCATGCCATAGCTTCTTCCTTTGCACCCTTATGATGTTTAGTGTTATACTCCTCTTCACTACAAATGTCAATAAGAGCTTGCAATATAACACCATTAAAAAGCTCTGCATTAGGATCAGTAGCTTCTTCTATAGGATCATAGACATATAACTTTTCTTTATTTTCTATGTAATTTAATAAGATATTCCGCATCTAAAACTGCCAGTGGTTTTTTGTTGTTCTTTTTTATAAAGAGTATAGGTTCATACTTACCTGAGTTTGTTTCTGCTTGATTGTATGCATCCCATACATTTAATCTCTCTTGATTTTTACATTCAATGGAGAAGGGAAACTTCTGACGAGCCATCTGTGCCATGATTAAATCCTCACCAGAAGCTCCCATACTCCTACTCTCTATGTCCTCTTCATTTATAGAAAGTATATCTATCAGCTTGTCTCTCACCCACTGCTGAAATCTTCTACCCTTTGCTTTGGCACTCTGGGTTTTCACTTAACTTCTTCCACATTCGGAACTGTTGTAACCTGTGTGAGATATACAGGACCGGATGCATAATTAAACTGGCGAAGCCCTTGACCATTGTTAGCATCAGCCCAACAGATACGCTTATAATCGCAGTACCGACAACCAATGGCAAGCTGGCGATTACCAGACTTGTTGAAGGGAACGTCCCCGTAACATTTAGGCGGGGGTTCTTTGTTCTCCAAGGATTTTTTAATGTCTTTAATCGTAGTTTCGACATCATCAAACTCCATCTGATGTAAGGGTAATAGGGTTATCTCACCACTTTGTTTATCAATAGCTAAGAATGCTGCTTCTTTTTCATTGTTTGCTTTGGCATATGCAGATAGTTGACTGATGTAACCGAATGGATCATCGTAAGATAGTGTGCCTTCTTTAAACTTTTTAAATGCATAAGCTGATGCACTCTTAACGTCTACTGTAACACCATCAATCTTACAATCTTTATGTCCTGTCACACCACCTATCTTAACTCTCTTCTGTTGTTCTGTAACAGAGTGTCCTGAAACAAATGCAAGAAACAGCACAAGCTCTTCTATCATATGACCATACATAAATTTAATATAGTCATATGGTTTAAGTGTACTCTCTCCTTCTGCTTGAGTAAGCTGATACCAGAGTTGTCTCTTTGGTTTGCCTACATTAGATAATCGTAGAGTAGCTGGTCTTTTTTCTTTTCGTTCTTCAAGAGACTTGATCAAAAGGTTTGCTATATTTCTACCAGCTTTCTTAGCTGCTTTCTCTATATCTTCTTTTGATCTTCTGCTCTCATGTTCCTCAGAAAAAAGATCGTATATATCCTCTACTAAAGTATTTATATTTTTCATAATGGTTAGGACAGGACTCCGAAGAGTCCTGCCCATCTCCACTAGTTAGAGGGGAACGGGATATCGTCTTCCGAAGAAGTATATCCACCAGAGACAGGAGAAAAATCCGAACCTCCTGCCTGTTGATACTCAACCAAGTCTACTACTTGGAGAGCTACAAGGTCGGCACCGACTCCCGTCTTGTTACCGAACTTCCAATCGTAAGCCCGATACTTAACATTAACGAGGGAGCCGTTTCCAATAAGGGTATTATGCATGGGGGAATTATTGGAATCGACAACCTTTGGTGCAGTGTTTACTCCACCATCATTACGCCTGACCTTACGCTTGATCTGGACGTAATCTCCTTTCTCGTCACCCTTGTTACGGATGGCGATACCGTCTGCTTCCAGAGTGGCTTTAGCCTCATCATCTAGATTACAGACATTAACTTCCCACACACCATCCGAATCAAAGGTGGTGTTAGGGGCTACAACAGATGCCCAATAAGCAGTACCAGAAATGATATTGTGTTTATAATCAGCCATATTATGCTCCTTTAGCTTGCTGCTGCTTCATTCAAACGATAACGAGTGTAACTACCACCTTCAGGTAGTTTAGCTGTAACAGTATCAATAGGATAACCTTTGCTACGAAGATCAGAAATAGTAGCTGTAAGATTCTCACACCATCCCCGTTGGATGGCAGTCTTACGGGTTACTCGCATGCCCTTTTTCAGAGCCGATAGTACTTTCGTTTCACAGTTCGACATAAATGTAATCTCCTTTCATGTCTGTTTCAATATAATCCTTATACCATAACTATTTTAAAATGTCAAGAACTTTAATGCGTCTCTGCCCAATTTTTTCCTATCTTAAATTCAGAGTCCAGTGGACATTTAAGATCATAGATATCTTGGACTTCTTTAATAGCAGTGTTTGTGATCTCTCCAAACTTTTCTGTGTCGTCATTGGCGACCTCAAATTGGTACTCGTCATGAACACTGGCAACAAGCTTTGCATCTACTCCTGACTCTTGTATTTTATCTATCATCTGAACGAGCCATTGTTTACATATCACTGCACCTGATCCTTGTATCAGGGTATTAAGAGATGCATGCTCTGATCTAATATGTAACAGTCGTCCATCTAGTCCTCGGATCATGCCAGATTCAGAAGCTTCTGTCAACTTCTTTTTTAATAAATTAAACTTAGGCATGTTACTCATAAACTTACTAATTAAATTTTCTCCTGTTTTGTAATCTCCTCCTACAATTAATCCAATCTTTGCAGCACCTGCTCCATACATAAGTGCATAGATAAATGTCTTTGCCTGATCTCTATTTTGTAATCCAGCCATCTTTTGATTAGCTGTATG
>VTLG01008317.1_pt1 | contig 13544 bp, 20 predicted proteins | sample 4694571 | NCBI WGS metagenome assembly VTLG01 (sample SAMN12604809, study PRJNA352737) | marine metagenome | biome: ENVO:00000447; feature: ENVO:00000209|ENVO:00000569|ENVO:01000036; material: ENVO:00002151; isolation source: viral sequences binned using virsorter ...
TTAAAAGTAAAGTATTCTTCTTCAAAATAAAATTCTTCTAAGTCATCAAAAACTTCTTCTTGTAAATCTTCTAATGTATCTTCAACATTATCTAAAGCTGTAGATGTTTCTGTATCTAGTACAGTATTGTCATAAGTCATTGTAAGTTTAGCGCCTAATAGATTAGGTCCGCCTCTACTTGCTGTACCTGTGTTGTTATCCGTGCCACTCCAAGACCAATCTACTTTATTAGACCCTGAATTATTATAAATAACTTGATCATTATATTGACCACAGGCTGCTGAAAGACCTGCAGAAGAAGATGTTGGATAACCATTACAGTTTCCTTTAAATCCATCTATGTCTGTTCTTGTTTGAGTGGTAGTTGATAGCACTGTGCCACTTGAATCTTTTAATTGAATAGTTATGGTATGTGAATCTGTAGCTCCTGTATCGCCTTCACAATTACCAGCTTCGTGATCACAGTTTGCAACATCAATATAATTATTAAGAGTTATGCCATTGTCTAACATCTCTTGAGTAATATTATTATTAGTTAAAGCAATGTCGTTTTTAGATATTGTTGTAGTACCAGTAACTTCAAAATCGCCACCAACACCCCATTTATATCCACAATTAGCTTGAGAAGTAGGGCAAGTAACAGTAAAACCATTCATTGTAGCATTGTTAGATACATAACCAGAGCTACCAGGATTAATTTGATCTGTAGAACTAGAATTCCAATCTACTCCATCTCCTGCATTAGGAAGTAAATTACCTGTTGTTATTTCTTCTGCTGAAATTGTAAGGGTTGATATTGTCAGCAAAACGGTCAATAGCAAAATACGCATATACACTAGCTCCTATAAATATTGTTAACCAAATCATTTTTTCCTTTTACGCATGTAATGTTCTGATGGTTCATAGTCCCATCGTTTACCGTGGTGTCCTCTTATATCTGCATACCACATTCTTAATTTTACTATCCATTTTAAAACAGGTCTTGGCATTATTTAGGTGGCTCCCATTTCACTGGTTTTTTCTTTGGTAAAATAGTTTTTTCTTTTTCTAATTCTTTATCTACTTTTTCAAATTCTTTAGTAGTTTTAGCTTCTTCTTCAATTCTTTTTTTTTCTTCAATAGCTTTTATTTTAGCTATTTGTTTTTCTTTTTTTTCTCGTTCCTTCATACGTTTAACATATATGTCATAATCAGGTCTTTCATGATCGTATTTAGACCATAATTTTTTAGCTTCTTTACCTATTTTACCATCAATTGGACATGGAGTGCCGGCTTGTATCATTGATTCAAACACACGTTCATCTTGACAGAGGATTGCAACAGCTGCCACCTTCATACCAAAGTCATTAAGTATTCTTGCTAATTTTAATCTTTCACAATTTTTATCTACTACATGTTTTCCGCCACTAACTCCAATTCCAAATGTTTGTATTCCTGCTGATACACCAACAGCACAAACATCTTGAGTCATAGAATTATAAGATGGTGCAGAGGCTGATGGTGGTGAAGATTTTATATCTGAATTTGTAGTATTGTTAGTTGTAGAAGTAGACTCAGACCCTGATTGATATGTAGTTGTAGCGGTTGACGTATATCCACCTTCAATTGCTGTGTTACTTCCTGAAGTATTTGTTTGAGTAGAACCTGCATGTGCTGGCCCACCACAAAAAGCTAATGCAACTAATATTATTATTAAAGCTCCTGTTACATAATAGTTTATAAACTTATCCATCATATTCTACTTCGTCTTCGTAACTTTTATCTTCAGCTTTAGATTTACACTCACAATTTTCACATGTGCATACACCATAATCATCAGCATGAAGGTCACCATTGCAATGACAATTACAATGACAATTTTTGCACTTGGTCATTATTTTGCTCCTGCACCTCGACAAACTGTGCAAGATTTTTTATATCTTGGATAATGTGTAGTACATCTAACATCTATTACTTTAATGTCTGGTTCTGGAACATCTTCGTAATATTCTAAATGTGGATCTTTTTCTTCTTTAAATAATAAATTTTTTATCCAATATATAATTTTATCAATCATTTTTTTTCTCCTCAATTTCGTAAAAGAATTTATCAGTGTCTTCTGTTCTCCATTTACGAGTATCTTCAACATTCCATTCACTTGTTTGTACTTTCCAATCAGGAATTTCGTCCTTAACTGTAAATGAAGGTATGTCCCAAATTAATCTATTGTTTGGCTGTGCCGCATAATTGCCGTCATCTAACGCAAGTATGTGTGCGCACTTATGTTCGTGCGGGATCTCAGAATGATCAGTGTCTATTATATTACTCTCTGGATGTGCAAAGTCAACTGTGAAAAGATAGGATCCATGATGCCATTTCTTATCTTTACCAATGTATTTACCTGCTTGTCCATCTAAGATATCGTAAGAAGTAATAGCAGGGTAGTAACTAAAACAATTCCACAACTCCAGCTCATCAAGTCGACGCCCAGGTACTTCTTTTGGGTCAAAACCTCGTTGTATAAACGCAGAAATTGGCAACCTATAAAAGATTGCACCATTTTCCATAATTGCGTGAAAAAGTATAGGGCGCCCTGTAATCGATGATAGACCAAATATAATGCAGTCTTCAACTTCCCCATGATGTGCCTTAAGATCGTAGAGATATTCTCTTTTGATCTGTGCATAAGTCACAGGAATGTTTGCATTTAAGTAGGCCATGTATCATAAATTAACTAATTAAAGCTATAATGATAACGATAGCAACAACTACACCGATCTGTACTTTTCTATCAGTTTTAATTTTTGTAACTATTTGGTTTACTATTTCCATAGTTCCCTCCATTTTTATTCAATTTTATTAAGTATACCCCAATTTAACCCAGATTCATAGTCTACTTTATTAGGAACTTCAAGTGAAACTGCATTTTCCATTATTTCTTTTATTTTATTTGCATTATCACTTACAGATATATCAAGTTCATCATGCACTTGTATATGTGGTATAATTCCTTCTTTATATAATTCTATCATTGCTTTTTTGGTCATGTCAGCTGCTGATCCTTGTATTAATTTATTTAAAGCTTTGTATGTAAATGCACGCTTGATCCCTGGTCCGTGTTCCATGAGCGCTGCATCGTGAGGCAAGGCTTTATGGATACCGAATTGATTTGGCTCCCACAAATGAAACCTACAAAGTCTTCCAAGTAAAGTTCTAATTTTACCAGAGCTCTGTGCTCTTCTCATTACAGCATCCATTAATTGTTTTACGAATGGAACTTTTCCATGATACTGTTTAAATAATTCTTCAGCTTTATCTTTAGATACACCTAACTCTGCTTGTAATTTATTTTTACCCATACCATAGAACAAACCAAGATTTATAGTCTTGGCTTGTGATCTAGGTATCTCTGCCATATCTGCCACGATAGTATGAAAATCTGCGTCTCCCTCATGATAAGCATTCAATACTTCGTCCACTCCATAGAGATTTTGTAAAGTTGCATAATGCACTACCAACCTAGGCTCTTGCTGAGAATAGTCAAAACAACCCCATGTATGACCTTCCTCAGGCAAGAATAAGGACCTAATCCGTGGTCCAAGTTCCTTGTTTCGTGCAGGTATTTGCTGTAAATTTGGATTTGAATACGAGAATCTACCAGTCACAGTTCCGCCATTATCTGACCTTAATTGGTTAATTTCTGCATGTATTCTACCCTTGTAAGAATGTTTCAATATGGTATCAATAAATGTGGTATGGGCTTTGTTTATTTCACGGGCTCGGGCTATTCGTTTCACCAGTGGGTGGGGGTGATTCTGTAAAAAGTTTTTTGTAAATGATGGAGAATTTGTTTTTTCGGTTCGGTCAAATGGTAGGCGAAGTTTTTCAAAAACTTGCGCAATTGAACGTGCAGCCCATATTTGAACATCTATTGATGTTTCTTTTTTTACTAATTGTAAGCATTCTTTTTCTTCTTCAACTAATTGTTGCTTTAATTCATATGCTGCTTCTGTATTTACACGAACTCCTAAGAACCGCATATCTACGAGGCAAGGGAATAGTTCAGTTTCTAAATCAAAAATAGATTGTATATCTTGGTGTAAAATTTCTTTCTTAAGTTCTTGCCAAAGTTCTAATGTAAGTTCAGCATCTTTTTCTGCATATGCGCCAACATAAATGGCAGGTAGTTTATACATTTCTGCTTTGGCGTCAACCCCCCAATCTTTTGCTGCTGCATATAAATCTGTTTCATTCTTTGTTTTTCCAGTGTATCTTTTACTGCAGTTGTTTAAGTCATAACGCATTTGATTCTCATCAACTAGGGCCGATGCAATCATCGTGTCTACAATTTTACCGTTAACACTTAAACCGAGCGCTCTTATCCAACATACGTCATACATGGCGTTGTGAAATATTTTTGTTGCTGGTGTAGATAATACACCTTGAAACCAATCTAAAACTTTTTTACGATCCATATTACCACCACCTTCATGAGCAATTGGATAATAACTAGACCAACCTTTAACAGCTACAGCTACTCCTGTAATATCTCCTCTGCCTGTAACATTACCTGAACCCATTTTTATTAAATCAGGGTCTTTTGTTTCTAAGTCTATTGCTATTTCATCGTACTTAGATAAATCTGGAAATTCTGTTGGTGGTAGCCATTCAGTCTGTGGTTTAAAAATAGGGATCTGCATTATTTAAATATACCCCATGAATTTTTTTCTTTCTGTTTACGTTCTTTAGTTTGTTTTACTGATTCTTTATAAGATTCTTCTAATTCTTTTTTTTCTTTTTCAGCTTCTTCTAAAAAATCTTTTTTGTCTTTATAATCTCTCTCCAATATCATTTCTAAAAAGTGTATCGCTTTCAATATATCTTCCTTCTTTCCTTTCAGTCTATGACGACATATATATTTTATAGCGCAGCCTTCCGGAAAAAGCAACTCATTTTCAACTACAAACTTACTTGGTTGAATTTTAAAATTTTGATAATGTGATCCGCCGTGTTGTTTATCCCAAACTTTTGATGTCATCTTTTTTACACTCCTTAATTAAATCTTGAATATAACGTTCATGTTTTCTTGCTTTAACTTCTGGTCTTTGATAATATGCTTTGTCCCACGCTCTACCTTTTTCACTTTTTCTCCATTTTTTTCTTGCTCGTTTTCTACTTTCAGCATAAGGATGTGTCATATATCCCCCATTGGAAATGCTTTATTTTCTTCTTTAGGTCTTACAATATGTAAATGTTCCTTGGTCCTTGTTGCACCTACATAGAACAATCTATTCTCATCATCACGATTTCTTTCATAAGATTTTTGAGTATTCATAGTAAAATCTGGTAATATAATTACATTATCTTCTTCTCCACCTTTAACACTATGAATAGTAGATAATTTAATTCGTGGTTCTTTGTTTAATTCTTCTCCATTAGCTCTCATTTTTCTAATGTATGTAATCCTTCTTGACCCAGCATTGTCAAAGCATTCATACCAAGCGCTTTTAGTATTTAGACCATGTCCCTGTGTTAATTGATCTATTCTATAAAATGATTCTTTAGATAAAGATTTTAATTTATTTTTTTCCCAATTAATTGAACTCATATACTGAGATATATTAATAATATCTTTATAATGTAACAATTGTCCTTTTCTTAAATTTTCCCAATTAAGTGCTGCTTCTTGAATGTTTTTTTCGTAAGACTTATTAAATCTATCTTCAAAATATAGTCCTTTTTCTTTTAACACATCTTCTAAAGCTTTTAATTGATATCTTGTTCTAGTTAACACTAACCAGTTTCCTTCATTCATATTAATATCTTCAAAATTCCAATACTTACTAATCGCTCCTTCATGTAATTTTGGTTTCCATTCTTTATGTAATCGATTAGAAACTCTTTCTATAATCTTCATAGCATAATCATGAATTTTTTTAGGAATCCTGACTGATTGAGTCAAGTTTAATATTTTTCCTTTCTGTGTAATAAAAGAATCTACATCTGCTCCTGCCCATCTAAATATTGCTTGGTCATCATCTCCTGCAATAAAAGAATCTTGTGTATTAAAACTGCTAACCATATCCCACTGCATTCGAGATAAGTCCTGTGCTTCATCAACAAATACTACTTCAAATTTAGGGGATTTATCTGATTTAACAAAATCTAGTATCATGTCATTATAATCTATAAGTCCATATTCTTTTTTATATCTGTCTAATTCATTAGCTATAATAATAAGTTTATCATATTCTAATTTTTGAGTGTGTTCTTTTAAATTAAATTGTTGATCTAATGTAATGTTTCTTAATTTTGCAAGATTAATAATTCTTAGGTAATCACTTTTTGTAGTAAATAAACCAGTTTCTTCATCATCATAATCATTGTAATCTATAGGTATCTGAATCTTTTTTCCTAAATCTTCGTAATGTCTGCGTTGCATAACATTTTCTTTATTAATTCCTAAACGTCTAAACGCTAATGAATGTAATGTTCTAAAATATGGAAGATCATCTTCTGTTAAATTAAATTTTTTAACAGCTCTATCTCTCGCTTCGTTTGCTGCTTTTCTAGTAAAAGCAAAATAACCTACCTTATCTGGATCAGTTTCTTTTAAATAATCATCTACTTTATTTAAAAGAGTATGAGTTTTTCCAGTTCCTGGTGGTCCTAATACAATAGTTTTCAAAATGAATCTTTTGGTTTAAGTTGTTTTTGGTTATAAACTTTTTCTGGTTTTTCAAATGCGTCTACTATCATTACACTTGGTCTTTTTTTGCCAATATAAATTCTATCATCTTTACAACCACAATGCTGAATTAATAAATCTTGTGTAGTTTGATGTTTTTCTGGCCATTTTCTTCTTTGTAAATAACCATGAAAAAATTTATTAAATATAAAATGATGTTTACCTTCTGATGTCCATACATTTCCTAAAAATATTTCTTCTTTATTTGTTGTTGCTGAAGAATCATTAAGACAATATTCTTCTAAATGATCTTTTAACTGCTCAATTAATGATGAACCAATTGGTGCTTTTATAATTTCTACTCCTGTAAGGAGCATGTCTGTATATTTTTCAAATTCTTTAACTGTAATTCTTGGTGGTTTTCTATTAATTTGTTTTGTAACTGTTCTTCTAAATAACCTTTGTTCTAATAAAGAATCAATAGTGTCTAATTTTACTCTTTCTCCATCTACGTTAACCCAATAGTATGGTTCATCTAATTCTACTTTTTGTAAATCACTCAAAGTAGGAAATACTGAATCTCCACCTATTCCAAATTTTCTAGTTTTACACAATGATTTATCACAATGATTACACATTGGTTCTTCATTACATTTAAAACCTAAATCTTTTTTACTATGAAATTTTATTTTATCTTGAATAACTTTATCTTCTAATGGTTCTACAAAATGTGTATAATTAAATTGATTTATCTTTTTAGCCCATTCCTCTGGCCATTTTCTTTTTGCATATTGAATAAATTGATAGATAACTCTATCTCTTCCATCGTTTAATTTAGTTTGTGTTAATGATTCTAAACAAGGAGGACCATCACTAAATTCTGATTGTGGTCTTTTAACTTCTAATTTTTCTATTTGCTCAGGTGTTAATTTATTTCTTTCGTATAAATCGTAAAAAGCTTGTAGGTTAATAGCTTCACCATTTTCTCCAAAGCAATATCTTGTCGTATCATTACCATTAAAATATGGTAAGTTTAAAAAATTTCCTGTATCATCTTTGGATTTTAATTCTATTTGTTTTGGAAATACTTCTGATCCACCATAACCTAATACTGCGCTAATAGATAAAAGTTTATCTCTCATTAATTTTGCTTCAACAGGAACTGTTGTAAAACAAAATACATGTGCGCCACCTGATTTTGATCTAAATACTATTAGTGGTAATTTTAATAATTTAATTTTGTTAATTAATTTTTGATGATCAAATCCTGCATATGAATCTATATCAATACAACCCCATCTACATTTATTATCATCATTAATTGGAATAATACCTAAACTTGGTTCTTTGCCTTGTAAATGAAATAGCCAATGATCTTCAGTAACCATTTCTCTTTGAACAAAAGATTTACCTTTAATCTTTTCTCCATCTGCACCTTTTTTGTCAACGTAAGTGACACCATGTGCTCTATCTAACCCTTGAAATATGTTTTTAAAGTTTTCTACTGACATAAATTAAAAGTGGGCGTTTCCACTCTCGCTTAGACGCCCACTACCTAGGATTTTGTTAGTATGGTGAATCTGTTTTTGATTCGTCTGATCCATGTTTAACTTCTACAGCACCCTTGCCAATTTTATCAGCAAAAGATTTTGCAACTTGATAAACACCTTGATCTTTAACTGGACCAACCTTAGACACTTCCCAACCAAACCATGTTCCTTTGTCATTAGACATCTGAACAGTTTTTAAATTGTAAATGTGGCTGTATGTTGGCGGTGTAAATAAACCATTTTTACCTTGCAGTTTAATTCCCATCATAATGGAATTCCATTTACGACTAATTTTTAATTGAGTCGCCTTCATAGAAATCAAAGCTGTCTGTGGTGAATCGCCTAAAACTACTACATAATGATTTGCAGTATTCTCTAAGTAATTACCATTAGGTAATCTATCTTTAAAAGATTTGTCACGAGTAGTTGTACTCATGATGTCTGAACTTGCATCATGTATAGCTACTGGCGAACCTTTACCTTCACCTCTGTCTTGCCATTCTACATATTTTCTTTCATAGAATGCAGGTATTATATCTATCCCTTTAGTGCCGTCAAAAATTTCATTTGTAACGGTATTGAGAATCATGCCAGGTTCTGCCCCCTCAACATATTTCCCATCTCTCTTATTAACTTCTGGAGATAGTTGTCCTAATACTTTCAGAAATGGTAATGCAAGATCTTCTTGCGTCATGTTCTGAGAGCCTTTGTCTGCATCAGCTTCAAATAGATTGATTGCTAATGCATTTTCTTTTTTCTCTGTTATTTGGTTCATGTTTATTGTTTCCTTTTTATTGTTGTCTTATTTCCAACGAATACGTTGAAAAGTTCCGTCGGCATTTCTTTACCTGCCTCTGTACGCTCACGGACTAACGCTTTTAGAGTCATGGGCTCAACCTTCAACTTTTGTGTTGGTTGAAACCCACGCTCTTGTGCAAGAGCAGCATAATCAGCTGCCTTGTTTTCTTCGTTGCGACCAAAGGATACGGATATCTCATTTTTGATTATATCCCCTAGTCCATTGTCACGAAGCCAGTTAAAAGCCTTTTCTTTATTAGCGACAGTTATAGTTGCGCTATAAAAAGGCTTAACATCTACTGAAGATCCGTCCATAAGTTTAAGATGTGATAAACCCATCTCAGCCATCATGGTTGGAATTACTTCTCCAGATAAATGTTCTAATTTCTTTTTTAAACTTTTTAAATTTTCTTCTTGGTTTTCTACACTTTTTTGTAATTGTTCTAATCTTTCAACTTGATCAGCTAAAGATTGTATATTGCCAGTTTTTTTAATGACCTCCTGTTGGTCTTTTTCAAAATCAATCATCTAATTCTCCTTTCTCGTATAAATTAATTGATATAGGATAATATTTTCTTTCTTGTTTATCCCATTTTAGTAGATTGTATTTTCCGTTTGTATTATCAGAAACTATAGAACACGCAACTCCAATTATTGCAGGATCTCCTGTTAATAACAAATAATCTTCTTCTTTAAAATCCCTTAAAGCTTTTTTTAATTTAAAAATTAAAGGACCTGGAGAAAATATTATTTGAGAAAATTCTGGTAATAAAAATTTAAATTTTCCATACTGAGAAGCACCTATAATGTTAATTTTAGGATTGCCTGCCTGTGTACCTGGAATTTCTTGTATTACATAAACTATATTTTCTTCTTTCATACTTGACATATAGTTTATCATGGATTATATGTCAACCCATAGAAAGAAAAAATTATGAATTATAAATTTAAAACAAAACCATATAAGCATCAATTGACTGCTTTAGAAAAGTCATGGAATAGAGAAACGTATGCTTATTTTATGGAAATGGGTACAGGTAAAACTAAAGTACTTATTGATAATGTTGCAATGCTTTATGATAAAGGTAAAATAAATGGTGCCTTAATTGTAGCACCAAAAGGTGTTGTTAAAACTTGGTACGAACAAGAAATTCCTACACATTTACCAAATCATGTAGAAAATGTGTCTGTATTGTGGCAACCAAATATTACTAAAGGTCAATCTAAAAAATTAGGCACTTTATTTAATACTGGAGAAGAACTTCATATTTTAATTATGAATGTAGAAGCTTTTAGTACAGAAAAAGGCACAGCTTTTGCTTCTAAATTTATATATTCTCATAATACGTTAATGGCAATTGATGAAAGTACAACTATTAAAAATCCTAAGGCACAAAGAACTAAAAATATACTTAAACTATCAACCAGAACTAAATATAGAAGAATTATGACAGGATCACCTGTAACTAAAAATCCATTAGATTTATATAGTCAATGTGAATTTTTAAGTCCATGGTTATTAGATTATACTTCTTTTTATGCCTTTAGAAATAGATATGCTCTTATGAAAACTATGCATGTGCATGGTAGATCAATACAAGTAGTCGATAAATTTCAAAATTTAGGTGAATTATCGGACACTCTTAAAAATTTTTCTTATCGTGTATTAAAAGAAGATTGTTTAGATTTACCAGAAAAAAATTGGACTAAAAGACAAATTAGTTTATCGCCTGATCAAAGAAAAATTTATACTCAAATGAAAGAAACAGCTTTAGCTTATTTAAATGGTAAAGTCACAAGCACTATGACTGTTTTAACTCAATTGATGAGATTACATCAAATTACGTGTGGTCATTTTACAGCTGATGATGGCACTACACAAGAAATAGCAAATAATAGAATTAATGAATTAATGAACGTTTTAGAAGAATTAGAAGGAAAAGCTATAATTTGGGCAAATTATCAACATGATATTAGAAGTATTATTAAAGAAGTTAGTAAGGTCCATGGTCCAGGTTCCATTGTTGACTATTACGGGCTCACGCCTCAAGATAAAAGACAAGAAAATATAAAAAAATTTCAAAATAATGATAAATGTAGATTTTTAGTAGGAACACCTCAAACAGGTGGCTACGGTATAACACTTACCGCAGCCAACACTGTAATCTATTACTCTAATGGCTATGATTTAGAGAAAAGACTTCAATCAGAAGACAGAGCCCACAGAATAGGTCAAAAGAAAAATGTCACGTACGTTGATCTTATTGCAGAAGATACTGTTGATGAAAAAATTGTCAAAGCACTTCGCGATAAAGTTAATATTGCTTCTCAAGTACTAGGAGAAGACTTAAAATCTTGGATATAGTCCAGTAAAACGTAGGACTATACGCGTAGCGCGCGCAAATTTTTAAATTGACTATTTTACCGATATTTTTTTCGGTTTTTTGTTTTCTGGTGGATCATATTTTAAATCCACTTTTAACATTCCATCTTCTAATTTAGCTCCAGTACATTCAACGTACTCTGATAACTGAAGTTGTTTTTTAAATGCACGTTTAGCTATCCCTTTATGAACAAAATCTTCCTTATCTTCAGAAGTTTTTCCTTCAATAGATAGCACTCCATCTTGGACCTGAACATCAATGTCTGATTTTTTATAACCAGCCACTGCCATTTCTAAAATGTATTTATTTTCACTTGCTTTCTTTATGTTATAATGCGGAAAGCCTGCATTTATAGTAGGTAATCGATGAAATCTGTGAAAGAAATCTTCGAAACCAATTGCATTATTTAGGAAATTATTTAAATTTATTAGATCAGTCATAGTAACCTCCTTGTTTAGACAGTTAATAATTAAGAGCCTTCCTAAAGCACTCTTACTTCTTATATATACTATTTTATGGTAATTACAACCTTTACCCTACAACAACACCTTTTTCCCATTTCATATCTGGGAGGCCGTTTTCGTAACTTTTTCCGTCATAGGTAAGCACTTGTTTTCTGTTTGCGCCAGCTTCATTATATGATACGTGGACCCAGCCACCTGCGGGATCGTCTTTTTTGTAGAACTCGAGGATCAATTGATCGAAGTCACAATTTGATTGTATCCAGTAAGCAGTTTTAATATTTGGCACACCTGCAATCTCAAAATCAACGGCTTGCCCACGGGCATGCTGCGACGTCTTTTTGCTGCCAATCGCTTCACACAATGCTTCTGATCTGTAGCCGGACGTTATTGTTATTGGCTTGTCAAAGTGTGCACGAACTGGTTCTAATATTTCATAGCATACGTTTTCTAAATTTTTAATATCGCCTGCTCCAGGTGAGTTATCAATACCCTTACGAGTAGCGGTCATTGATTTAGTCATCTCTTCAAGTTTAAAATGTTTACTAAGTTGCATAATTTTTTCCTATTTTAGTATAAGCTTTTTAATACTTTTTTCACCTAAATAAATCTCTGTTTCAGCCAATGATTTTATGCATTGATATTGAATGTGGCTTTTAGATTCACGTTCGGCTACTCTCTTACCTTTTAGACAGGCAGACATTGAAGGTTGTATTCTGTGTTCTTTAATTTCCTGGTTGACTATCATCAACAATGCTATTACAATCTCTTCCAAAATTTTATCCTCCGTTACCGTTTTTATAATGTATTTCTCTGTTAGAATCTTTAAGTTTTTCTACATCTGCTTGTAGTTTTTTTACTTGTTCATCTAAAAATCTTATCATAACCTCATTATGAATTCCAGCTTCTTGTTGTTCCTGTAATTTTTCTACTTGTTTGTATAATTCTTCAATTAACATAAATTGCTCAGAATCTGCAGGCAAACTTCCTAAAGTTCCACGAGGCCAGCCTATTCTAAATGCTGTGTTCTCTACGAGATCCTTCTCCATTAGTTCTAATTTTGTTGAGTTTGAATTTAATTTTTCTTGAATACCAAAAAAAGCCCACGTGCCAATCGCTACTAGCGCAATCAACGAAGCTACCGTCTTCATTGGCATTTGTACTGCTGCTTCTTCTGAAATTTTAAGTGCCATTTTATAAAGCCAAGTGGTTAATTAAATTATATATTAAAAAAGCCATACTAGCAATTAAAGCTCCTGAACATGTTATTAATATTTTCTCAAGTCTTTTTACTCGTTCTTCTATTTGATGTATTTTTTTGTGCGTTAATTTTTGCATTATACGACATAACTTCTCGTGTGATTCTATTTTTTGTAAAGCGTTTTGTTTAGCCATTAGGTTCTCCTTGCAATAACTTGTTCGCTTGGTGATAATAAAGCAGCTTCTGTTTGTGTCAACCCTGTTTGTTGGTTAATTTGTGGCATACTCGCTACTAATTTTCTATTTGGCATTGGTGTTTTTGGTAAAGGTGGTGCTTGCACTCTACTTGTTTGAATATTTGTAGACATAGGTTCAACTTTACTAGTAGGTGAAGAAGAAAATATATCACTTATTTTGTCAAATAATGAAGGACCTGTTTCTTTAGACTTTAAAGATCTATTTCTATATTTTCTCATAATTCTAT
>VTLG01011810.1_pt1 | contig 13543 bp, 22 predicted proteins | sample 4694571 | NCBI WGS metagenome assembly VTLG01 (sample SAMN12604809, study PRJNA352737) | marine metagenome | biome: ENVO:00000447; feature: ENVO:00000209|ENVO:00000569|ENVO:01000036; material: ENVO:00002151; isolation source: viral sequences binned using virsorter ...
GAAGTGAAAACTTATCAGACCCATTAGTAAAAAATAACCATTCAAATTGGTTGTCAGACGACGTACCTTTGGACATTATCTCAAATCTTGTCGCATCATCCATTCTAACCCAAGCACTCATAGTAAACGGAGTGTCAGTAGAGTCATTACCAAAACTAAAATCCGCATCATCTGGAATTGAGAGATAGTCATTATTAGTATGCACAAAATCCAGACAAGTTAGTGACAAACCCTCTAACTTTCCTTGTGTTACTGTAAACGTCCCATCTGTCGTTGTGCTGTTGTCCTGAACATTTACACTAAAGGCATCGTAATCTGAAGCTGGACTTCCTACTGCTGTAAGATTGTGACTATTACCACTTGAATCTGTTGCAGCTCCCATTAGTTTCCACCATCCAACTAAGTTACCAATAGAACCTCTTGAAATGTCATAATTTATTTTTGAAGATATTTCTTGAACTTCTGCATCTGTAAGAACATCACTGAATAATTTTGCATCTACAATTTCTCCCTTAAATTCAGCACCATTAGTTGTACTATTATCAAGTAATGCACCTATGCTAAAGTGCTTTGTAGAATTATAAGGAACTGTAGTCATACTTGTGCTTGTTGCTTTTAAAACACCATTAACGTATAATTTTCCTGTATTAGTACTGTTATTAAATGTGGCTGCAACGTGATTCCAAGCATTCCTAACTATTGATTCTGCACCTGAGTTCATTGCAGTATTGGCACTATCATCACCAAGATACAGATAAACTCTATTATCTGCTTGTTTATACCAAAATGCGTATGGTCTATCTGCATCGCCACTAACGCCATTTTTAGTCATAATTATCTGCCAACTTTCAGGGCCATCACCAGTAGGTTTAATCCAAGCTGACATTGTAAGTGTATCGATTAAATCAAAATCATTATGGTCTGCTACATAAAACCAATCGGCAGCACCATCTAAAGTATAAGGAGCGTCAAGATTTACATTAACGTTTGCTGCTCCTAAGTTTCCTTCTATTATTCCGCCAGTGCCTGTTACTGTTATTGTTTCTGGCATCTATGATTGACTTACTGTCCCTCCAACGTTTCGTATTCCTGATACATTATTAGTTCCTGTGCTTAATATAAATTCTCCACTGTTTATTGTTACATTACCCCAATTATTAGTTCCCGTATATTGTGTAGTATTTCCAATCTTTCCTGTTGTAAGATAAGTGTTACCATAAACTGTTAAAGTATCTGAACCTGCATTTGGCCTCCACGTATGGTCTGCTGCTAAAGTAACATCTAAATTATTTAATATTGTCAAATTACCAAATGTAATAAATTCATTGTCGGATTTATTTACTGTAAGATTGTATAAATTACCTGTGCCTGCCATTTGTAATCTTTGGTCTGCACCACTATTAAACAAAACAGTTCCACTATTATTTGTAAATGTTCCGCCTGAAACAAGAGAAAGTGAACGGTCTCCTGAACCTGTAGAAGTCATAGAAGTAATAGTAGTAGTTCCGCTTGTTGCTTTGTAAGTTCCTCCACTTGCTATTGTAAGACTTCCAAATGTGTTAGGTCCAGTTTCATCATTATCGCCAAGAACACCTCCACTTTCTATACTTACGTCTTCCGTTACTACAAGAGTATCTGCTTCAACATTCCTTTTTAATTGTCCTTCAACAATGGTAAGGTCTCCACTAACCGTTAAAGTGTTTGCTGTCTTTGGTGTCCAAGCGACATCATGTCCTGTTCCTGCTGTTAATGTAAGATTATAGAATTTGCTTTCATTCAAGTGTTTTCCATTTAAATTACTTGCGTGATTAAAATGGACTGTCCCTGCTGTCGGTGCAAAACCTGTGCCATCATCTTCAAGCTGTCTCCATAACCAATTTGCACCCGATGGAGAATTAGCAACATCTTCACCAGTTACAGTTATTGTTCCACTGTTTGCAAGTGTTCCTCCATCTCTAATTGTCATTGTTCCAGTAGAGATTGAAGAACCCCTGCCTGTCAATGTTCCTCCTGCTCCTATATCAAGGTGCTTTGTTACTTGGATTGCATGACTAACTCCTGACTTTGTATCTATTATACCATCTGTTATTGTAAGTGTGCCAGTGCAATATAATCCTCCTTGAAGTGTGTATGTGTTATTTTCCGTGCCTTGGCTATCAATCTCTAAGTTATAAAAATACAAATCTCTTGCTGGGCCACCTGATGTTTGAGGTTCACTTAAATCTAAATTTATAGTAGAATTTCCTTGTTCTCCACTATCGATTCTAAAACTGCTATGGAATCTTCCAATTGCATTGAATGTAGGTGTCTTAGAAGCGGTTATAATAATACGACCACCTAATTGACCCCCTGTTGAAGTTTGATTAATAGTAGCATTGTCTGTAATGTTAGTTGTCGTTGGTCTAAAATCATCAAAGTAATTGTATGTGCCTGTTGTAATATTAAATATACCAACTGTAGTTTGTCCCGTGCAAGTAACTGTTGATGTTCCAACGGTAAGTGTTCCATTACCACTTATGTGACTATCTACTGTAAGTGCAGAACCATTACAATTCCAAGTTGCGTTAACATTATTTATTTCTAAAGCACCATTCTCAGAACCCGCATTATCTATTGTAAAACCATAAGCTTGAGTAACTGTTCCAGTAAAACTACTACCTAAAGAAACTTCACCAACAACACCACTTCCACCAGAAATATCCATACTAATACTTGCACTACCTGTATTGATAGTAGCTTTATCATTATTAGTTCGGGGATAATCTGAACCTCCCCAGTTATCTGCATCGTTCCAACTGGTTCCATCACCACCTCCATCCCATGTATAGTCCGTCATGGGACAACCTCACTTACTGAGACTATATTAGAGTATATAGGAGAAGCCATCCACTAAATGGTCCCCTGTAAGAATACTTTACAATCTCCAGCAGTTATAGCAGTCGTTGAACTGCCATCTGTTGCCTTGACTGTTACTGCAAGATTTCTTAATGCCGTTGTAGAAATTGCCTTTAAAGAACCAGAACTTGCTGTTACTACTATGTCGTCTCCTACTTGTACCCATTTACTGTTTGTCACTGGTGTTGCTTCTGGACCATCAAACAAAGAACCCCATACTTGACAGGTAAGCCCTCCGTTCTCATCGTTGGATAGGACTTGTATTGAAGCTCTATCATATGATTCTACCTCTACGGCATCTATAAGAACAACGTATGTAGAACCACTTAGAGTAACTGCATCGTTTTCTACAAGCATCGTCTTTAACGAGTTACTGATTCTCTTTTTTGTTATTGTATCTGCCATTAGTCAGCCCTCTTCTTAGGCTTCTTTAATCCTTTCTTAGGTTTAGACTTTACTTCTTCTTTTTTGGCTTGTTTAGGAGGTCGGCCCCGACGCTTAGGAGGTCTGACGTGAGTCTTAAGCCCGCCGCCATCGCCTTTTGGGCCGATTTCCTTTTGCTCGACAAAGTTCTTTGAACCTTTGAGCTTTTCAAGAAGGCTCTCATCTGTAACATCAATGGTTTCTCCTTGGTTCCAACCGAAGAGGTTGCCCTTCCTATTACGAAGGCTCCGATAACCACGCTTCCCAATATAGGTAATTTTGACCATTTAATTAGTCCTCCAATCACCTTAAGCGTCTATATCTCTGATGCTTCCTTGTGTCTTAAACTTGTAACAGATTAAGTTACCAGCAGTTAAGAATGCAAAGTCCTTAGACAATGTTTGCGTAACTGCAATATTGGTGCTGTCCACATAAGTTGTTGGTGCTGCTACTCTGAATGCCAAGTTTGCCATATCTAACAAGTATAATCTTGATGCTGAATCTGCATCTGATATTACATGCTGTGAAAGGAAGATTGGTATACCATCGTATGAACCGACTCTTGAATCGAAAGCAAGTCCTGCTTCTCCCATGACTCCATTCATGTTCTTTCCTCCACTTTGTGCCAAATCGTAGCTCCAGTTGTTGTTAAAAGTGGCTGCGGGCGTCATCATCAACTGTTTGATATCTTGGTAAGTGTCGTATCCTGTCAATATAATCAAATCAGAATAGTTTACTCCTTGCTCCAATGAGTTTGATATTGCTGCATCTAACATAGCTAAAGTTAAAGCTCGCTCGGTTCCACTGTTGTGTGATACATAAGCATCAGACCATGCGCTTGCTGAACGGTCAACACCATCGTCTGTTATGTCCCACATGTCTGCATCTGTTGCTGCACCGTTTAATGCACCGTTAGCTGCATGAGATATAGTTACTCTGTCCAAAGTCTCGAAATCACTGGCCCCTCCAGATACTGTGGAAGGTGTTTCTGAATCAGACAATAACATTGCATCAATGTAGTAAGCGTGTGCCTCTGCATGTTCTTTTCTCAAGAACGCTGCAAGGTTGCCAAGTCCGTCATCTGATTCTGAAAGAAGCTCGGCTTTGGTTGTTACTTCCCATACTGTAACTACTTCTGCAATGTTTGCTTTAACTTCAACAAGGTCTGGCTGGTCAGTTGTTCCCAATGCTGCCCCTTCTGCAATTCCATTGGTCTGGGCGTGACGTCCAGTCATTACTCTCCAACCTGATTGGGTCCATGCCTCTTTCTTCAATAGCTTGAATACCTCTGATTTGGTGTTCAACTGACTAAAGACTTTTGCCCCATACAGTGTGTTCAATCCTTCAGCCATAGTAGATTCCGTTATGGCTGCTTTCTCTATCCCGTATCTCTTGGAGATACCAAGCGTTCCGCCGTAATAGGCGTTTATATATTCTTCAAATTCCATATTTAATCCTCCCCTACTATTTCAGCAAGCTCGTCCCAAGATTTTTCTACGTTCATCCAATCAATGGTCTCTGCTTTAGGAGTGTCAACTTTTGGTGCTGGTGTTGCTTTCTTACCTGTATATACACCAATACCGTGTTTCTTTAATGTTGTAACGGCTTTGTGAAGGTCATCAATGGTGTCTGCTTTTTCTTCTTCCATTTTCTCTTCCTCTTCCTCTTCTTCGTCTTCTTCTGGTTCTTCCTCTTCTTCCTCATCATCCAACTCGGCCTTTTCTTCGCCCATGTCTTCTAAGTAAGCAAGAACCTCCTTGAGTTTAGCAAGTGTGGCTTCCATGTCTTTCATTAGTGCCTCTTCCTTACCAACTTCAACTGGCTCATCAAGTCCGGCAGCTAATTCTACGTCCTCTGATTCGACGATTTCCTCGTCGACAGATTTGGCATGATTGCCACCACAAGTGCATTCTGACATGTATATACACCACGAAAAGGGTATATAAGCAACTAATACTTTCCGGAAACCTAAACCTTGTATCTTGTTCTGCCGCCTCGTCCTGTTCTTGGACCGCGACCTCTACGCTTTCCTTCACCCAATATCCTGCGTATATTCTGTGGAGTTAAATTTGGATTTTTGTTAAGGTTTGGCCCTTTAGCAGAAAACATTGCCCTTCTAAACTCATAACCTACTGGGTCTTTTACATTAGCTGGTGTTTGCCCCCCAGTTCCGGGTGCCTCTGGATTTGGCTTTCTTGCTCCTGCCCTCATAGATGCATATTTCCACCATAACTTACCACAAAAATTCTCCGGCTTTGCTATTTTCTGTCCGTAATATCCTCTTAACTTTCTGGTGTTGTTCTTGCAATTCTCAAACTCAGTCTTAGTTGGGCCTTTACCTCTACGTCCACGTAAAGAACCTCGTCTTCCTCCCAATGGCCCCCTCTTAGGTGCTTTGATAACTTCTATGCCCTTCTTTACCGCACACTTCTTGATTCCTGCTATGTCCCAGATATGCTTGTCGATTTTATCCAAGCGCATCTTAAACAATATCTCATCTATCTTCTTGCGGGCCTTACCAAAACGTCTGGCATTCATCGCAGCATGCTGTCTTTCCGCCTGCCTGCGCGTAGGATGACAAGCTCCCTTAATTGGCTTTCCTATCTTTCCGGGCGTCCTGTGATGTAATATACACCACTGACTTCCTCGCCTTCCTAACTTCTTCTCCAAAGCATTGTCTATCATTCCTTGGACTTCATCTAAGGTTACTTGCTTTGTCACCTTTATTGGCTCTGGTGCCTCCTTAGCTGCTGCCACCTCTGTAACAGTAGCTTCTGGGTTAGCTGGCCTGTTGCCAACCCATGATACGGACCAAAGAGATAATGCGGAGATATTGTTGTGGCAGACATCTCCCTCGCAGACCTTCTCTTGCTTCTCAGCTTCGCCCCTTATAGACGAACCGCCCTTGTCACCGTAAATCTTCATCTCTTCCCATACTCTATCATGCATCGGAAGACGGTTGTGTACTCCAACCCTTAATTTTACTTTACCATCTTTAACCTTATATGCAAGAGGTAGCCCCACTGGCATCTCCTCATGCTTGTATGAATAAACCCCGTATTTCATATAGAAATCCATGGCCTCTTTAATCGTGTCAGTACCTATCTTATCATTCTGTTTGTCGACGATAGGAGAACTAATAAATGTCTCTAAGATTCTCTCGTTATACCAATCTGGTCGATAGACCTTCCACTTCGTGTCTGGTGCGTCTGCCACAACCTTACATTAAATATGTATATATAAACAAAGATTACTTTCCGGAACGCTCTGCGGCAACCCTATACGTAACCTTTGGAAGTACGTCTGCTATTGCATCCCTTGTCGCGCTTGCTGCATTTGTAAATACAAATCGCCCTTCAGTATAAAATCCATTACGAGAAATTGCCCTTGCTAATAAAAACGGCTTCATTCCATACAATTGCGCGTATTGTTTAATTGTTGAAGATTCAGGGTCTACATCTTCATGGCCCCAATAATTCCCGTATTCAATCGCTTTTGCAGCAGGATGATTACTGCTAACTGTAATCTCACCACTCTTATCAGTAAGAACCTCAATCGAACCCCTTAATGCTCCTGTTACATTACCAACGCCTGTTCGATTTAAATTGTTATACACTTCGTCCGTTGCAATCCCATCTACACCAAGTTCATCACACGCTTGGTCAAATATCTCTCTCCAATGGTCTTGCTGACTAAATCGGTTAATAATAGATTTAGCACCTTTTGTAGACCACTTAGCTTTTATCATTATCTAAAAGATTGAACTTCCTCTACTGAAGCATCCCCGTATTTTTCTTTCCACTTCTTCTTAACATACTCTTCGCCCCTCTCGTAATACTGCATCCTCGCCTTCTTCTCCATCTGCCCTTTATGAATGCGCGGTGCGTTCTTCCACTCCAACTCACTCTGACACTCTTGACAAAATCCAGAACTCAAAACATGAACCCGCATTCCACTTGCTAAACACTTCTTGCAATTACTCACGGCTTCAATGCCCCCACTTCCGGTTTTGCCTCTGGCATTACAACCGTCGGCTCATCTGGTAACTTCAAATTTCCATCCTTATCCAATGTTGCCTTAATTCCTAATTTATTTAATACTGTAATTATATTTGCCTTCTGTAACATATTTGCCAAATGTTGTTGCTCGTTCTTTACATTAATATCTGCAAACCGAATCTTCCAAGTCTTAATTCCCATTATCTTTAACAATGGCTTAAAGAAACCCATCTCAATACAATTCTGCGTTTCTAAAATAGTTCTATCAAAAATATTAATTTGCTCTCCTTCAGCATTCAATCCACCAACTCCTGCCGTACTTCCTGTTATAATCGGCATAACACCATAAGCTGCATTAATGTCATTGTTAATGCGCTCCATATACGGTAAAGCCATCAACTCATCCATGTTAGGCATCACTGGTACAAACTTAGCCTGCCCTGCCGATACTCCCTCACCACGACTGCTAATTATCGGAACAAAATTCGGATTACGTCTCGTCTCCTCTGCAATGTATTCTCCAAGCCGATTCAAACTCTCTTCATCATGTCCCGGAATATCTAAGAAACCTTTTGGCGGCCTTTCCAATCTATAAATCTTATTTTGGAAATTCTCAATGGCTAAAGCAGTTTCGATTTTCTTGGAAAGACCTATAATTGGCGACTGACCATATAATCTGGCACTCGCACTGTATTTATTGAAATGAATTATCTCATCACGAGCAAATGGAATCTTGTCCTTCTCCGTGCCTTGGTCATAGAAATAAGCCATCTTCTCCGCAGGGAAATCTCCCTCCGTCTTAGAATCTTTACCGTCTACTACCTCACGGGTAACTGTATCAAACCAAACATCATCCTTGAATCGACCATACTCATCTACATGAAATCGCATGCGCTTTGCATCCTCTACCCAAAGCTGCTTGACTATCTTATCCTCACTACCCTCTATCCTATCATATACAATACTAACCCAGACATCATCAAACACCTCTAACTGACGTATCATTGCTTTAAACAATTCCATTCCAGAGATATCTGCATCTCCTCTTGTCGGGTCTCTCAATAAACTCTCTAAAAGCTTCCTCTCCTCTTTGTCCCCCGCATCACCAACAGCGTGGTATTCCCACCCCTTAGCAACGGATTGAGACGCTATACGAGTGATTACGGTCCTGAGATGAGAATACCTGTCAGCCAACTGTTCTAAATAATTTTGGTCAACCGGAGGTAATATCGAGTCCTTAAACGAACCCATCGCCCCAACACCCGAATAAACAGGCGTCCTTGCTTCCTTCAAAACCTGCGCCGTGTCTCTGGATATTATCTCCTCTAAAGCAGAGACCTTTCTTACCGATTTGCGCCCAAGCAATCTATCGTACCATGCCATGTATTGCCTCCAGTGTTCTGTTTATCTTATTAAGCCTTTCTCTTTTTTGTATCACATCTAAAGTTTTCTTCAACCGCCTACTCCAACTCTGACCAGAGTTTCCACCCATCATCTTCCACATAATATATCCCTTACTGGGCTGTTTACGGTTATCAAAGTTCTCACCTTTAGGGTCAACATCCTCATGCCTTCTATAATACGTGTCTATACTTACTGCCGTCTTATATCCAACATCCTTCTGAACCCTTAACTTGTAGTTAATAGACTTTGTAACTTTACCACCACCATAACCATGCATAGTTCGTAAAGTCCGACCCTGACGAGCCTCCTCCTTTACCCCATTAGGAATCTTGTATCTGGTTTTCTTATCGGCCATGATACTCCCGAACATATCTCCTTAAAACAGGTTCTACTAAGACACCCGTCGGTACATTCTCAGCTTTAGCAATTTCTTTAAGCTGCGACTTCGTGTCATCACTTATTCCGTAAATTTCCAACCGAGTTCTCTTCTTCATAGTTTGGTTGGAATCTTCGTATGCAAATGATATATATAAACTTTCCTATACGTATTCCCAACTTGCAAAACTTAAACCCTTTTTATTCAAATTCTTAATAGCTAACTCACACATCCATAAAGCCATTACCGAATCTGGAGTATGACCCTCCAATCTTCCATTCTTACCATATACTAACCGCGCCAACCCATCTGTCAATTTTCTCGGTCCCGGTCGACTGGCTTCCCTTATTTCTTTGTGCCACGGAATCTGGTATCTCTCTTTCTCAAACTCCAAGGCCAACCCCGGTATCCCCACATCATGGGAGTGCTTTTCTCGTCCCGTGTTGTGTCCTTCGACCGGAAGGCCCGCCAAATCACTCGCACTATGAACCACAAGTCTCTGATACCCATTCGATTCTATCATTATTGTATCGGGATTAAATCTTTTTGCCAACTCCCTTATCTTCAACACCTGAGTCTCCAACCAACCACTTCCCTGTGCCATTACCTTGCCTGTCCAACTGTAAAGAAGTCTACGATGCTCCGTACGCTTATTGTAAGCCACAATACAGTAGCTTGTCTCATCATTCTGAGTGTTCATACCCACAGCCAAGTCAACGCCCATTACGACGCTTATTTCGTCAGTGTAATCTGGAAGACCCATATCCAATTTATCATCCAAACATCGCTGTAACACCTCATACGGAATCACAGCACTCTCTGGGTCCAACGGATTTAACATATACTCAGACTCAAAAGCCCGACTTCCCATCGTTTCTTTTTCCTTGTCCAAACGCTCCTGATTCCAATACTCAGGCCAACGCGGACTTCCATCCTCCAACAACGCAGGATGCCTAACAACATTCCACTCCTTACTCTCACTTACCCAATCCGTTATGTCATTTACTCTTTTTTGAGTTCCTACCAATAACATCTTAGACTCTGGCAATCGCATCGGCATCACAACACGCTGAACATAGTGAATCACCTTCTCATCCGTCAAATTTGGAAACTCCTGCAAAACGTCATCCAAAATAATCATATGAACGTGCGGACCCTCAAGTGCTTTTCCTATACTGGCACCATGAACCCTACTTCCATTATTAAATCGCTTTGCTCCCTTGCGTATCGTAACCTTCCGCTCATCATGCTTCTCCAAATAAGTACTTAACCGCCAAGACCGCTTACATAACTCCTCAAACTGCTCCAACTTGTCCCAAGCCTGCTCCAACGTCGCCGAAATATACAACGCCCGAAAATTTGGCTGCTTGTGCATGTAATATGCCAACACACACAACCCCCATGTCGTCTTCAAGTGACCACGCGCACAAATTATTGCAGAAAATTCTCCACGCTCAAAATTCTTCTGCCACTCCTCATGCATGTTACCCAACGGAACATATTTTCCCGGCTCCTGCTCCATATAATCACTCATCACCTCATCTATAAACTCATTCAAACTCAAAGGCTGCTCCTTCATTATCTCCAAAGCACCTGCTATCGCCTGCGAAATGTATTTTGAATCAGTCATACTTGTGTTTTGCCACAGTTATCTGAATGTATTTAGTCTCTTTGTCCAAAATTATCAACTTTTCGTAAATATGTTGCAAATTATCAGATTCGTCTATTACTTTGCCGTCCTTGATTATTCTAATGATGACAACCAACCCCTGCCATCCCAACTATATACATCAAAATGCTTCTTGTACCGATACCTGTCTATCAAAAAACAACGAGTTACCTTCTCATCACTGTCATAATACGTCTCTCCACCACTTACTCGCTTAGAAACACAGGTTTTTAACAAATTTTTCAAATCTTCCACCTCTATGACCCAAAGTTGCTTGTCCCGAACATTAGGAATATAATATGCAAAATACATCGCCTTAGTCTTTCTTATTCCACTCTTCTTACCACGACACTTGTACTCTATCGCCATATTACCTGTTCCTCCTTCTCCCCAATCCTTCTCAAACAAATCTGTCTTTACCTCATACGTTATCAGATTATACTCATCATCTCTAAGCAAAATGTCAAACGCACTGTCATCATTATACCTAATCCAACGCAAATCTAAAACTGTCTCACAAAAATGACGGACCGCCTCCTCTCCTTTATGCCCATCCGCCAAATCCTTCTCAAAATTGTTGTTTACAATAATAACTCCTCCGAAAACTTCTGATTCGCATTAACTACCCTGATTTCTAACGGATACATGCCCTTCTTCTTCGCCAAAGACTCCACACCCTCCGTATTTACTACCTCGTAAATAACACCAGTGTCCGCATCTATAACATCTGCACGCAATCCACTCGGCTCAAATATCGCCTCAGTGTAAAACTCATGACCCCAATCCTTCAACTGACGACATATCGCAAACTTCATCTCTATATGTGCGTCCGTCTCACTCGTACTCCACCGAAACGCATTCCGATTCCGATTGCTCGTCCTTAGTAACCTACTTACCTCATTCCTCTTCTTCTGTACCTGACTCATCTATATATCTCCTACATGCCTTACATGTTACCTCATGGTCCTTATCACTCGCCTTAACATACATCATTCCCTTGATTTCCTTAACATAACGACCACACATAGTCCACTGGGACTCTCCCAAATACTTATGCACGATTTCCAACCAAATCCCCCACTATAGGTGTATATATCATGTCCATCTTACACCTATAACAGTCTACCATAGGCCTACCTTCCTTCTTTTCACTAAATATAAAATGGTCCTTCTCCAAATGCCGATGCTCCTCCTCCCATCGCTCACCACATACAAAACAACTAAACCGCCACTTCATTGTAATAACCTCAAACAATGCTTGCAATTTATGTGCGACTTCTTATTCTGTTTCATTTTCTGATACTCAAACGCCGTAAAATCACGACCACACATACTCATGTGCGCTACCTTACTTGCCGCGTGCCGCTTCCTCACGTATCCTCCTGACTGTTAACCATATCACTATCCCCGTAGCTATGCCAACTATCCCTACCGAAATAAATATACTCAAAATAAAATCACTCATTGCGACACTCCTTGCAAAATCCGCCATACCTCTCGTAATCTGCATCAGATGTTACCATCCCACAAGCCTTACAACGCCAACTACCCTCAGCCATTGCCCTTCTCCGCTACCATGTCCTTTATCATCTCCTTCATCAATAATACCAACATGTTAATTCCCATCTCAAAAGCCTCCCTGTTCTTCTTCTTGTACTTCATAACATTGTCATCACGTATCGCCAAAGCATGCTTTATCAAATCATCCAACTGTACTATCCACAAATCTAAACTGTTTGCCTCACTCATCTTGGTCTATTCTCCCTTCCATCCATCCCAAGAAATCCTCACACGCATCATGTATCCCCTGCATATACACCGGAAATAACTCGTCCGTCAACTGCCAATACTTGTCACGATGCTCCTGAGTATTCTTCATCTTCTTCAAACAATATGCCCGTATATCCATATACTTCACCTCACGCTCCAAATCTTCCTTAGTAAACGTGTGCTTCCGCTTACCCGCTATATACGAATCACTCAATCCATTACGCTTCTTAACCTCAGCCATCCAAATCTCCACGCAATAACGCTATGTACTTACGCAAAAAATGCTGCTTCTTTGCCCGAGGCAACTCAGTCTCCTCCAAAGCCTTGTTGATACACGTGTTAATATGCTCCACCAAATCATCCTTCTCCTTCTGAATGTTGCCCATCTGATTCAACATCTCCGTCAACTTAGCAAACTCATGACCACGTAACTCAGTCTCACCAGCTCGTATCTTATCCAAAAATTGCTGGCGTACCATCTCTACCTCACCCATGCGCTCCTTCATGTCCGTAACCGCACTACGCTTTACCTGCTCTATCAAATCAAACTCTACCTCCTTGCGCTGCTCTCCCCAACCCTGCTTCATACTCCAATCCTGCAAAGTTCGGTAATGTATGTTATACCCATAACGGTCATTCATCTCACGAGCTATCTCCGAATAACTAAAACCCTTCAAAAATAATCCAAACGCCTCCTGCTTGTCACTATCGGTATACTGGCTCGGCCTTCCGCTCATCCATACCTCTTATGTCCAAACAAATTGCGGCTATCCACAACTCGTGGCTCTCTACTCTCTTCATCTAATATCTCCTCCACTACGCGCTCCTGCGCATCATAAGCCTCATTAGCTACCACATCATCAAACACATTCGCCTCCTCCGGCATGCTAAAATCAGGCTGCGGCCCCTCGGCCATCCGCTTACCATCACCATAACGCTCAACATGCGTAAACAACGCATCCCATATCTCATCCGCCATCGAACTACCCTCACGGTCACATATGTCCC